>Ga0105054_10007701_pt1 | contig 14523 bp, 14 predicted proteins | sample BON02_FD_78091 | JGI IMG/M metagenome (GOLD analysis project Ga0105054, IMG submission 78091) | Freshwater microbial communities from Lake Bonney liftoff mats and glacier meltwater in Antarctica - BON-02 (megahit assembly) | ecosystem: Environmental > Aquatic > Freshwater > Ice > Glacier...
AAAATTGAAACGAAGAGAGCCTGATTATGAAAAAAAACATGCTTATTTTTTTTAAAAAAAGTAGATGTATATTTTTTACCTTTATTGCCAGAGCCATTTATAAAGATTTTGGTGCCAGTATACGCTGCCATGGCCTGGTAATTTTAAGAAACTGTAACTTAGGGGCTAATCTCCATTTCAATGGCGCAAAAGTATACGGAGGTGGGCACGTAGAGATAGGTGACAATTTTCACTCAGGGAAGGGCCTGCAGATACTCACCTCAAACCATGATTTTAATACCCTGTCGTTACCCTATGGCAGAGAGGTCGTTCATAAAAATGTATGTATAGGGCGCAATGTATGGATTGGCATGGGTGTGCTTATTTTACCTGGTGTATCAATTGGACATGGTGCTATTATTCAAGCAGGTGCAGTTGTAGGCAGCGATATACCACCTTTGTCAATTGCCGGCGGAAATCCTGCCCGAGTTTTTAAAATGCGCGATGAAGAACTTTATTATAAAGCTGACTCTTTAAAGAATTATATTTGAATAAGATGACTCTATTCCTGATACATATATGAAAATTACGTATTATCCGTAGTGCTTAATAGCCAAGCTAATTAAATAATGATTTATTGTGTGACTGAATTGAAAAGTTGCTTTATATGTAACTTCTCAATAACCTCGGGAAAAATACTCTGCCTACTTCCCGTGGGAAGTAGGAAACTTTGATTTTCCTGGACTTGTTGAGAAGTTACCTTTATATGTTGCAGTAGAAGGTGAGAGGCCAAGAATTGAAGAGATATTTATTTGCATTATGTCTATATTTGCCGACAACAGGGTTTGTTTCTCCAATATTTTATTCCTTACTCTTGATTTTTCTTTTTGCTGAACTAATAGAGAAGAGAGAATTCAATATTAGTAACAACCTGTATTTCGTCATAATTTTTATTTTACTATCTGCTTTATTATTAAGTATCCATAACGTAATACTCCCCGCAGATTTTTTAGATAATTCTTACGGAAACTTACAAAAATTACCATTTATTCTATTGTTAATTTTTTCTATATTATTAACAAAATTAATAGATGTTCCAACAGTAAAAATATTAATATCACTAATTTTGATTGAAGTATTGTTTGGTTGTATTGAATATATGTTGGGTACAAGAAGCCTGTTTTTTGCTTTACAAGGCACTACAGGTTTTAATGAAAGTCAATATTGGTATTACCACAAAGTATATGGTTTGAGTAGCAATTCTACTCCGTTTGCTTTTAAATGCTTACTAGCATTAATTTTATTGTATTATGTTAAAGAGACATTGAGTCGTCATTTTTTTTATTGTGCTAACGTAATCCTCATGATCGGTTTAATTATTTCATTTTCACGGTCAGCGCTTATTGCAACGTTTGTTTTCTTCACAATGTACCTGTTTAAAATCTATACGCGTATTGAGCAAAGGATAGCTCTTGTTCTTTGTTATCTATTGGGATTTATTGTTTTTGGTTCGACAATGCTTCTACAGTTTAATCGTGGCCAGTCCACTATAGACTATTCCTACAGGGATATAATATTTCAAAAATACAGTGATTACATTAGTAGTCATCTATTTTGGGGTAATAGTGGGGTGAAGTTGCGTTTAACTATAGATGATAAAGTTTATCACGCACATAACTCTTTTGTTGATTTGTTCGCTTCAAACGGAATATTAATTGGAGGTTTTTTTCTTGTTATTCTTGGTTTTTGTATTCGAAAAAAATCGGTAACTTATATTTTACCAGTGCTAATATTTTCTATGTTTCAGTATGGTATTTTTTGGGGGTTGTCATTCTATGATGTGGTTTTCTTTTTCTTGTTATTTAATGCATGGACTTCTAAAAATAATGCCTTTGAGCGAAGTTTAATTAAATGAAAATGTCTTTAATTTATATCGCCTCTTCTGGTTTAAGCCGAATGTTTGGTTTTATCATTGCCTTATTGCTTGGTTTCTATTTCTCGCCGGCAGCATATGCTAAAATTGGCTATTTTATGGCGCTATTCGGTTTTTCTTCCGCCATCAGTGGTTTTGCAACAATTCCTGCTTTTGCGAAACAATTTTATGAAGAAACCTATGAGAATATCCTATTAATATTAATATGGATAGTTGGTATCTCTCTAATTTTAGGTACTATTTTTTCTGCTTTTCTATTTTTTTTGAATTATAGTGGCTATTATATAATTGCCATTTATTCCGGAATTTTTTTCTTCTTGTTTCAATTTGTACAACTGGAATATAGAATAAAATTAAAACCATTATTCTATGTAATAAACGAGCTGATAAGAGGGTTATTATTGTTTTTAATTTTTTTCTCACTCAGTTATATTTTTGGCTTTCATATTCAATTTTATTTTTATGCGTTTTTATTATCAATTTTGTTACCCGCTCTTCCGTTTATATGCAAAGTTCTGATATTTTTTTGGCAAAAAAAACTGGCTATCCCCCAGAGGCTAAAGGAAGTTTTGACCACAGGGCTGTTAATCCTTCCTACCGTCTTTTTTTCTTCATTTGTAAATTTCTCCGGCAGATTTTTTCTGGGGTATACAACTGATAAATCGGCAGTAGGGGTTTATAGTTTCTGTTGTATATTTGGCCAGATTGTGGCAGCACTCAGTGATGCCTTATTTAATGCCTATCAGCCTGTTTTTTATAAATACAATCAATCTGATCCAGCATTGACCAGGCGACATTTTTTTTATTCAATGTTGCTTATGGGTGGTTTTTCTTTAGGTCTATATCTATTTCTTTATGTATGTTCACCCTACTTTCCGCAAGAGTATGCCTTATATCTGCAGGATAAAACGGTTTTGTTAATGATCATTATGGGTTTCGCATTACGCAGCATTTACCAATTCCAAAACCTTTACTTTATTTTAGTATGCCGATCCTATTATATAACAGCTGCAGGGTTCATCGGATTTATGGCTAGCTTAATTGCTTCGGTGCTGATTATCCCTACTTGGGGAGCCAGAGGTGCTGCAATTTGTTTGTTTATCGGTTTTTTTATTACCAGTGCTTCTAGCATGCTTTTTTATTATGCTGTAAAACCAAGGGGTTTAAATAAGTTGCAAGAATTCTGAGCCGATATTGATTATATCGTGTAAAAGTAATACTGGTTAGCTAAATTTGGAGTAGTAGTATGAATGTTTTGTATTTTCATCAGCATTTTTCTTTACCGCAAGGTGCTACCGGAAATCGATCTTATTACTTTGCCAAGGCTTTAATCCAAAAAGGTCATACAGTCACTATGGTGTGTGGCAGTTATCAAGCGGCGATTACAGGACTCGACTCTCTCTTCGATAAAGGGGTGCGGAGAGGAACGATTGATGGAATAAATATCATTGAATTTGACTTATCATATGCTAATAAGGATACGCTTTTTAAGCGCTCATTAATTTTTCTTAAATATGTTAGGAAAAGTTTAAAGCTTATTTTTTCAGAGCCTTACGACTTGATTTTTGCAACCTCAACGCCTCTGACCGCTGGTATTCCTGGAATGATAAGCCGAATTTTTAAGCGCAAGCCATTTGTATTTGAAGTGCGTGATTTGTGGCCAGAGCTACCGCGGGCAATTGGCGTTATAAAAAATCCGGTCATTTTAAGCATGTTGTCATTATTGGAATGGTGTAGTTATCGTGCTTCCAATCGACTGATTGGCCTGTCACCTGGGATTATTGAAGGCATTGCCAAGCGTAGTCATAAAAACAAGTTAATAGCCCTCATTCCAAATGGTTGTGATTTTAATATTTTTGATCAGGAAGCAACGCCTTGGCGTCCGGCAGAAATTAAAAAAACAGATTTTTTAGCATTGTATGCGGGGACTCATGGTCTCTCCAATGGCTTATCCGTTGTGCTTGATGTTGCCCTAGAGTTAAAAAAACGTGGCCGTAATGATATTAAAATATTATTTGTAGGCGAGGGCATGGAAAAACATGCCTTGCAACTGCGAGCAAAAAATGAAGCGCTGGACAATATTATATTCCATGACTCGGTCAGCAAGTTTAAATTGGCAGGTTTAATGAAATCATCAAATATTGGTTTACAGCTTTTAAAAAATATTCCAGCTTTTTACCATGGAACCTCTCCGAATAAATTCTTTGATTATATCTCTGCAGGCCTACCTGTTTTAAATAATTACCCGGGGTGGTTAGCCGGGTTGATTGCCGAACATCAATGTGGATATGTTGTACCTCCTGATAACGTTGCGGCTTTTGCTGAGGCGTTAGAAAATGCAGCTGATCAAGGTAAATTAGATCAAATGGGTGCTAATGGTTTGAGATTGGCGCATGAAAAATTTAATCGCAATATGCTGGCGCAAGATTTCGTTGGATTTCTTGAAGGTGCAGTTAAGTGAGTAAGCGCTGCGTGGATTTTGGCATAGCACTAGTAGCGTTGATAGTGTTATTCCCATTAATACTTTTATTAATGATTCTTATTGCGCTTAAGCTTGGCAGTCCGGTATTTTTTTCGCAGGTGCGACCTGGGAAAGAGGGAGCGACTTTTAGGATGATAAAATTTAGAAGCATGTTGGTGGCTTATGATGACAGAGGTCAATTACTCCCAGACGATCAAAGGCTTACCTCATTTGGAAAATTTCTACGTTCGACCAGCTTGGATGAGCTACCTGAATTGTGGAATGTGCTAAAAGGGGAGATGAGTTTAGTCGGGCCACGTCCGCTGCTTGAGGAATATTTGCCATTATATAATGAAGAGCAAAAACGTCGCCATGAGGTGCGTCCCGGCATAACAGGCTGGGCGCAGGTCAATGGGCGCAACGCGCTTTCCTGGGAAGAAAAATTTAAATTAGATGTATGGTATGTTAAAAATCAAAGTTTTTGGCTGGATATTAAAATATTATTTTTAACGGTGAAAAAAGTTTTTAGGCGTGAGGATATTTGTACTGCAGGGCATGTTAGCGCGGAAAAATTTAAAGGTAGCCAGCGATGAAGACCCTGGCTATTTTGGGTGCTAGTGGGCACGGAAAAGTGGTTGCTGATATTGCCCTTGCCAGTGGTTGGGATTCAGTTGAATTTTATGATGATAACTGGCCAAATTGTTCGCAGGTATCTCGTTGGCCTGTGATTGGTGATAGTCATAGTTTATTGTTAAGTTGTAATAAATATCAAGGGGTTATGGTTGCTATTGGTCATAATGAAACTCGCCTCAAAAAAGCGCGCCAACTGGAAGAAGCAGGTGCACTATTTTGGTTGATTCAGCATCCGTCCGCCGTGCTTAGCCCTTTTGCAGTCTTGGGTAAAGGCACAGTCGTTATGCCTGGAGCAATGATTAATGTCGATGCCAAAATAGGTAGGCATTGTATTATTAATACAGGTGCGACTATTGATCACGATTGCCTACTCGCTGACGGAGTGCATATTTCGCCAGGGGCGCATTTGGCGGGCACGGTAACCGTTGACGATTGTGCCTGGATTGGAATTGGTGCTTGTGTTCATCAACAACGCAGCATCGGCAAAGGAGCTGTGGTAGGAGCTGGGGCTGCCGTAATTGATGACGTACACGAAAATGAAACAGTGGCAGGAGTGCCTGCCAAAAGACTCAAATAATGTCAGTAAACTGAATTTAGCGTTGATCGGGTGATTTTCTGAAAATAATTATTATTAAATGTGTCAGGATTTGATGGTATAGTTGCAAAATTAAAATTTAGCTCTAAGTATTAATAATAACGAGAGGAATAATGTGTTAAAGACAGCTTTTTCTCAATGGCCTTCCTTTACGGAAGAAGAAGCAGATGCAGTGCGAGAAGTGCTTCTATCTAACGAGGTAAATTATTGGACTGGAACTCAGTGCAGACAATTCGAGAAGGAGTTTGAATCTTGGTCGGGGGCTAAATACGCAGTGGCCTTGAGTAACGGTACTGTGGCATTAGACTTGGCTCTCAAGGCACTCGGAATAGGTGTGGGCGATGAAGTTATTGTTACTTCTCGAACGTTTATAGCATCTGTCTCATGTATTATAACTGTTGGCGCCATACCTGTTTTTGCTGATGTCGATGAAGATAGTCAAAATATTACACCGGAATTAATTCGTGCTGTATTGACCCCCCGCACCAAGGCAATTATTTGTGTGCATTTGGCTGGCTGGCCGTGTGACATGGATGGAATTATGTCTTTGGCATCTGAACACAATTTATTGGTTGTTGAGGATTGCGCGCAGGCTCATGGCGCGCGCTATAAAGGCCGCTCTGTAGGGTCTATTGGTCATGTAGGTGCCTGGTCTTTTTGTCAGGATAAAATTCTGACCACCGGTGGTGAAGGTGGAATGGTGACTACTAATGATCATGCCTTATGGTCCTATATGTGGTCGTATAAAGATCATGGGAAAGCGTGGAGCACTTTTGCTGAAAGACGGCAATCCGATTTTCGCTGGGTGCATGAAAGCTTCGGCACCAATGGGCGTATGACCGAATTACAGGCGGTAATAGGACGAATTCAGCTTAAACGCATGACCCACTGGCACCAAACGAGATTACAAAATGCGATGACGATATGGCAGGCAGCCAGGTTATTACCCGGTTTGCGTGTGCCGGAACTTCCGGCAGATATTGAGCATGCAGCCTATAAATGCTACGTGTTTGTAAACACAGAAGAGCTTGCTAATGGTTGGGATCGAGACCGTATTTTGAATATGATTAGAGACCAAGGTGTTCCTTGTTATCCTGGAACATGTTCAGAGGTCTATTTGGAAAAAGCATTTGAAACCACAGGGTTACGGCCTGAAAAAAGATTACCAATTGCGCGCCGATTAGGTGACACCAGCTTGATGCTCCTAGTACATCCTACGCTTACTGTTCATGAAATTGAAAAAACATGTCAGGTTTTAAGGAGCGTGATGTTACAGGCAGTCGAACATACATTGCTGGAGATGAGCTGTTTGTAACGGAGGTAACGCTTGGTTTGCGCCGGCGGCGGCTGTGGATACCCCAACAAATTTGAGCTATTAATCAAACAAATGATATTCCCCTAAATACACGGTTTCCATTCTAATGAATAGATTATTCCTCAATTACTTTTTCATACCTGTTTTAAGGGGTTGTATTTGAACATAAAGACAGATTTAAACTCACAAGACGAAATTCATTTGTCAGAGTTCTTACGGGTAATATGGCAAAATAAATGGCTTATCGCGCTAGTGGCTTGTATGGTCACACTAACAGGATTAGCGTATGCGTTTTTAACCACTCCGTTATATCTAGCCCAGGTTACGGTGATCCCTCCTATTACAAATGACCTATCTGTTTATAATTATGAACGCAACAGCACAACCAAATTAAAGCCTCTTTTGATTGCTGATGTGTTTAGTGTCGTACGAGGCGTGTTACTAACGCCGACTACCGCCCAACTATTTATTGCTGCTGAAAATAAACCTGTTTCTAGTGCTATCTCTCTGGATTCCATTAAAATAGTGCCCGAATCGGACATTCGCTATACAATTAAGGCCTTTGCCAAATCGCCTAATTTAGCCATTGAGATAATCAAGAAATATATTGAATTAGCGAATAAAATAACTGTGTCAAAAATTAATCAGACTGTGAAAAATGAGGTTGATGCTGCCCTGGATGTTTATAACAACGATATCACCGTAGCCAGGAACATTGCTCTAAAAGAAAAAGCTAACCAGCTTACCCGTCTTAATGAAGCGTTATTATTGGCGCAGACCCTTGAGCTTAAAACTCCTACACACAATGCACCAGCTAACAGTATAAGCAATGCGGCTTACCTTCGTGGTAGCCAGGCATTGAACGCGGAAATAAATAGCCTTAAAAATCGTTCTGACAACGATGCTTTTTCGCCGCAGGTTGTTAAATTGCAAAATGAATATGAGCGTTTAAAAGGTGTTCAGATTCCATCCACAAATGTATTATTAGTCCATCAGGAGGGAGAGATTGTTGCCTCACCTATTCCTGTGAGTCCAGATAAAAAACGAATCATTATCTTTTCTTTAATTTTAGGTCTTTTTCTGGGTTTGGTATTGGTTATTTTTCAAAATAGAAAACTGTTTGCCTGAGTGAAGGTCTACATGCGAGGTGTTTTTCCACGGGGCTATTGAGACGTTAAATGAATGCTATATAAGCGATTGATATTATGAAAATTTTAATAACCGGGGGTGCCGGGTTTATTGGTTCTGCCTTAATACGGCATATCATTAGTCACAGCAAGGACAGTGTGATTAACGTCGATAAACTGACTTATGCCGGCAATATTAATTCCCTTACCGACGTTAGCAACAACCCACGCTACGCGTTTGAACAGGTAGATATTTGTTCTGCTGATGAATTAAAGCGGGTGTTTAAGCGTTATCAGCCGGACATTGTCATGCACTTGGCGGCCGAAAGCCATGTTGACCGTTCCATCGATGGACCAGGCGAATTTATTCATACCAATATTGTGGGTACTTATACGTTGCTGGAAGCGGCTAGAGCATACTGGCAATCGCTGCCCTCGCCGCAAAAGCAGCAATTTCGTTTCCACCATATATCTACGGATGAAGTTTTTGGTGATCTTGAACATGCGGATGATTTTTTTTCGGAAACAACGGCATATGCTCCCAGCTCACCGTACTCGGCCAGTAAAGCCAGCTCAGACCATCTGGTGCGGGCATGGCAACGTACGTATGGATTACCTACCTTAATCACGAATTGCTCTAACAATTACGGTTCTTATCAGTTTCCAGAAAAACTAATTCCGTTGATGATTCTCAATGCTGTGGCGGGTAAACCGTTGCCAGTTTATGGCGATGGCCTGCAAATCAGGGATTGGCTATACGTTGATGATCATGCCCGTGCGCTTTATCTGGTGGCGCAAAAAGGGGTAGTTGGTGAAACCTATGCGATAGGTGGCCATAACGAGAAAAAAAATATCGAAGTAGTTTATACCATTTGTGATTTATTAGAAGAATTGGTGCCGGTAAAGCCTGCAGGTGTAGAACATTACCGCGATCTGATAACCCATATAAAAGACAGGCCGGGTCACGACCTTCGCTATGCCATTGATGCCAGTAAAATAAAAGACCAGTTGGGCTGGGTGCCGCAGGAAAATTTTGCCTCAGGCATGCGGGCGACGGTACAGTGGTATTTGGCTAATCAACCATGGTGGCAGTCTATTCAAGATGGAAGTTACCAACACGCCAGACAAATTAATATTGAATCAAGGAACATAAGCGTATGAAGGGCATAGTTCTCGCAGGCGGGGCAGGCACTCGTCTTCATCCCATTACCAAGGGCATCTCTAAACAACTGTTGCCTATTTATGATAAGCCTATGGTTTATTATCCATTATCTGTTTTGATGTTAGCCGGTATTCGCGACATTTTACTCATTACCACCCCGGAAGATATTGCATCATTCCAGCGTTTGCTTGGTAACGGTGAGCAATTCGGCATTAATCTTTCGTATGCTATCCAGGCTAAGCCTGAGGGTTTAGCACAGGCTTTTATTATTGCCGAAGAATTTATAGGCCAGGATCAAGTGTGTTTGGTGTTAGGGGATAATATTTTTTATGGCCAAGGGTTTACCCCGAAATTGCGTGAAGTGGTGGCGCGTACATCGGGCGCTACCGTATTTGGTTATCAGGTAAAAGATCCTGGCCGTTTTGGTGTTGTCGAGTTTGATCAGCACATGCACGCCTTATCACTCGAAGAAAAGCCGGCAAAACCACGCTCAAATTATGCGGTGACGGGTCTTTATTTTTATGACAATCAAGTGATTGATATCGCTAAACAAATTAAACCCTCCAATCGTGGGGAGCTGGAAATTACCTGTCTGAACAATGTTTACCTGGAATGTGGTCAGCTGCACGTAGAGTTGTTGGGTCGCGGGTTTGCCTGGCTGGATACCGGTACTCATGAAAGCTTGTTAGAAGCCAGCCTTTTTGTGCAAACCATCGAGCATCGCCAGGGATTAAAAATAGCTTGTTTAGAAGAAATTGCCTACCACAACGGCTGGTTATCACGCGCCATGATTACCGAGATTGCCTCACAGTTAAATAAAAATAGTTATGGTAGTTATTTGTTAGGCTTATTAGATGAATAACAGTGCTACCTTCAGTTATAAAAAATGGGACTCCGATTTTTTTAATAAAGCTATTTATGATTTGCCTGTTGAGCAAGTGGGCGAATTGCTGAGTGATGATTTCACCGGCATGCAAGAGGCAATTATCCAGATTAAAATACCGGCCGATCAGTTTGCCCTGCTCGATAAGGTGCAATCTCTGGGGTTTAAATTTGTTGAAAGTGAAGTGGATTTTAGCAAAAAAATAGTCGAGACGCGCTCTGTCCCAGGCATGATCAACATGGCCGCCCTGGAAGAAATCCCGGCAATCATGGATCTTGCCGTTCAAGCTTTTAGCTATAGCCGCTTTAGGGCGCCGTGGTTTCAGCCAGATGATTCAGCGCGATTTTATGCGCAGTGGGCGAAAAATGCGGTATTAAAAATCCATGATGATATTTGTCTTAAAATTGCAAATAAGCAGGACGATGAAATGACTGGATTTGTGACCGGCAAGCGTCTTGAAGAGACGGTTATCCGTATCGGTTTAATTTGCGTCGCACCACGATACAGAGGCCAAAAAATGGGTTTGCAATTGTTACAAGCCATTGAGCAATGGTCGCTGGAACAGGGCGCAGATACCATACGGGTAGCCACGCAAGGGTCAAATTTAGCAGCCTGCGCTTTTTATATAAGTAATGGCTATACCATCAACGCTGTAAATTATTGGTTTTATCGGGGAGCACCAGGATGATTTCTTTTAATAAACCGCCTGTTACCGGCGCTGAAATTGCTTATATTCGAGACGCTATAGAAGAGAATGCCAAACTTTGTGGTGATGGCGTATTCACCAAAAAATGTCAGGCATGGCTGGAAAAATCGGATAATGTCAAAAAAGCGCTGCTGACCCCTTCATGCACTGCTGCCTTGGAACTGACTGCTTTGCTGATAGATATCCAGCCTGGTGATGAAGTTATTATGCCCAGCTATACCTTTGTCAGCACTGCAAATGCGTTTGTGCTCCGTGGCGCGCGCATTGTATTTGTCGATATACGCTCGGATACCATGAATATTGATGAACAAAAAATCGAAGCGGCAATCAGCAAAAATACCAAAGCGATTGTGCCCGTGCACTATGCCGGCGTGGCTTGTGAAATGGATACCATCATGGCCATCGCCAAACGCCATAATTTATTTGTGATTGAAGACGCGGCTCAAGGGGTGAATGCTTTTTATCACGACAAGCCACTAGGGTCGATTGGCCATTTTGGCTGTTTCAGTTTTCATGAAACTAAAAATTACACCTCAGGCGGCGAAGGTGGGGCGTTGTTAATTAATGACGAACAGTTTATCGAGCGTGCGGAAATAATCCGTGAGAAAGGCACCAATCGTTCACAATTTTTAAGAGGACAGGTGGATAAATATACCTGGCGCGATCTGGGATCGAGCTTTCTGCCCAGTGAGATACAGGCGGCTTATCTATGGGCGCAATTTGAAGCGGCTGATGCTATTAATAACCGCCGTATTGCCATCTGGAACAAGTATCATGCAGCATTTGAATCGCTGGAGCGCGATGGTTTATGCGTGCGCCCTGCAGTTCCTGCCAATTGCACCCACAATGCCCATATGTATTACTTGCGCCTGCCCACAGAAGCGCTGCGCACGAAATATATTGAGGCTATGAAGCAAAGTCAGGTTCAGACTGTCTTTCATTATATTCCACTGCATTCCAGTCCGGCAGGATTGAAATATGGGGCTATGAGTGGCGAAGACCAGCACACTACGGCTGAAAGTCTAAAACTCGTTCGTTTGCCGCTTTGGTTTAATTTAAGCGATGCAGAGGTCGATGCGGTGATTAAAAACAGTGTTTATCATCTGAGCTCGTGTCGATGAATGGAGTTAAAATAGTGGTATTAACCGCTATGGCTCATCTGAGCAAATTACTCATTACCTTGTTTATTCTCAAACAAATCGCTATAACCCAGGGGCCTGAAGGATTGGGCTTACTGGGCAATTTTATGACCCTGGTTACCCTGGCAGCGACTCTTGCCGGTGGTGGTATTATGTCCGGGGTAATTAAATACATTGCCGAGTATTCAGGCTCGCTATCTCGCCAGTTTAATTTGGTGGGGAGTGCTATCGTTTATGCCTTGGTGGCTGCCGCCATTGTGGTTGTCTTCGGCGTGATATTCATCAATCAATTCTCATCGTATATATTTTTGAGTGATGATTTAAAAAAATATATTTATTTTTTCCTGTTTGCCCAGGTATTCATTGGCCTTAACAATGTGGCCTATGGCGTGATGAATGGCCTTAGAAAAACAGACGTGTATGCGCTGTTTGTCATCTGCGGCAATTTAATTGCCGCTCCTGTCGCTTATTACGGTATTAAATATTATGGGATGGGCGGGGCTGTAATCGCTATCATGGCTCCGGCAACGCTCGCTATTATCCCGGTGCTAATCTATATAAAAGTAAAAAAAATAAACCGGCAGATAGGCTTTAATTCCATTTTAAAAGATAGCCGTTTATTATCCAGGTTCAGTTTGATGCTGATAGTGAGTGCTATTTGTTTCCCCATCGTCGAAATGTGTATCCGCAACCTCCTGGTTGAGGGCGTGGGCTTAACAGCTGCTGGTTATTGGCAAGCGATCACCAAACTATCCTCTGCTTACTTGAGTTTTTATTCTTTATTCCTGATGTTTTATTTTGTGCCCATAATTTCGGCGGCAGTAAAAAAAGACGACGTGTTGGCAGAAGTTAAAAAAATGCTGTTTTTTGTCATATCCTTGTTTGCGACGATGATGGTTGTATTTTTCAGTATACGAACCTATGTTATCCAGTGGATTTTTTCGGCAGAATTTGTTCCAGTCAGTAATTTATTTATATTACAAATGCTCGGTGATTTTTTTAGAGTCATTGGCTGGGTAATAGGATTTGTGGTGGTGGCGAAAGCGTTGACTAAACTATACATCATAAGCGAAATTTTTCAGGGTTTGCTGTTTGTAACGTTAAGTTATCTGGAACTTAGTTATGCTGGCGGCTTGCAAGGGGTTATTATCGCCTATGTTATTACCTGTGCATGTTATTGCCTGGTGTCGATTTTCTTGTTTTATTATGTATTCCGGGAAAAACAAGTGTATGTATCAGTGGATTGAGTCCTTATGAAAGCTACCGTCGTTGTCTCGTGCTATAACCAAGAGCAGTATATTGAGGAATGTCTCGATAGCATCCTGGCACAAGCCGTTGATTTTGAGTTTGATGTATTAATTTCAGATGATTGTTCTACTGATTCAACGGCGGCTATTATCCAGACATATCAGTTGAGCCGTGCTAAAACCATCAATATTATTGCACGCAGCGTTAATGTAGGGCCTGCAGAAAATTATGTAAAAGCCCACCGCCAGGCAACGGGCGATATTGTTTTCCATATCGATGGTGATGATGTAATGCTTCCTGGAAAACTACAAAAACAATATGATATTTTCAAAAATAATGATGCGGTAAATCTTGTCTTGCACCGCGCCCGCTATTTTTCTGATGATGGCAGCTATGTCTCAGACACTGGGCGACCGGTATTTTCCCAGGGTCAAACAATGCATTTTGCCGCTAATGATCTTGCTCTGTGGGGATCTATCTGTGTCCATAGCGCGTTTGCTTATCGTAAATCGTCACGGCGTTTTGAGCGAGGAACGATTGATTTCATGGAATGGTTTTTTGCCATGGATTCCCTCTTACCCACCGGCGAGGGGGTATATATTGATGAGATTTTAGTTAAATATCGTTGTAATCCTGGTGGTGGTGCATACCTTGCATCTAAAAATGGGCGTAGTCGGGCCTATAGGATTTACTTGGATGATGTGTACTATTATTTTGAAAAAAACCCGCAATTGCGGCCAGAATTATATTCAAATGCGCTGGTGACTGCTCTGGCTATGTTTAAAAACGGTATTTATGTAAATAGTATTTTATTTTTTTTAGCAAAAAACCTGTTTTATTTTCGTCCTGCCAATGTTTATAAGACGAGTAAAATGAGGTTATCAGTTGCTCCTGCGGTTAGAACTAGATGATGAGTATTTTCTGATGAAGTGTCGGCTTACTACCATTCGCTCCCTGTATTTGCTCTTATCTGTGATAGGGTTGATGACCATTGCTATTGGCTTTAGGCCTGATTTTGTCGGCAGTGATACCTCAAGTTACATACGTTATTATCAAGTGCGGATAGATAATCTGTATAGTCCAGAAGGTTTTGATTACCTGTTTGATTTTATTGTGGATCTTTTTGTATCGCTGGGTTTGCCGGTAGGTTTGTTTCTTTCCTTCATAGCACTCATTAATTTTATTGCTCTCGGTGTGCTCTCTACCCAAATAGAACAGTATTGCGAGCATAAAATAGGCGCTTATCGCATGTTTCTTGTGCTCTCTTGTTGCATGCTGGTTTCGTCATTTTTTTTCTCCACTCAAACCAATGTTATTCGCCATGGCACTTCCATATTGGCAT
>Ga0105054_10007707_pt1 | contig 14516 bp, 7 predicted proteins | sample BON02_FD_78091 | JGI IMG/M metagenome (GOLD analysis project Ga0105054, IMG submission 78091) | Freshwater microbial communities from Lake Bonney liftoff mats and glacier meltwater in Antarctica - BON-02 (megahit assembly) | ecosystem: Environmental > Aquatic > Freshwater > Ice > Glacier...
GTTGGAAAGCCCTGAATATAACTTTGTCAACGAGGAACTCTTAAAAATTTGTTTTGAAAAGCGAGATCCCATTTTTTAAACAACAACAAAAATCGATTTTTTTTTAAAACTACTAGTAGTGGATAAAAGCCATCAAATGCTAATTTCTTAATAAACAAGAGTATCTTGTTGAAAGAAAAAAGCCTGATGGCAATCCGTGAGGTAATCAGAAGCAAGAACATTATGTGGAATCACTGAATTCGCATTATATTTCTCCTGATGTAATATAATTGCATCCCTCGACTTGACAGCTATGTCGCCTGCAAACGCGTTCCATCAAGTAGCTACTACAGTATTTAAAAATACTTTATACATTGATGTTCCTCTCTCTGTATCACCAAAATGATCTCGCATACCTACAAAATGTTTATTAAGAAATTAGCATTTGATGGCTTTTATCCACTACTGTGTGCTTCAAAAAATCGATTTTTGTTGTGTTTACCATGGTAAAAAGAATTCTATATTTAATGTAGTTCGGAAGGCACAGTTCTGGATGTGGCTCTTCTTCCAAAATTCATATATCTATTGAGATATTTTTAACTTTAATCTCATAGTGCTGTAACAGATGTCTTGATAGAAGAGTTCACTGTCAGGAGATGAAATTAACGAGGAATTCGAAATGTTGATCAACTGGATTAAATTCCAAGGTTCTTTTTTAAAAACTTACTTTCAAATTTAAAAAGTAACTTGCGCAGCCCAATAAGTGCTTATATATTTATATCCAAGTACGTCTTAAAACAGCTTCCCAAGGCCCTCTCTATAAACAGATTTGGACGCGGGGGGCTTCTCGGTAGACGATTCTTGGAAAGTCAGGTATATTTAACGATATCATTACTCCTAGTCCAAAAGTATTTGGGATAGTCCCCCGAGCACCGTGGTACGAACAACTAGAAAATTGGCTGAAAACTTGGCTACAATGGCTATAGTTAACAACATTTGCACATGTACATATATGCACAGTTTTGAAGGAAAGAATTTAGCACTCTTTTGGAACTATGAAGTACATCGGAATGCCAATCCAAAGTTATTTTCCGTCTTTCTTTCACATTTCTGATGCGCAATCCAGGTTTTATCTTCTCCTGAAGAGATTTGTCTTTCCAACGATTTAAAAGTTCCATTCATTATTTTGCTGGATATAGCCCTGAAAATTTGTTCCTATGTAATTTTCCTATTCGTTGCTTGCTTAGGATCCTTGATTCTTTCATATTCTCGTACATCAAAGCCGACGCATCGATTCTTTTTTAAACAACATGAAGGACCCTAGGACGTCCTAGTGCGAGATTGCACTTGGATGCAATAAGTCGTAGGAGTAAACCGTGGCAAAACAACCATCAATTTTTTCGAGTGAAGTCGATAGAGTTTACTCCTAGTGATCATGTACCACTACACGTACCCAAACGGTACTAATGAAAAAGGCCCGGCCTTTTTTTCTGCCAAGTTTTGTTTCAAGAAAAGCAACTTTGAAGGAGAGCTCAACAAAACCTATCCTATCACATCCATCAATACATATACCATTATGAATACATACGCTACTCCTCTTTCTAGAACTATATCCGACAAAGAATGGAAAGCCTTTTCATGGGAACAGATGATGAAAGTAGACCTCGCGACACTCGATATTTCTACTAGCACCCCCAATAATGAATCTACCAGTCATGACTTCGATGAGGCTCAACTGGATATGTTACTCATACTTTCCGAGGATGAAGATCAAGAGAACGGAGACCATGATCAATATGATGGAGACCGGTATTTCGGGGTTACCAAAAAGAATTTCATACCTCGAGGACAGGCAAAGAAGAAGTCAAACCAAGAAAAGCGTTTTTCGCATTTTCTTGGGCCTAAAAAAGATAGCAATACTATGTTATATGATACTATGAAAACACCGCAACCAGAAAAGAAGCATCTTTGTCTGCAGCGAGGAATATGTTGGTACAAACGCACTAAAAAATGGGTTGTACAAATCAAAGTTCCGGGGCAAGCTAAGCGAAAGCATATTGGCTATTTTGCATCTTTAAACGATGCCATAACATCATACACACAAGCCTGCAGCGAATATGGGTGTAACAATCAACAACCTACTCACAAGTTCCTACCAGAGCATGTGAGCTTAAGTGCGAAAGGAAAACTGTTTTCAAATATTTTAGAGGAACCTAGTTTTAGGAATGAGCCCAAGCTCCAGAACATTCCCACACTATCATCGTCTACATTAAACAGATGTGATTCGTTTCCTGACATGTTTCAAAAGTGTGAAATCCTTCCTGAATTATTTCGTCAGAGCTTTTAAAATACAATGAAGTTCATACATGTACAATTATGCATATATATACATATATAAAAAAGCTACGATTTCAATAATACCGTTCTAAATATATTTATTTTAATAGTTTAATTAACATACCAGGTAACCAAAATCAATTATTTTAAGACATCAACCGCGCATGTCTTATGAAAACATGTATTTCTGACAGAAAGTCTGGGGAATTAATCAGAAGCGGCTACATCATTAAAAATCACTGATTTCACATTGTATTGTAAGATAGCAATATTTTCTGCAAACACCTTCCACCATGGAACCACTAAAGGATTAAAAAATAAGTACATTTTGCATTGACACATCTCATTTGATAAAATGTGATTTTGAGCAACTGGAAATTTTTCGTAATGCTCCTGCTTCTAATATCCCCTCGAATTGCCATGATACGCAAATTAAAATTCACATCGTGCCGTTTCTGATAAAATTCAATCGCATCTCAAGATTGACAACAGGCAAAATACCATCTGTTGAAATTTAATCAGTCAAATAAGGTTTTCGTCGAAAAGTGTAGCCCCCCATCACGAGATAGATTCGTTACGAATCAAGCGCGACAATTGACTACAAAAAGTACTTCAACAAAAAAGTACTGTCAGAGCTAATGAAGAAACCCGGTGTTCTGGATGCGTCTGTCGTTGACTGGTTAGCCAATTTGGATATGCTGCGTAATGAATCTCCCGATAGCAAGCTGAGTGACGTTGACTTGAAGCGATTGAGATCTGGAACTCTGACAGCTAAAGTGACCACAGCTGTCTTTGGCTGCGACCTATCAGAGAATAAACTATGCAACGACAGCTTGGACAATTGGAAGCTAATAGTACAGTCTCTTGGTGAGTTCTCCTCTCTCACTCTCGCAGCCAAAGATGGTGTCGCGGTCGAATTGGCGAAAGGCAATGACAACGTGATGAACTCATTGATGAAGCAAATTATGGAGTTGCACCAAAGGATACAAAAACAGCATGAAATTAGTCCGATTACGGTTGCAGTCAGTGTCACGAAGGGTGACTTGAAGCGTGGCACTTGTTTGGAGGAGAGCAACACCATAGGGCAACTGTTGGTTCAAAGTGTGTGCAGTGATTTACTAATCGGTTTGAATCCAGAACACGCAGCAGCATTACTAGATGGAACCAACACGAATTATTTAAACCAATTGGTTGCAGAGGGTCCTAAGCGGGATTTCTCAGTTGTCTTGAATTGGGTTAAGAAGCTACATGAGTTAAGAGATGTGTTTGGGGAACTCCTTGTGCGCTCAACTCACGATGAAGATATAATAGGTTTTCTTCATCTATGGGGACTGTTGCTGTGCTCTACGCATACTGGTGTATGCACGATGGCCACAGAGATACTGGAGGATGTGTGCTCCAGGTTTTGTTACGGTGTTGCTCAAAATGAAATACCATCAACTCATTTTGATCAACTATTTTGGACATGGATAAGAACTTCTTCGGGTGCTAGTATGTTTTTAAACTCGTGGAGTCAAGAAAGCAGACCAGCATGGTTGAACATTCTGTTCAGCTGCAGCTCGATGGATTCTTCCAAACGTCAGATGTCGGAGTTTCTGTGTATCGATTTATTATCAGCACAAATAAATGTGGTCCGATACATGGAATTAATGCATGAACTCGTGATGGATAATGAAGGGCATCCTGTAATCATTGAGTTTACAAAGAATGCAATACCACCTCGCTTAGTGACTCACGCAATGTGCTATTCAGAATCACATATGAGTACTTTGTGTAGACAAACAGCGATTGGACTATTAAGTCAGTTGTGGGTCTCATTTCCAACTGATTTAGAAGCATCAGCTGAGATCCCAAAAGCAATCCTAGTGGCGATTAACAAAGGCATTCGAGAAACTGATGATCTGAGTCTAAGATTATTCTCAGTAGCAGTTTTATTTCATCTCATGGAAAAGTTTGCCGACCAACATCGCACATACGCGCCTCATGTCTACAAAACGATAATATTCGCTTTGATTGAGTTTCATGCATTGGAACCAATGCGAGACTTCATTGTGGCAAATCTATCAGCCGCTTTGACTTCACTTCCATTTGCTCCAGTAGGTGTTCTCGTGGTACCCCTTGTAAAACAGATTTCACTTCATGGATTCACAAATCTTGATCTAGATTTTATGAAACTATTATCACATCATCAAACGCTGGATGTCAAGGATGCGATGCGACTGATGGACATGTGCGCGAAGGTCGCTTTGAATGATACGATATTCAGTCGTGCGGCGACAGAGCCGCTCTTATGCTTGATTAAAAGGTTTTCGTTGAACAAATCTGTAGTTCGATTCTTGTCGAAAGTTGCTCAGTCAGCTGTTTATTTGCTTGACGAAACCAAGGATCAAATCCATAGAGCAATAGTACTTGATGTGATTACTCAAATTGTAGGTTTGAAAATCACACCATTGAATCAAGTCATCAAACCCATTTTACAAACATCTTGTGAAGTTTCAAAAAGTATTGCCACAGAAAATGAAAAACGAATTCAAACTGAGAATGAAATGATGGAAAATTCCCATCAAGAATGGTTACTACCTAAAAAGAATGAAACGTCATTCGATGATACATTGCGAGGCAGTATGAATTCAAATGACGATGACGATGATCTGTTCGAAGCTGTTGCTCAAGTAGCTGCTGGATCACCTCAGGTCGATATTTCTCGAAGTGTAAACTTAAAAGCTAAATCAGCAAGTCCGAAAAATCGAGGTGGTTTTCAGGAAAACGCGTCTCAAGAAATGGCGAATCTGGTGAAGTTAGCGTTGAAGAAAACAACTCAAAGATTTACTGGACTCACCAAAGCGTTCAACATGTTGGACATGGCGGATACTGGATACATTGAAAAAATCAAATTGATTCAAATGCTCCAGAACAAAAAGCCAAATGCTGTGAAATCATCAATTTTGGAATGCCAGCTTTCTAAACCGATCATGGAGCGAAAGAACACCGAAAAGATTCGAGTTTTCGGTTCAAAAAAACCAGGTGAAATTCAACTGGTAGATTTGGAACAAATTTTGAAAGAATATTATAGGAAACGTCAACCAGCAGTGATTAAGCAAGGAAACCAAGGTAAAATCAATGGTGAATTGTGTCGCAGATCTACTATGTTGCTTAAAATCAATCTTGAAAACATTGATAAAGCACCCGAAGGAGCTGATATCAAAGTGCGTCAAGCAATTGACGATATCGAACGTAGAAATAAAGAAAAGGCTGAAAAAGAAAGGCAAGATAATGAATCTCGGAAAGTCGTAGAGGCACAACGACGAGCAAAATTGCGTCTTAAATTTGAAAAGAAACGAGAACAAAGAAAAGAAATCTCAAATCAAAGTGTGGAGCTGGACATTTCTTTCGCTGAAGAACTTTCCGTTTTCAAACGCTTTCAAAAAGTTCTGAAAGTTCTTTTTTCCAATGCAATCCAGGGTGGAAATGCTGCTGTTTCGTTTCAGCGAATGCGAAAAGTGTACGGGTCACTTTCACTCGCGAATTGGTTGCGGTTTTTGTATTCGCTTCAAATGATTCCGCGACTTCTCACGAAAGACGATGCGCGAGGGGCGTTTCTGCGTTCAAGGAAGCAACCGACATCTGATGCGAGTTTTGATGACTTCCTTGCAGCATTGGCTTACGCTGCTGCTACATCTTCGTACCTTGCATTTGAACCTACTGCTGAAGCCAGAGTCTTGGCGTTAATGTCGTTGCTTCGAGAAGCGGCCATTGGAGCAATCATTAAGAACAATAAACTTGAATCAGAGACTTTTGAATCTAGTAGGATGCTTCGAATATGGATGCAGCTTGAAAAGGTAATTCCTGAATATAAAACTGCAGCAATCGAGTGCGGAACGGATCACAATGAGAGTTTAGCTTGCTGCTTGAATATTCTGGATGATATAGTCTCAAAGAATTTCAACTTCCATATACTTGTTCAAGGGCCTGGACCAACTAGTACTGCCACAAAAGTAAAACAATTGTTAAACGCTGTGAGTCCTTCTGTTCAGAAACCGCCACTAGTTCCTATAGACACAAGATTATACCCCAAGGAGAAAATTGAAAGAATCCAGTCTAAACTTCCAGCGCCATCCAAGCATAAACAAGGCTTCGGGTCTACAATTGTGGTTGATGATCCCGTTGCCCACACTGCAGCTGAGGTGTCGTTGACAGCAGCAGAGATATCGTTTCTTGGGCGGTTGAAGACGAGTACTCCGCAAGAAAAGCTGGAAGATCGACGCAGGAAAGAAGAGGAGAGTTTCACTGCTAAGAACGAAGCGAAGACGAAGAAGCGACAAGTTCGCCAGCAAGAACTAAAAGCATTGCTGGAGGAGCAGAAGAAGGAAAAGGAGTCGAGAGAGCAGGAAGACCTCCGACATAAACAACAGGAGGAGCAAATCGAAAAAGAAAAATCAGAACTTCTTAAAGCGGAGGAGCAGAAAAGAAGAACTGCGATAAGAAATGAACTCGAGAAGCATAAAGAAAAAAAGAAGTTGGAGACACCTGAAACTATAAATGTTTCCAATGAAGCTGCAACTGTAAATGTCTTGAATGAAGCTGCAACTAGAAATATTTCCAATAAAACGGCAACTAGAAATATTTCCGATGCCGTCGTGACTGCGAATGATTTGAATGAAGCTGCAACTGCAAATGTTTTGAATGAAGCTACAACGACAAATGTTTCCATCGTTGCAAAGATAAAGGAGAGAGACCCTGAAGAAATGGCAAAGCGTAAATATGAGCGGGAGAAAAATGGAGCGTTGACTAGAAAAAAGAATGAAATCTCGATTGAAAGACAAAAAGTATTGCTGCAAACAAAACTTGAAACAGTTGAGAAGAGACTAGAGAAAAAAGCCCAAATAGAGGCTGAAAAGTTACTAAAGAAGAAGAAAGAGATTGAAAACAAACGCAAATTGGTTGAAGACCGAACAGCACAAGAAGAAAAGGCAAGGGAAAAAAAAAGAGCGCAGATAGAATCGGAAAGGCTTCAACGGATTGAAAATTTAAAACTTGCAGAATCGAAACGAAAAGAAATGGAAAAAATCAGGCAGGAGGAAGTTAATACTCGGAAGCAAATGGTCCATGAGGAAGTTCAAAAATTTGAACTGGAAGCTAAAGAAGAAATCCAACAATTGAAAACCAATGCACTTTAAAAAACTTATACAGCTAAATCCGTTATACTAGATTTATTATATCTATAGATTCGGTCTGAAATTTCATTTCAATTATATATTATTCGAAGCTAGTGAGATCGCATCTTCATCCTATTTAAAGTTCAAATTACAGCCAATCCATGAAATAGCTGGAACTGTTTTGATCTTCTTCGTTTGTCTTTTGGGAGGCATTGTACAAAGCATGCTTGTACTTCTTGTCCGCTAAAAGGCTAGGGCCAATTTTGATTCCTTTCCTGTCCAAGTCACGAGGCTCTGGGGGGAAAGGTATGGTGTTAACGATCTCCAGAAACAGAGTTCGAAATACTTGCTCACAATTAATCCCTTGTTTTGCATCTGTTTCAATGTATTGCAATCTGTGATTCTTAGCAAATTTTTCAATAAGACTTGCAGGAACTTGGCGAGTTCCAGCATGCAATTTGTTGCCTACTAGAATTCTAACTGATTTGTCGCCATTCTCTTCTAATTCTGCTAACCACTCGCTAATTTTTTCGAAACTTTTTGAATCATTCAGACTAAATACTAAAATGGTTCCTGTACTTCCAGCACAATATTTAGAAGTTAAATTGAGGTATTTATCGGATCCAGGGCAATCCCAATACTAGTGGGTCCATTTTAAACGGCTATTTCAAATATTTAACATCTAACTTACCTGCACTCGATACGTGTAATCATCCAGAAGGTATTCTTTCGTTTTGAATTGGATAGCGGATGATCCTTTAGTTTCCAGTGTGCTCAACGGCGGCAGCGGTTTCGACATGAACATCAAGGCGTTGTCACCTCCAGCTTTTCCAAACTCATCTAGTGAATCTTCTGCCTTCAACAGAGAACTCTTACCCACGTTTGATGCCCCAACCAGCGACACCTTCAGTAAAAAATGATACATCTCTCTCTGGTTTAAAAGATCCGTTGAGCCTTCAATAAATAACGCAACTTTATTTTTCCCATTCTCATTTATTATTAGAGAGATGGAGGCAGGTCAAAGTGGTGTATTCAGTTTAACAAATAGAAGGGTATTTAGAGTGAGCAATCCTTCGATAGTTGGTCTTGATGATGATGATAATGATGAGAGCTGCGAGGAGGAGGAGGAGGATGTCGAGAAAAGTGAACGAAAAAGAATGAAGAACCTCCAAAGGGAGAAACGATTAAAAAAAGAGAAGATGAAGTTGCAAGCGGAAAAGAAAGTGGAAAAGAACGAGTTTCATGCTTTGAGCCGACTTGATAGTCAAATACAATTGCTTAAGGATTTTCGTGTGCAACAATCTGAAGGGATTCAAGTAGAACAAAAGAATGAGTTTCAAGATGAGGCTAGCCAAGTACAGCAAGCTAACGACTTTCACGCAAAACAGGAAAATGAACTTCAAAATATTTATATTCAAGCAGAAATTCAAGCAAAACAGGAAAATGAATTTCAAAATGATGACATTGAAGTAAAGCAGAAAATAGAATTGCATGCACAAGAAAATCTTATTGATGGATTTTCTAGCGATGAGTCTATTACAAGTGATATTGTATTTGAAGAGCAAATAGTTGAAACAGCCACAAAGAAAAAGTCTAGTTTGGTAAACCTTATTGAAGATGCTTCTAATGATGAGCCAACTACTATTGGTATAGCATGCGAAGAACAAATAGTTGAAGCATCTAGAAAGGATAGTTTTACAAGCCTTATTGTAGATACTTCAAACGATGAGATAGATACTATTGATATTCCATGTGAAGAACGAATAATTGCAGCAGTCGCAAAGAACGACCTTAGTTTGGCAAATGTTACTGTAAATATTTCAAACAATGAAATTATAGAAGGTGTTGAAGTACAAGTTGACAATGAAATTATGGAGGATACTAAAGTACAAGCTGGCAATAAAATTCACTCTGACAGAAAGAGGGAAAAGGACTCAAAATTGGACACTGTATCGATTTTAATATTAGAAAGCGAATCCAAAAAGCCTCCTGAACAGGAATCAACAGTGAAACCACAAGTAATGAGAACTCCTACTCGCCCTGCATCCCGTAGTACAAAACCAAATACCTGTCGTGTACCATGTAAAGCTATAGACACGTCAGAGACCTTGATGGAACAAAACAAATTGCTTAAACTCAAGCTGAAGTCCATGCAAGCAAAATTGGACTCATGGTCGTACCAAGTTCCACTGAAGAAGAAATGTTCCTCGCCTCAAAGAATGAATGGTCGTGCTAATTGGGATTCAAGAACTATTGCAGGACAAATTGTTTCCAAGAAACTGCCAAGTGTCTTCAAGCCATCCAGGAAGTTCAGACGCTCGAAAAAGAAAAGTAGCATCAGCATCAAAGCATTCGACTATGCATTTAACGACGAAGCCATTTATGAAAGTGAAAAATCCTTGATAGCTCAAATTAAGGCGCTGGAATCCAATTCAAATTATTCGGCTCGCGAATCAAAAACCGTTCAAGAAGAAAAGTTGGATTGGGCCTCAACGGAATTATTCTTGCATCTCAACAAGAACGACATGGATCAAGTTGATCGTTTCATTCTTGCGGTGGAAAATCCTACAGAGATTAAATCAATATTCCACCAAGCATGCATGGAATTGGAATCGGTATGGACCATACTAGTTCAAAAGCCCGAGTACCGTGACAGGTTTCGCACTGCATATATGTCAGAATGCAAAACTGATCATTTCGCAAATATCATTTCTGAGCTTACCAGATGCGCGCAGTTACGAGTAAAACTTGTAGGAGTGTTCGAAAAAATTAAACGGCGTGAATTTCTCCTGGTGGCCTTGAGGAAGGTTTTGAATCCCGATTCAGCGGCTCAGTCTCCTCGAAAAGTTCAGATTGCATCAGACCAAATGGTCGAGTTCAAACAGCTGACATTCCTTATTGGCACCATGCTGGAAGACATCGAAACGGAGCTAGGAACTCCCGTTATCATATATGGCATGCGGTACTTTCAGAAGATGAAAGTCGATCTCCCAGCATAATAGCTTTCAATTCAATCTCGCTGGATTTGCTTTTATTCTGGTTCTAGTTTTATTCGTTTTTATAGTATAGTAGTAGATTGTAGACCTCATTTGTTGTTCATTGTTTTTTAGAACATAAATGTCAACCTTCAGCATTAAGAGTTTTATTGCAGATGGTTTTTAGCTGACGATTGACTTTCATTACTGGTTCAAGCTCCATTATTCTGCTCAGTAGATTATAGGCCACATTTGTCTGAAGCTGCATTTCACACTAGAAGACAGCTGGCTCATTTCCCCCTGCTATTGTAAGCCTCCGTGAACAACTCAAATGTCTCTGTGATCGATTAAGTAATTATTAGTGATATTTAATAAAATAGAACGACTAAAATGAATGGCCAGGAATTAATATCTGGCGCATGCCAATTTGCAGTCATAACTCGTAAACCCTAAAATATGCCATATCATCACCACACTGCTGATCTCTTTCAAGTGCTGAAAATCCCTTGGGTCACTTGTTCGTCGTTTCAAGTGTGTAATTTCAAGTATACTTTATCATGTTAATAAAATATAAAGATGTCGACAACACTTTCCTTTAATCGGAATCTGGGAAAGTACACACCCTTTACTTCTCTTTAACATATATACCAGACTCGTGTATACTATCATCCATTATCTCAATACGTCGGTATCACTTTTAACTGAATCTTTTCAGCGTCTCCAAAGTTGGTCCTTCCAGTCAAATTTCATTTCGCATGCCTTTCCTTTGTCAACTTATTATTCCCGAAATCTACGATTCTGTAATTCTCGCCTTATTGTGGATCACTCATCGTAAATGATCTTTAGTTAAGACCACCTTCTTCAAGAGCTATAAACGCATTATTAATTTTTTTCCAGAATTTATGCAATCTCTGCTTCATCAGGTTTTGCTTAACACCGGTAAGCTTTTCATACTTTCCTGCTCTTCATACTTTCCTATTACAGGCCGATTTATTTTCGTTACCGCCATACCTATTAAGTAAGGTCTTAACATCGAGGATATTCTACTCGAACAGTACGATTCATTCTTTATCAATTTGAAAGTTATTCAAATAATGTTGAACTAGTTCTTTTTCACTGTATCGTTATTTAAAATATTAACTCGAAATATTTCATATTGCAACAAAATTCAATATTGAAAGCAAACTTGTAATCCTCCTTCATTGTTAAATCGATTAACTAACTATCGCAGCAAACAATGTTCGTGATTCTATGCATGATGATAGTGCTTGTGGTGCATGGCTTCGATCCTGTTCTCCAGTCCCACATCAAACAAGCACTTCTGAATTCTCGGGTAACCCCGGCAAGGCGCCTTCGAGTTACACAGTTGCAAGATATGGTGATATATCAGTATGGGACACCTCTCAAATTGTTGACATGAGCTATCTATTCGAATCTGAAGCATCCTTCAATGCAGACATTAAGCAACGTTGTGGATATGAGATATATGTTTCACGATGCTAGTATCTTCAATGGAGATATCAGTGGTAGGGATGTGAGTAGCGATACGAATATGAAAGGAATGTTCTTCCGAGCCAGTGTCTTTAATGGAGATATCAGTAGTTGGGATGTGAGCAGTGTTACAAAAATAGAACTTATGTTTCAGGGGGCTAGAAAATTTAGCTCAGTGATCAGTGATTGGGATGTCAGCAACGTTGGGATTATGAATCCATGTTTAGGAATGCCAATAACTTCAACTCAGCAATCAGTGATTGGGATGTGAGCAGTGTTACAAATATGAAATCCATGTTTCGGAATGCCAAAAACTTTAACTCAGATATCAGTAATTGGGATGTGAGCAGCGTGAGCAGCTTTTTAAACATTTTCGGTGATGCTGAAGCGTTCGGATCTATGGATTACACGCTTTGCTGGAATGTCAATGTAGCCAATATTGCCGTGATCGATAATATTGTATCTTCTGGGAAATTAGCTGTTGACATCAATTGTGCAGCTTCTCCAAGCAACTCACCAAGTAGTTCGCCATCAACGTTTCCAAGCAACTCGCCAAGTAGCTCGCCATCAACGTTTCTAAGCAACTCACCAAGTAGTTCGCCATCAACGTTACCAAGCAACTCACCAAGTAGCTTGCCGTCAACTTCTCCTTCAAGCATACCAAGCAGCTTGCCATCAACTTCTCCTTCAAGCTCACCAAGTAGCCTACCATCGAGTTTTTTGAGTAGCTCGCCAAGTACAACGCATGGCTTCTATCCTGTTCTCCAAGAGGACATCAAAGAAGCTGTTCAGGATTACATGGGTAACCCTGCTAGCGGGTCTTATCAGGAAACAGTTGCAAGATATGGTGACATATCAGAATGGGACACCTCTCCAATTGTTGACATGAGCTATCTATTTCCATCGATTTCACATTTCAATGGCAATATCAATGGTTGGGATGTTACCAACGTTGAAGATATGACAGGGATGTTTATCAAGCTAGTGCTTTCAATGGAGATATCAGTGGTTGGGATGTGAGCAAGGTTAGAAGCATGAATGGAATGTTTGCCTTTACCACCAAGTTCAATGGAAATATGAATGGTTGGAATGTAAGCAGCGTGGAGGACATGAGTTATATGTTTTGGTACAACTTCTTATTCGATGGAAATATCAGTGATTGGGACGTGAGCAGAGTTAAGAATATGGAATTCATGCTTCATCATGCCACTAGCTTCAAAGGAGACATCAGTGGTTGGGATGTGGGTAATGTGAAGGGCTTTCAAAACATATTTTATCAGGCTTCATCCTTCACGAATATGGGCTATACACTCTGCTGGGATTACGGAAGACCTAATTCTTATTTGATTGACGTAAGTATTTCCGATACCGGGACAGATACCGATATACACACCACATTTGTCGCGCGAGTCACAGATAGCACATGCACAGATCCTTCGTAAACATTCTCTACTCAATTAAATAGATAAAGCTTACTTTGAAAAAAAGACATTTGATCCCGAGAGTATATCAACTCAAGTCAGATTTTGTGTAACACGGTTTATCAGTACCCCTTTTTGCATTCCAGATTGTTACAATCCTGTTTGCTGTTGAATTGTAAGCTTCTTCTGGTACCTAACCCATCGTGTAGGAAAATGTGTACCATTTATGAAACAAGATGGGCCTCATACAGGCTTTAACAAAAACAGCATGTAATTGTATTCGGGAGAGAACCAGAGCACATGGTGTTCACTTAAGATTATTTGTTGGTTGATTCTTACTCGGTTGAAGGAGCAAACGGCAATGCTCAAAATGATCCACTAATCATTTTGACTAGTGAATGATCATCGACGAAGACACTTGGTGAAAACAATAGTTTGTCTTTCAGGTTTGATGTGGTGATTGTGGTCTCGCTTCTCAAAACAAATTTTAAGAGTTCCTCATCATCGATGTTCGAAGATTATTTCAGAGATATTATGTCGCCATATTTCGAATTTCAAAAGTTTAATAGTTATTGTAGGTTGATCCATTTGGGAAACAAGGAATGAAAAGTGATTGGTATGCTATAGTTTTCAGTAACTGGATCTTAGAGAACGGAAAGGCAATTGATGTCCTAGGAATATCTGGCTATGATAAATTGAGAATGTATGGACCAGATACTAAAATATACCAAGGACGATTTTGCATTCAAATTTGAACTTATCGACTACTTTTTCAATTAAATTGCAAGTCGATGATGAAACTATCTTCCTATTCTCTTGGTAATCATGGGGGTTCTCTTCTCTACAAACCGCGTTTAGTGGTACTGGGATATGTACACACTTCGTACCCATTCCCAACTTTTCATCCCTGTTCTGTTTGTTGGCTGTTATCCACTACTAGTACTCTAGTAATGCTTTAAAAAATCGATTTTTGTTGTGTTTAAATAAAATACTTTAGTGGCTACTTCATGGAACGCGTTTGCAGGCGACATAGCTGTCAAGTCAAGGGATGCAATTAAATTACATCAGGAGAAATATAATGCGAATTCAGTGATTCCACATAATGTTCTTGCTTCTGATTACCTCACGGATTGCCATCAGGCTCTTTTCTTTCAACA
>Ga0105054_10007710_pt1 | contig 14514 bp, 12 predicted proteins | sample BON02_FD_78091 | JGI IMG/M metagenome (GOLD analysis project Ga0105054, IMG submission 78091) | Freshwater microbial communities from Lake Bonney liftoff mats and glacier meltwater in Antarctica - BON-02 (megahit assembly) | ecosystem: Environmental > Aquatic > Freshwater > Ice > Glacier...
AGCGAAAGCTGCGAAGCAGGGCGTTCCAGCGGCAGCCATCGCCGCCCGCACACCCCGGCACCGCAGCAGCATCTGGTCGCCCTCGCGTCAGCCGACCCGTGCCTCGGCGGTAGGCGGCGATGCGCAGTCTCGTCTTCACGGCCCTGTTGCTGGCTATGATGCCGGTGGCGTTGCGTTACGCCCATGTCGCCGTCATGGTCTGGATCTGGGTCGCCATGGTGGCACCCTCGCACTACATCTATGGTTTCATCTCCGACATCCCGCTCAACAAGGTGGTGGTGGCGGTGGCGTTCATCGCCTTGCTGGTCGACCGGCAATACCGCCCCAAGCTGCGCTTTGATGCGCATGTGGTGCTGTTGATCGCCTTCCTGGCGGTGGCAATGCTCAGCTACATGTTCGCCCTGACGCGGATCTCGCGCGTCGACGACCTGGCCGACCGGCTGTTCAAGGCGGTGGTACTGTGCATGTTCGTGGTGGCGACGGTGCGCACGCGGCTGCAGATCCACTCGGTTATGATCGCCGCCTGCATGGGCATGGGCATCCACGGCGCGATCGAGGCGGCGAAATACATCGCGTCCGCCGGCGGCCACGTGTTGCTGGGGCCGCCGACGATTGGCGACAACAATCATTTCGGTTTGGCCATCCTGTTGGTGATCGCGCCGCTGGCTTATCTGTACCGGTATTCGCAGTCGCTGCTGGTCAAGGCCGCCTTCGCGCTGGCAGCCCTGGCGAACGTGATCGGCGTCATCGCCACCCACTCGCGCGGCGCGCTGATCGGCCTGATCGCGGTGGGGGTGGCAGCGTTCTTCAAGAGCCGCAACAAGCTGGCGATGCTGCTGGTCATCGCGGTGGTGGGCGGTATCGGCGCGACGCTGGCGCCCGACCGGTGGTACGAGCGCATGGGCACGATCAGCGAGGCGCGGGAGGACGGCTCGTTCATGGGCCGCGTCTCGTCGTGGAAGATGAACCTGATCGTGGCGCTGGACCGCCCTCTCACCGGCGGCGGCTTCTCCTCGATGGAGGATCCGTGGGTGTGGGGCCAGTACCTGCGTTCCTTCCCGTCGATGGACTGGCTGGTGGAGTCGCCCACGCCGACGCAGCCCCTGGCCGCGCACAGCATCTACTTCCAGGTCCTGGGCGACACCGGCTTCATCGGCCTGATCTTGTTCCTGGCGCTGTTGGCCATGGCGTTCCGTAACATCCAGGTGATTCGCAAGCTGACGCGCGATCGCGAGGACCTGCAATGGGCGCGCGACCTGGCCCTGGCGCTGCACTTCTCGCTGATAGGCTATTCGGTGTCCGGCGCCGCCCTCAGCCTGGCCTATTTCGAGTTCTACTACCTGCTGATCACCGTGGCCGCGGTCACCCGCTATCACGTGGAGACGGTGCTGGGGGTGGCGGGCAAGGCCAAGGCCGCGTCCGTGCTGCGCTCGGTCCATCCGGCGTTCCAGGTCGGTGGCGCCGCGGTGCGCCCGGGCGCGGCGAACCGGCGGTTCCAGCGCTGAACCCTGCCGCCGCCTATCGCCGCAGCTTCGCCCGCACCCGCCCGGCGGCATGGCGCAGCAGGGCGGCGATGCCCGCGGGATGCCAGGGCGTGGCAAGCATCACACCGATGCGCTGGCGTCGCCGGGAGGTCCAGAGCTGCTTGTAGGGGGCGTCGCCGCGGCCGAAATCGATGCCAGCCACGCCCTCGGCCGAGATCATCTGGCGCAGGGTCCAGGCGGTCAGCACGGTGCCTGGCGAGAGCGGCTTGAACGCCTCGTCATGCGCTAGCTTCAACACCGCGGCGATGCCATGGTGGATGATCCACATCTGCACCGCGATCGCCGCCCCGTCGTGACGCAGCACGGCTAGGCGCAGGGCGCCGTCGCGCGCGGTCTGGCGCATCAGTTCGGCGTTGAAGTGGGGGAACGGTTCCGGCTCCTTCCAGCTGCGGGCGTAGACGGCCTCGTATTCAGCGATGCCGGCCTCAACCTCGTCCGGCCCGGAGAGCAGGGCGAAGGACAGGGCGGCGTTGCGCTCGGCATCACGTAGGCGGCGGCGGACGGTCTCGCGCAGCGCGCCAGGGCGGCTGGCGAGATAGGCGCGCCAGTTGCGCCCGTCGATCGGCTCGTACCAATTGCCGAAATGGTCGAAGCGCAGCGCCACCATCCCGCCCGCACGCGCGCCGGCCAGTACCGCCGCCAGGCCGGGCCAGTCCGGGTCGAGCGCGTCGAGGCGCAGGAGCCCGCCACCGCGGCCCAGCCGGGCCAGGGCGCGGCCGGCGCCGTGCAGGTCGGCGTCCCCTTCTTGGGCGATAGGGCCGGCGGCGGGCTGGTAGAGGCAGGTATAGGGGTTGGTCAGCGCCTCGTAGCCGCCATCGGCGCGGCGCAGCAGCGGCCAGAGGACCGCACCGTCGCCATCGCCATGCACGGCGAACACCGCAGTCGCCCCCTGGGCCACGCCAGCGACGGCGACGGTGCGCCACCAGGCCGCGGTGGAAAAGAGCCCGTCTCGGCCCAGCAGCCCGGCCGGCAGATTGTCGGGGGTGGTGAACAGGCGCATCGCGTCAGCCTCCATCGCGCAGCGCGTACCAGACCAAGCCGATCCATTCATGCATGGCATAGCGGCTTTCGGACCAGGCCCGGGTGCTGGGCACGAAGCTGCCGAGATCGAGCTGCGCCGGGCCGGTCAGGTGGGTGGGCGCGGCGGTGGCCGGCAGCCCGGCGCGGCGGAAGGCCAGCAGGCTGCGGCGCATGTGCCATCCCTGGGTCACCACATGCACCGCGCTGATCCCGTCGGCGCGCAGCAGCGCTGTGCTGAAGATGGCGTTCTCCCAGGTAGTGGCGGAGCGATCCTCGATCCAGCGCGCCGGGGTGGCGAATTCTGCGGCCAGCACGCGGGCCATGGCCTGCGCGATCGGTGGATCGCCGGGACGCAGCACGCCGCCGCTGACCAGGATCGGCAGGCTGGTTCGCTTGTGCAGCAGCGCGCCGGCGCGCAAACGCTCCAGGGTCATCATGCCGATGTCGGGCGGGGTGACAATGCCGCCGGGCACCGCGCGCAGGTCCTCGGCCGAGAGGATCACGATCGCGCCTGGGGTCTCGCCAACTTCGGTCGGCAGGTCGCGTTCCAGCGCGGTCAGCAGCAGCCAGCCGGTGACCGGCAGGGAGAGCACGACCAAGCCCGCGAAGCCTATCGTCGCCAGTCCCCAGCCGGCCCGCCGCCGCACGCTGCCGCGCGCCGCGCCCCGCAGCAGCAGCAAGCCGGCGCCGACGGCCAGCAGCAGGTTGACCGGCGGCTCCACCAGGGTGGCCTGCACGAACCAGGCAAGCGACATGTTCAGGCTCTCCACATGTGCGGAACTGCGGCAGGGTCGGTGGCAGGGGGTGGACCGAAGCCCGGATTGACAGCCGCCCCGCCGGGGGGTTGTGTCGCCGTCGCATGCCCGACATCAGCCTGTCCCGGCCCCCCGCCTGGAACGTCCTCGCCGCGCGCTGGCGCGACCTGGAGGCGCGGGCCGATGGCTCGTTCTTCACCAGCTGGAACTGGGTGGGCAGCCGTGCCGCTTCGCGCTTCCCCCATCCCGTGCTGCTGCAGGCGCATACCGGCGGGCGGCTGGTGGGGCTCGGCCTGTTCAACCGCCGCGCCCGCCTGCCGCTGCCGGCCCGGCTGTGGCTGAACGAAAGCGGCGACCCCGCGCTGGACACCATCTATGTCGAGCACAACGGCCTGCTGATGGAGCGCGGCCAGGAGGGGGCGGTGCTGCCGCGGGCGATAGGCCACCTCGCCGCCGGGCCGGGCCATGTCGTGCTGGGCGGCGTCGACGACGCGCACCTGGCGGCGGCCCAGGCGAGCGGGGCGCTGGTGCACAGGCGCGCCCATCCCGCCGCCTCGCCCTGGATTGACCTCGACGAGGTGCGCGGCCATCCCGGCGGGCATCTCGGCCTGCTCAGCGCCAACACCCGCCAGCAGTTGCGCCGGTCGCTGCGCCGCTATGGCGAGGCCGGACCGCTCCAGGTGCGCCGCGCCGCCAGCCTGGTCGAGGCGCACGCCTTCCTGGAGGCGCTCGGCCGCCTGCACCAGCACACCTGGACGCGGCGCGGCAAGCCGGGCGCCTTCGCCAACCACGGCTTTGTGGCGTTCCACGCCGACCTGCTGGCCGCCGCCTGGCCGCGTGGAGAGGCCGATCTGCTGTGCATCGCCGCCGGCGCGCAGCCGATCGGCTATCTCTACAATTTCAGCTGGCGTGGCCGGGTGGGCAACTATCAGAGCGGTTTCGACTATGACGTTGCATCCCCCCACCTCAAGCCAGGGCTCACCTGCCACCACCTTGCCGTGGAGTTGTATGCCCGCGAGGGGGCTGGTGCCTACGATTTCCTGGCCGGCGAGCATCGCTACAAGGCCAGCCTGGCGACCCGCACGGCGGCGTTGCACTGGGTGGAGATCATGCCGCCCGCCTCGCTGCCGGGGTTGCTGCATCGTACCCGCGCCGCCTTTGCACGCCGAGGCCGGACGCCAGGGGAGGGATGAGGTCGCGCGGGTCAGGCCGCCGCCGGCGCCAGGCTGGCCAAGGTCAGCGCCAGCCCGTCCTGCAGCGGCACCTGCGCGCGCACGCCAAGGGCGGCGATGGCCTGCGCCGGATCGCCGATCGAGCGGCGGATGTCGCCGGCCCGTGCCGGGCCATGGGCCAGAAGCGGCGCGCGGCCGTGCAGCCGCCCCAGCGTCTCCACCAGTTCCAGCACCGTCGTGCCGTGGCCGGTGCAGACGTTGAGCACCGCGCTGGCCGGCGGTGGCCCCTCCAGGTGGCGCATGGCCGCACCCAGGTGGGCCACCACGTCGCCCACATAGATGAAGTCGCGCGTCTGCTGGCCGTCGCCATGCACCGTCACCACCTGGCCGGCGGCGACCAGTGCCGCGAAGATCGAGATCACCCCGCTATACGGCGATTTCGGGTCCTGGCGCGGCCCATACACGTTGAAGAAGCGCAAGCCGACCGTGGGCACCCCGTGCACCAGCTGCGCCACCCGGCCATGCAGTTCCGAGCCCAGCTTGTCGGCGCCATAGGCGGTGAGCGGCGCCGGCATCCGGTCCTCATGGGCCACTTCCAGGCCCAGGTTGCCGTAGACCGCCGCCGACGAGGCATAGACCACCGGCACCCGCCCGACTTGCCGTGCTGCGTCCAGCACCGTGATGGTGCCGGTCTGGTTCACCAGGTGGGTGCCACGCCAATCCTCGTTGCCGCGCGCTACCGAGGCAATGGCGGCGAGATGGAAGCAACCGTCCACCCCCGCCATCGCCTGGCCCACCGCTGCCGGGTCGGTGACGTCGCCGTGCAGGAACGCGCAGCGCGGATCGAGGTTGGCAAGCCGGCCGGTGGAGAGGTCATCGAGCACGCGCACCCGGTGGCCCGCTGCCAGCAGGCGGTCAGCCAGATGGGAGCCGATGAAGCCGGCGCCGCCGGTCACCAAATACAACGCCAAATCCTGCCTCCATCGTCGCCTGCACCTGCCGCTCCATCCGGCCACGGCAGGCCGCGCCCGGACGGTTGCCCGGATACGCGGTTAGCCAGACCGTCATGTGCCGACAAGGCAATCATGCGTGAGCATGGCATGGAATCGCTGCGCCATGGTTAATCGCCGGGCCGGTCAGCCGCCTTTCACCCCGCCCGCCGTCAGTCCGGCCACGATCTCCTTCTGCATCAGCAGCGTCAGCAGCAGCACCGGTGCCGTCACCAACAGGGCGGCGGCGGCCAGCGGCCCCCAGCTTACCTGCTCGAAGCTGATCACGTTGTAGACCGCCACCGGCAGCGTACGGGTATGGCGGTTGGCCAGCACCACGCCGAAGATGAAGTTGTTCCAGCTGAAGATGAAGGCCAGGATCATCGCCACCACGATGCCGGGCCGTGCCAGCGGCAGGGCGATATACCGGAACGCCTGCCAGATCGTCGCCCCGTCCACCAGCGCTGCCTCCTCCAATTCGCTCGGCAACCCCTCGAAGAAGCCGATCATCACCCACACCACGATCGGCACGGTGATCACCAAATGGGTGATCACCAGCGGCGTCAGCGAGCCGGTGAGCCCCATCCACTGGAACATCAGGAACAGCGGGATCAGGTACGACAATCCCGGCGTCACCCGCGCGATCATGATCAGCGCGGCCACCCGGTGGGCGCGCGCCTTGGCGATGCCGAAGCCCGCCGGCACGCCCAGCAGCAGCGCAAGCCCGGTGGCGCCGAACGAGACGATGATCGAGTTGTAGGTGTAGCTCAGGAAGTCGTTGCGCTCGAACACCTCGATGAAGTTGTCCAGCGTCGGCGGGTTCGGGATGAACACCGGCACGAACGACATGTTGTCCACTTCGTTTTTCAGTGACAGCGACAGCATCCATAGGAACACCAGGATTGCCGGCGAGATCAGCGCGAACACCGACAGCCCGAAGAAGAACCGCCCGACCAGCCGCCGGACTTGATAGGCCTTCATTGCCACTTCTCCTGGCGGCGGGTGGTGAACAGCACCAGGCTGATCAGCAGGATGATGACGAAGAACACCACCGTCATCGCCGCCCCATAGCCCATGTTGTAGAAGGCGAAGGCGGTCTGGTACAGATACAGGTTGATCGTTTCGCTCGACGTGCCGGGGCCGCCACCGGATATCACGAATATCAGGTCGAAGGCCTTCAGCGCATCGATGGTGCGGATCACCGCGGCGACGATGATGTGCGGCCAGACCAGCGGCACGGTGATGTGGCGGAACATGTCCCACCCGCTCGCGCCGTCCAGCCGGGCGGCCTCGTACGGGTCCTGCGGCAGGCTGGCCAGCCCGCCCAGCACGATCAGCATCACCAGCGGCGTCCACTGCCAGGTTTCCACCAGCACCAGGGTCGGGATCACCGTGTTCGGGTGGTAGTTCCACAGGCTCGGCGGCAGGCCGACCGAGGTGAGCAGGTAGTTCAGCACGCCCGCCTGGGGGTGGAACATCATCGCCCAGATCAACGCGACGGCCACCGGGGTTGCCATCATCGGCATGATGAAGATGGTCCGCGCCCAGCCGCGGCCGGGGAAGTTGCGATGGAAGCACACCGCCGCGGCGACCCCCAGTATCACCGGGAACACCACCGCCAGGGCGGTGAAGTACAGCGTGCGCACCACCGACCACAGGAAGCGCTCGTCCTCGGTCAGCCGCAGGTAATTGTCGAAGCCGATAAAGACGGCCTCGCTGCCCACCTTCCACTCGTGCACAGACATGTACAGGGTGAACAGCCACGGGAACACGATCACCGCGAACACCACCAGTCCGGCCGGCACCACGAAGGGCCAGTAGTTGCGGGCATAGTTGTGCCCGCGCATGCCGGTGGACGGCGCGCGGACGGCGCTGGACGGCGCGGCGGTGCTCATCCGGTCCGCCCGCGCGCGGCCGCTGTGGCCGACCTTGTTGCCGCATGGCTCATGGCGGTTTCCTTTCCCTGGCTTTGATCGCCGATCATAGCGGTCTGGCCCGTACTGGAAACATCCGCCTTTCTCATGGCACCCCGCCTTATGGCACCCCGCCTCATGGCACCCTCTCTCATGGAACCGGGAGGTCGGTGATGCGACACAGGTTGGCGCCCTTGCGCTCCATCGTGCGCCGGTCGGCAAACACCACGCGCAGGTCATAGACGCAGCCGGACTCGCGCGGCAGGTTGAACACCCTGGCGGCTTGCGGCGCCAGCGGGGTGCTGTCCAGCCGGTTCTGCCCCCAGGTGCCGGTGCCGGCGGGGGTGGCGAACAGGGCCGCGATCGGCTGCGCGCCACGGTTGACCATGCGGAACGACGGGTCGTCGGCCTGCTTCGCGCCAGCGCGCGCCGGGGGGGGCGCCGCGGCGGCGCTGCGATGGCCCGCGCCGAAGCACTGGATGAACAGGGTGGAGGCGTCCGCCACCTGGCCCACCTCGGAGGTGCGCAGATCGGCCCCGGTGCTGGCGGCGAGCGACGGCTCCACCCCCGCACCGCGCAGGAAGGCCGCGGCCTCCGCGCCCTTGATGGCGAAGTTGACGTTCTGCGGAATGTCGCCGCCGGTCATCTGGGCGATGCGCAACGCATTGAGCTTCGAAACCACCACGCCCACCACATGACCGCGCGAATCGAGCAGCGGTCCGCCGGAATTGCCCGGCTGCACCGGCGCGCTGATCTGGAAATGCAGCGGATTGTCGCGCAACCCGGCCAGCGCGCTGATGTCCCCGGTGGTGAGCGTCGGGCCGGAGGACAGCACGCCCGACAGCGGGAACCCGTACGTCACCACGAACTCGCCGCGCCCCACCGGCGGGCTGTCGCGGAACCGCAGCGCCGGGCCGGCATCGCCCTGGATTTCCAGCAGCGCCAGGTCGCGCCGCTTGTCGCTGGCCACCACGCGGGCGGGCAGGACGCGCTTGTCCGCCGTGCGCACCGTCACCCGTTGGCAGCCATCGATCACGTGGTGGTTGGTCAGCGCCCGCCGCTCGGCCACCACGAAGCCGCTGCCGCTGCCGGTCGCACGCTCCTGCGCCGATGCGGCCACGGTTATCCACGGCACGGCCCCCCAGGCAATGCCCATCACGGCGATCAGCGTGGCAAAAGACAAATGCATGGCGGATGGCCTCCCCGGGGCCGGCACACTACGCTGCAGGCCGGTCCATGGTGAAGCAGGGGGATGCATGGCGGGTCCACGGCGGGCAGTGGCGGCGTGGGTCCTGTACGACTGGGCCGACAGCGCGTTTGCGACCGTCGTCTCCACCTTCGTCGTCGCCACCTATTTCACCCAGGCGGTCGCCGCCGATCCGGTGACCGGGGCCGCGCAATGGGCCGGCGCCCATGCCCTGGCCGGATTGCTGATCGCGCTGCTGGCCGTGCCGATGGGCGCGGTGGCCGACCGTGGCGGCTGGCGCGGGCGCATGCTCGGCGTGGCCATCGCCGTGATGGCCGGCTGCACCATGGCGCTGTGGTTCGTCCGCCCCGATCCGTCCTTCGTGCCGCTCGCCCTGGTGCTCGTCGTCACCGCCACCGTCGCCTTCGAGGTGGCGACCGTGTTCTACAACGCGATGCTGCCCGAGATCGCCCGCCCGGCGCAGATCGGCCGGCTGTCGATGCTGGCCTGGGGGGCGGGCTATGCTGGGGGGTTGGCGTGCCTGGTACTGTCGCTGGTGCTGCTGGTCCAGCCCGACCCGGCCCTGTTCGGGCTGGACCGCGGGGAGGCCGAGCACGTGCGCGCCGCGGCCGTGCTGGCCGGGCTGTGGGTGGCGGTGTTCGCCTGGCCGGCCGCGGTGTTCATCCCCGAACCCGTCCAGGCCCAACCCTGGCGCGGCGCCGTGCGGGCCAGCATGGCCGAACTGCGCACCACCCTGCGCGACGCCATCCGCAACCCGGCACTGCGCCGCTTCCTGATCGCGCGCATGCTGTTCATGGACGGGCTGATCACGCTGTTCGCCTTCGGCGGCATCTACGCGGCCGGCGAGTTCGGCTTCACGGCGCAGGATGTGCTGCTGTTCGGCATCGGGCTGAACGTCACCGCCGGCTTGGGCGTGCTGGGCTTCTCCTTCATCGAGGACCGGATCGGCCCGAAATCCACCGTGCTGGCCAGCCTCGCGGCCTTGGTGGCGCTCGGCACCCCGCTGCTGCTGGTGACCGACCCCGCCTGGTTCTGGGGCCTGGGCCTCGCACTCGGCCTGTTCGTCGGCCCCGCCCAGGCGGCCAGCCGCAGCCTGATGGCCCATATGGCCCCGCCCGAGGCGCGCGCGGCCTGGTTCGGGCTGTTCGCCCTGTCCGGCCGCGTCACCGCCTTTGTCGGCCCTGCCCTGCTCGGCCTGGCCACCGCGGCGTTCCAGAGCCAGCGGGCGGGCATGGCGGTGGTCATCCTGCTGCTGGCCGCCGGCGCCATCGCCCTCGCGCCGCTGCCGTCACCAGCTTTCAAGCGCTGACCGCCGCACCCGCGCCGCCACATAGGCGAGCCACGCAACCTGCGGCACCACCACCGCCACCAGCAGCGGTAGCTTCAGCCCTGGCCCGGCATGGGTGAACGCCAGCGCCACCACGCCCCCCCAGGCCGCGAACCCCCAATGCACCACGGCAACCGCCCGCGCATCCACCCCGGCGCGGTGCGCCACCTGGTAGATGTGCGAGCGATGGGCATGCACCGGGTTCTCGCCCGCCAGCCCCCGCCGTACCAGGGTGAACGCCACGTCGAACAGCACCCCGAACAGCAGCAGCGGCACCAGGAGGAAACTCATCTCCACCGCCTGGAACCGCGCCGCCGCCACCCCCAGCATCGCCAGCATGAAGCCGCAGAACTGGCTGCCCACATCGCCCATGAAAATCCGCGCCGAGGGGAAGTTGAACGGCAAGAACCCCGCCACCGCCGCGCCCAGCAACAACGCCGCGAAATAGACGAACCAACCCTCCTGCCCGGCCGCGATCACCGCCAGGAAGCCGCATGCCACCAGCACGGTGCCGGCCACCAGCCCGTTCAGCCCGTCGATGAAGTTCATCGCGTTGGTGGCGAACAATATCCACCCGAGGGTCACCACCGCGCCCCAAAGCCCGAGATCGACCGGTCCCAGCCACGGCAGGTTGAACACCTCGACATACAGGCCCGTGCCCACCGCCAGCAAAGCCGCGCCTACCTGGGCCGACAGCTTCACCACGAACGGGAAATCCCGCACGTCGTCGGCAAACGCCACCAGCGCAATCGCCGCCGCCGCCAACACCACGCCGCGGAAATACGCCTCGCCCAAGCGCGCGAAATCGGCGAACCCATACATCACCGAAACGCCCATCAGGAACGCCACGACAATCCCGACACCGCCGCCCTTCGGCGTGGCCACCACATGCGCCTTGCGTGCCGACGGACGATCCATCACGCCGGCCGATATCATCGCGCGAACCACTACCGCCGATACCGCCGCTATCCCGGCCGCAAACACCAGATGACGCAGGATCGCAGCCCAGGTCATGCGCAGGCCCACCCGGTGGGGCGTGGCGAAGGGAAGCAAGGCGAGGGGCGCCGCCCCTCGACCCCGCCAGAGGCAGAGCCTCTGGACTCCATTCGTTGGGGCGCCTTCGGCGGGAGGCGCCTGAAGTGACGGGTTCCAAGGGCATTGCCCTTGGCGGGGGTCCAGGGGGCAGCGCCCCCTCGCCTTGCTTTCTTCCCCGCGCCCACGGCGTCAGCCGCGCTGGAGCTTGGCTTCGATGCTGTCCCAGATGGCGGAGGCGAGGTCGGTTCCGTCAAAGCGGGCGATTTCCTGCAGGCCGGTGGGCGAGGTCACGTTGATTTCCGTCAGCCAGTCGCCGATCACGTCGATGCCGACGAAGATCAGCCCTTGTTCCTTCAGCAGCGGGCCGATGGCCTCGCAGATTTCCCGGTCGCGCGGCGACAGGTCGATCTTCTCCGGCCGCCCGCCCACGTGCATGTTGCTGCGCGCCTCGCCGGCCGCCGGCACGCGGTTGAGTGCCCCCATCGGTTCGCCGTCCACCAGGATGATGCGCTTGTCGCCCTGGCGCACCGCGGGTTCGTAGCGCTGGATCATCAGCGGCTCGCGCGAGCGGGCGAAGTGCATTTCCAGCAGCGAGTTGAGGTTCTCGTCGTCGTGCTTGATGCGGAACACCCCCGCACCGCCGTTGCCGAACAGGGGCTTTACGATGATGTCCTTGTGGGTGGCGCGGAAGCCGCGGATGGCGTCCACGTCCCACGTCACCAGCGTCGGCGGCATCAGTTCGGGGAAGTGCGTCACCAGCAGCTTTTCCGGCGCGTTGCGCACCGACACGGGGTGGTTGACCACCAGCGTGCCGCTGCCGTCGTTGCGGTGGATATGCTCCAGCATATGCGTGGCGGTGATGTAGGCCATGTCGAAGGGCGGGTCCTGGCGCATCAGGATCACGTCCATGGTGGCGAGGTCGAGGACCTCCTCCGCGCCGAACACGTAGTGGTTGTTGCGCACCCGCTGCACCGTCACCGGGCGGGCGCGGGCGAACAGCCGTTCCTCGCGCGCGGCGCCGGGCTTGATCACCCCTTCGCGCAGCGACATGTGCCGCACCTCGTAGTGCCACAGCCGGTGCCCGCGCGCCTGGGCGGCCAGCATCAGCTGGAACGAGGAATCGCCATCGATGTTGATGGTCTCGATCGGGTCCATCTGGACCGCGACCCTCAGGGCTTCCGGCATGGTGTCGCTCCTCGCTGCTTCGGCCATCGCTGCTGTGCAGGGGCATGGCGCAATCCGCGCCCGGCTGCAATCCGTGCCGCCCGTTACCGTGTGATTCCGACCATTATGCCACGGCGCCGGCCGCGCGCAGCGTGGCGATCACCTGCGCCACGTCGACCCGCCAAGGCGCATGCGGCCCTGAATCGTCAAGCCGTTCGCCGAACAGGATGCCGTGGGGCAGCGCGCAGGAGCGCAACAGGCTGTGGTGCGGCAGCAGCCACTCCCGCCCCGGCTCGATATCCAGCACGAAGGCGGCGCTGGCGGCGAACACCGCGTTGAACAGGCCGGAGCCGCCGGGCACCACCAGCACGCGGGCGTCGCGCACCACCCGCACCTGGTCCGCCAGCGCCAGCGCCTCCGGGGCGACGATGGCGAAGCCGTGCGCCGCCAGTGCCGCGATCAGCTCGCCCTCATTGGCCAGCGGACGGATCGCCTGGCCGGTGCGCGAAAGGTACACCCGCTCCAGCGCCGAGTGCCCGGGCACGGCGGCGGCGCGGTCGCGGTAGAACTCCAGCGTCTCCTGGTCGAGGTACGACTCCTGGTTGCGCATCGCCGGGATCACCACGTCGCGCAGCCGGTAGTGCAGGTGCGGCCAGTGCGGCACCACGCGGAGCTCCTCGCCGAAGCAGAAGCGCAGCAGGTTCCCCATCCAGGCGCTGTTCTGGTAGGCGAGCACGCCGCGCCCGCGCCAGTCGTCCCAGCCCACCAGCTTGGGGATGACCCGGAAAATCCACGACCCGTAGTTCGACGGCTCGGCCGAGGCCAGGCTGACCAGCGGTTCCTCGATCACCTCCGCCGCCGCCGGGAGGTTCAGCACCACGCCCGCCTCGCCGAACCGTGCGCCGTACTCCTCGTGCCGGCCGCATTCGCCGAACGGGTGGCGATAGGCCGCCCACGAGAAGGTCGGGTTCATCGACTCGTCCACGAAGAATCCGTCGCTGGAGACATAGGCGCGCTGCCCGAGCAGCAGGGCGTCGTGCGCGTGGCAGGCCTGGAACTCACGGATGCGCGGCGGCAGCGGCGTGCGGAACCGCAACCCCGCCACCTCGCCCGGCGGCGGCACCAGGTAGTGGTCGGCGGGCAGATCGGCGTAGTACAGGCCGCGCCGCTTCACGATGGTGAACCGGGAGGCGTAGCCGCATGTCACCTCGTCCATCGCGTCGCCCACGGCAGCCTCCCCGATCAACCCCGCTGGCGCTCTGCGGCGGCATGGCAACGTGGCCTGGAAAATGGCCGAGCGACAAGGTTGTGGCGATACCACGGCGCCTGCGAGGGCATGCGCGCTGGTTGGCATCCCTCCTCGTAGGCCATGGCCGCCACCGATGATTCAACGTGCAAAGTCTGCGTCCCTGACGTATGGGGATCGAAGCCATGAGCGAATTTGTCTGGATTTCAGTACAATGAAAGTTGCCTTCCTCGCCTCCAACCTCGGCGTGGTCAGCCAGCCCTGGAAGTCGAACGGGCGCTACCTCATGGAGGCAACCGGGCACAATATTGGCAACATGGCATTCTGGTACGCCGCCAACATGCTCGTCGATGCCGAGAAGGTGCTGATCCGCTGGGACACCAAGGCGAGCCAACTGCCCAAGGACCTCGACGCGCTGGTGTTTCCGGCCGCCAACTTCATCAACGCCACGGCGAAGCTCGACGGCCTGACCAAGCTCATCCAGGACCTCGACCTGCCGTGCCTGCTGCTCGGCATCGGCGCCCAGGCCGAACAGGAGAACGCGCCGCCGCCGCGCAACGAATCGGTGATCGGCTTCCTGCGGGAAGTCAGCAAGCGCACCTCGCAGATCTGCGTGCGCGGCGACTTCACCCAGAAGGTGTGTGCCGAGTGGGGCATTGACAACACCGTCGTGCTCGGCTGCCCGTCGATCCTGATGAACCCGCGTCACGACCTCGGCCAGGTGATCGAGCGCAAGATCGGCGCCGCGCTCAACACTGGCCCCTATGCCATTCATGCTTCCGTCATCAAGCAGTCTGTCATCAATATCGAGCGCGACATGCTGCGGCTGGCCCGCCTGAACCCCGGCTCCACCTACGTGGTACAGCGGCCGATTGAGCTCATTAAACAGGCTCTCGGCGAGGAAATGGGGGACGCCGAGATGGCATCCTACAACAGGTTCGCCGATTTCCTCGGCTTCGAGGACAACCGGCCGGCCTTCGAGACCTTCCTGCGCACGCATCTCTACGCGCCGACCTCCATCGACAGCTGGATGCACTACCTGCAACGCTTCACCGCCGGCATCAACACCCGCATCCACGGCACCATCGTGGGCACCAATGCCGGCATCCCCAGCTTGTGCATTACCCACGACACGCGCACCC
>Ga0105054_10007711_pt1 | contig 14512 bp, 5 predicted proteins | sample BON02_FD_78091 | JGI IMG/M metagenome (GOLD analysis project Ga0105054, IMG submission 78091) | Freshwater microbial communities from Lake Bonney liftoff mats and glacier meltwater in Antarctica - BON-02 (megahit assembly) | ecosystem: Environmental > Aquatic > Freshwater > Ice > Glacier...
GGTAAGACTTTATTTGGATTATTCATGATTCACGAGTTATTAAAGGAAGGGAAATCAGTCATGTACTAGCACGGTGGTGAGAATAAGTATTTCCTCCTTGAGTCCCAAGATAGTAGTATTTTCCAAGCAGCTCGACAGCATGGATATCGTATCCCTGCTCCGACCTAAACATGCTACGTTGGTAGAATCACAACTCTTGACAGTGACCACAGTCGGGTTGATGGTTTGCAATTGGTAGGATTCTTGGAGGGTCAATCAGATCTCTACTATGTGCATGATCCTCCGAAGACAAGTATTTCATTACGGGAGGGAATATGTTGCAAAACGATTAGTACCTCATCGCCTCATCGTGCCGAAGAAAATACGATGGATAAATTTGACCACTCATTTTACTTGCCTATGTGGACCAAGGAGGAATTAGGAATAGCCAATAAGCAGTTCCAACTAGGTCTAAGTTCTTCAGGAGCGCTGGAAAATGTTTGGTGGACGTGCACGTTGGGTACTGACAATGGATAAAACTCCTGGTATTCAAAAGTTGCATCGTGCATTTCGCAAACTTACGAAGGAGCGCATTAGCAGTCTCATGGACCCATTTTCAAACCAAAGTGGACAAATCAGTAGCTTCGTGGTTCACATGCACCCAAATGACGACCTAGACGATTATGTAACAGGTATATTAACCTCACAAATGGTTCTTCAAATCTGCTCACGACTCCAACTATCAACCGGTAGTGCAACAATGGGCCAGTGCTTTAGATAGAGGAACCAACATATCAGTAGGATTGATAATGGAGCAGTGCTGCCATAATCAAATAATCTTTGGCAGTGGTGTAGTTGGGGTAAGCTTTGGGAGCTCAAAACAAATGGGTCTGCGTCAGGTAAGAAAGTCGTTTGAGGAGTATACCCAAATTTGAAGGGTCGGTATCATTTGCCAAAAATGACATGAGTGATCTTCAATCTTTGCCAGAGAACCATTACTGTGTACCATATCAAACCAACTTCCCAAGAATTGACTCATTTGCTGCAGTTGAAATATTCATTTGGCGATCTAAAGAACAACGAACTGTGCCTTGTTGGTTTTCAAATGACCACTGGAGAAAAGAAGCACTTGAAAGTAGTAGGTGGTCGTAGGATCCGAACCAAGTTCCAGGAACTGTGCAACAAAGAAACCCTCAATACATCCAACATGTACATTGTGTTTGTCACCGCGGAAAAGAATGCACCATCCTTGCTAAAAAAGAAACATGTGAAGTGGATTATTGAAAACGGTGAAGAAAGCGAAGAGTTTAGAGATGTGCGCCAGTTTTTCCTTGTGATGCCTGATAGTCTCGGTATTGTTCCTGATGATTGTGATGAAAAATGTCTGATGAGTAGTATTTCACTGAATATATGATTTTTTATTATAAAGCCTTGAATCTTGAATACATATCTCGGCAAGACGAGAATTGCATTGTACCGGAACAATATTGATGAGAATCTTTTTGACATTGAAATGTTACATTCTTCCCCTTGATTACTATTGAAAACCATCATGAATTGTTGGTTTAGGATGTGTATAGCTAGGCTGCCTTATCATGGTAAAGCAAAGTGTCTTAATTGTGAAAGAGAGAGGATGATCTGGACTTTAGATAATTGAATAAAAGCATAATCGACAAAAATAACTTTTAAAACATTCTAGGAAATGCATTGTAATCATACTCTAACTCATATAAACTCCAGGATACTGTAGAGATTATTTTTCCGTGAGGTGTTTCTCTAACGAATGTAACTGCTAGATTGCAGTACGTTAGTTTAAAGACAATATAGAGTGATTCCACAACACTTTTCGTAACAAGATAATTAACAATAAAAGAATTGATGTATATAAATGAGCAGCAATTGATGACAATGGATTCCATAGAACTGGGAATACACGAAATTTTTCAAAAATCAAAAAAGGGATCTGGGTGCAAGACATGCCGTGGAATTACAGCTTTTGAAGAATCACACTCGAAGCATTTCAAATTTTAAAGATTCGTCAATAACTTTGTTGGGCTTTCTGGTTGTGTTTTGTCGTAGGTCAATCTTGTCAAAACCATTGCAACGACCGTGGTGTCCGTGATTCGGAACAACAGCGACTCCTGTTATTGTTCAATGTAGATAACGGAGAAAAAGTTGATCCTTTCGACACAACATAATCTAAACTCAATTCAATGAAGTTATTTTTCAAGGTTTCCCCAAAATGGGGTTTTCACTATGAAACTATGAGTGGGGGGGGCTGTTCTAAAGTATCGTTATTAACTGCCGGCAGTGAAAATGGAGCGAGCTAATGATCGACGAGCAGAGAAGCTGATGGTAAGTAACCTTGTTATTGAATAACTGGTTTTTAATTCGTATTAAAAACAGGAAAGAGTTCGTGGTTTCAGGAAAAGCTGCAAGAAACTGCAGGTCGATGCCGCTGCTACTGTGAAACACGAAATCCGTAAGTTTCTAAATTCATTCAGAAAAGAAGAATGACAAGAATATAGAATGCGGTAAATCCTATGCCGATTTATCCAATCATTTTAAGAACATGTCTCAAATAGAACAGTATAACACTTTGAAAATAAGTCTACAAGATATCAGTGATTCGTTGAGCGAGTTGGAAAGCCATAGGTCCCATATGATTGTCGGCAGAATACAACAAAGCATGATTGAAAAAACAAAGGAGCTGGACCTTACTTGCAATGGTCCTACAAAACTTCTCCTGAAAGATCGAAACCAATCCACCAAAAACGCTTCAAAGTACAAAGATCAATTTGATTCTTTGGCCTCCAAGAATTTAAGTCAGGAAAAGATGGAAAAAAAGAAAGCCCAGCTAAAAGTTGAAGAGAATCGAGTTCTGAGTATTGACAAGAACCTACAACAGACCATGGTCAAGTATGAACACAAACGAATCTCAGAAGCCAAAAGCATTCTGGACGATTTTATAAAAAGTCAATTGTTTTTTCATTGCAGAGCTGTCGAGTTGTTAACAAAGTCCTACAGAGCTCTTGGAAAAGTAAATCCTGATGATGCAGTGGTTCAAATGTGCAAAGAACTGCGCTTCAACCTTCACAATTTAAACCCTGAAGAACAAAATTAATCCTCCCTTTATGAATATGTTTTAAATAGCTCGCTACCAATGTATACTGCTGCTGCTAGTATTGCAATCCAATACCCTGACCGCACTACAGACATTAAAGTCCAGAAATGATCTACAGCTCTCAAAAAAATGGAGTCTCCATTATACGGTTTTTTCATAATTTTCACGTCTTTTTGAACTTTCAAACTGTTTTCATGTTCTACTTCTGAGATAGATTTCACCTGCTGGTTAACCGGTCTGTCCCATTGCCTAGTTCCCGATTCCTCCTCCTCATAGTAGATTCTTCCTTGACTATTCTTGATCTCTCTCCAGGTACTCATCAATTTTACGGAGCTATTTGAAAAACTGTTATTCGGTTGAGGAAACAAAACTACACATGAAGCTCTTTCATACCGCGACACCTTACGAAGAAAGGACCTTGCTATCACAACTCCAATCATACTAAATGAGGGGACCGTACCGCATCGGCGGTTAAGCGGTAAAGCAGAAATGGGCAAGTTGCGTCTTTGTGCCAATGCGGGCAAGAAGCTGAAGAAGTTGGAGATGGGGATATTGAGTAAGCAGGATCCTTACGTAGTTTTTGGTTCAGGGACTCAATCTGGAAAAACTGCAACGGATGAAAATTCAGGTGCCGAGCCGAAATGGAAAGATAAACGTTTGAAAAACGAAGTTATCTTCAACATCAAAGATGCTTCTGATTCTCAAGTGAGGATGCAAGTTATGAATGATAATGGAAATAAGGCACATAAGCTAATTGGAGAGGGATCTATTGATGTAGCTGCGTTTTTTGAAAATCCAAACTCACCCGTTGAGCTTGAAGTGAAATTGAAAAACAATGGTAAAGATGCCGGAACTCTTCTCATCACGGTGGAATATCTAGAAGAACAAAAACAAGAAAAAACAACTGAACCAGCACTGAAGAACCAGATAGTAGTAACTGCCTTGCGAGCTGAAAATTTGAAAAATCTTCAAGTTCTCATGAAGCAAGACCCATATGTGAAAGTGTCTCTCGAAACCGTCTCGGGAGAAGTTGTTGCATCTGCTCAAACTCTCGCATCTAAAGGAACTAAACCATCCTGGGACGAAAGTAAAAACAACGTTCTGATACTTGGGTTTCAAAAACAATCTCCAGTTAAAATAGTATTTGAAGTGTGGGAAGAAGAGGGGATGCGAAAGGACCGAATTATTGCTTCGTGTGTGAAACCTATAACTGACTTTGGAGAAAAGGGAGAAATTGCAATTAGTCTTGCTGATCCTAAAGGTAAAACAGCTGGAACATTATATGCTACTATCGAAATCCCCGCCTCGCTTTTGACTAAATTTCCAGTTCAAACTGCAGCATCTTCACACGATGATATTGTTACTGCAAAAAGTGCCAAGAAGGAATTTCAAGCAGGGACAATAACCTTGACAGCGGTTGAAGGCATTCAATTGAAAAACGTGCAAACATTTGGCGAGCAAGATCCGTTTGTAAAAGCTACTTTGTTACCTTGGAATATTATTTCGAATCCTGAAAAAACTAAAAATTCGAATGGAGTGAATCCAAAATGGAGTTCCAAGAATTCGCTTGAAATATCGTTTCCAGGTGATCCCGGTGTAGGTCAACTTCCTCAGCTCTTCATCGAGGTGATGGATGATGAGATGATGCGAAAAGCTAGATTGATTGGCAACGCAACAATTGATATCACTGAATTCGTGACACAAGGAGACGTTCGCTTACCTCTCTCAATAAAACTCCAAGATAAAAAGTATCGACAAGCAGGCGAGCTGAAGACCACTATTGAATTCAAAATTGGACCTGTGGGCAAGTCTGAGGAAAAAATAGAATTAATGAAAGAACCAGGAATCATCACGATAACAGCGCAATCGGCAGTGTTAACACGATCTGTCGAAATGATTGGTAAACAAGACCCGTATGTTCAAGTGGTTTTAAAGCCGTGGGCAGGAGAAATGCAACAAGGTCGGACTGTGAGCAAAGATGGTGCTGGTAAAGAACCTGTATGGACGGAAGGAAATGTCATGGAGCTCTATTATCCTGGCGGAGAGACCCCTACTGGTGAAATGCCTGAGCTTGTAGTTCAAGTGATGGATGCTCAAACGATATCAGACCGCATTATCGGTTATGGGACAGTTAAACTAGCAGCCATCTTAACCAGGTTGGCTAAAGGTGATGAAATAGACCATCAAGTGGAATTAGTGTACGAGAAAAAGAAAGATACGTTGAAGGCATGCGGTACTTGCAATATCTCTTTCAAGTTTAGAAAAGGAAATATGGAATCGATGGTCAAAATGGAAGATAAAGGTTTTAGTTTGAACGTGAAACCTGATTTTGAACGTACTGAGCCTCTTGAAATATACGCCACCATTTGTAAAGGTTCAAATTTGAAAAATAGAGCTTGGTTTGGCAAACAGGACCCATTTGTGAAGTGTACTTTGCAGCCTTGGGGAAGTTATTCGTCTACTCAACCTATTTCCGATGGAGGTACTAATGTCGAATGGACCTCACAACAAGGGAATGTATTAAAGTTCAAGTACCCAGGAGCTAGAAATGATGAATTCGCAACTCTTCTAGTGGAATGTTGGGACTCGCAAGTCGGAGGTGATCGATTGATCGGATCTAGAATCATCAATGAAGTATGTTTATTACAATCAGAAACCAACGCCAAAGAGATGACACTTCCTCTTATTGCCAAAGACGGTAAATCTGTTGATAAACATCCAGGTGGGGATCTCTCTTTGACGATTCATGCTCGCAAACGAACTGGTAACCCGATTACAAGATGCGGTGTTTTAATTGTGCACCTTGAAAGTTCAACAATGACAAAATCTGGGGACTGGTTTAGTAAATCGGATCCGTATCTACGTTTTCGTATGACTCCAGGAGTTGTGCCTACTAAATGTGTGGAAAGTGTCGTTTTGAACAACACTGGAGATGCGGCGGAGTTTAACGAAACACTTGAAATACCTATTTTTGATTTTGGGATGAATGGAGTTGGATCTAATGGCGAGTATCAAAGTCTTATTGTTGAAGTTTTGGACAGGGACACTTTTACTGCAGATGATTCGTTAGGGAAAGGCCTAGCAGATATTGCCCAAGTTCTGAGCCAAGACTACGACCCTACATTATCTCATGAAGTGACTTTAACTCATAAGCGCAAGGATGTCGGATCGGTATATTCGAAATTGGAATTCAAACCCAGTAAATATGCCGGAAACAATTTACTGAATGGAATGAAAATCGGAGAAGGGAGTATTCGAGTGTGGTTTTTAGAAGCCAGAGAGCTTAAGCATGTTGGTGGGATGCTGGATAGTAAACAAGATCCTTATGCAAGGGTCGTGTGGCAACGTCCCAATGAGCCGACTCCTGGGCGTGTAAAGAAATGGCCCAGTAGTCAAAAGACTCCAGTTCATAATGATGCAGGAAGTGCATGTGTTTGGAATGCCTATATCGATATCCCATTCGATCAATCTGATTCTTCATATGTTAATTCTGGGACGAATCCTGGAGTATTACATGTTGCCGTTCTTGACCAAGGGACTGTCAGCGATACTGTGATTGGAACATGTTCTGTTAATATGGGAGAACTCGCACTCACAAAAGCTGGTGATGATATTTGGGTCACACTTTCAAATGAAGATGGAAAGAAATGCGGGCAAGTTCGAATCGCTCTGGAATTCTTTCCAGGTCCTCCTAAATCGGAAATGTCAGTTGCAATGAAAGATGACTTTTGCTTCGTTGAAGCAGGTAGTTTACATTTGCTTGTAACTGGAGTCAGTGGCATTCCTCCGTCTAAAGCCAAAACCGTTTCCGGGGAAATTGTATGTGGCAAGTTTACTAGCAAACTACCAAAAATGGAAACAGATGTATCAGGTTTTGTCACATGGAATACGGTTATTGAAATTCCATGGAACCCTCAACCGCTGAATCCTACTACAGAACCGGTGATGCAAATACCAACGATTAGTATTCATATGTCTGGTAACAGTGGCAGTGCATTCGGTGTGAATCACTCTATAGGTTCGTGTGCGATCCCAATCGCCTCTTTTGTTCCGTTGAACATGACCACGGAATCATATGAACGTCAAATGATCGTATGTCAAGGGACTTCTTTCAGTGACACCTTTGCTACATTGAGAGTTGTGGGGACATTCTCTAGACACACCGGCGAGGTTTCTGGGAGTAAAAAAGATCTAGCAACACCAGTGAAGCAGGCAGCATCTGGTAGACTGCATGTTAGAATTCTGGCTGGCAAGAATTTGAAAAATCGTGAATTGTTGGGTAAGCAAGACCCGTTGGTAAAGTTGTTGATGCAACCTTGCGGCGATTTCCACCAAACAGATACATGTACCGATGGCGGTAAAACACCCAAATGGACTGACTCGATGAATAATTCTCACGTGTTTCTCGTCGAGGATGCCAACAGTGCTATGGTGCATTTGACATGCGAAGACGAAGACACTGTGAGCAATGATTTAATTGGTAAAGTAAGCATTCCTGTACTTTCTATATACAAACAAGGGAAAATAAAAGGCTCTGATAACGACGTGCATTCTCAATTGCTTGAGAAAACGGCGGAGAATCAGGATCAGCTTTCAACTGCACAAGTGGCTTCTTCAGCAATATTTAGAACCAAAAAATGGGAAGCTTTCTGCGAAAAATCTTTTAAGGTATACGGTGGAGGTGATGCGAGTCCTGCTTCGAAACCATATAACCGCTTGGATTTATTGACCGAGTTTTACCGTGACATCAAAAAACGCGGCAATGCAGAAATTGATGACGTACAAGAAAAAGCGCGAATTGCTCATGAAAAATTTCCTGACAACGAACCTCAAAATAAAAAGCTATTCGGCAAACTTTTCAAAAAATATCATCCGGGTGAAAGTTGCCCGGAAAGATTTTGGAAACTACCGAGTGAAAAACACCAAGGTGATGAAGTCGACATTGATCTCTTCCAAGATTTGCTTGATTTTATTGAACCTCGATCAGACGAATTCTTTCCTGGCGATTCGAACGTTTCTCTGTCTCAAAGTCAGGTAAAGAACCTGGTGAGTTTATATCCAAAGTATCTAAAACATCTAGAAGGCAAAGTGATAGGAATCTCTGAATTCGAAAGTATTTCAAAAGTAGTTGTTTCCCAAATGATCTACAATGCAGTTGCCAAAGGCGTCCGTTTTGATGGCCATTCTGAAGAAGGAGAAACGGGGGGATCAAAATTGTGGTGGACCTTAACTGACTCCAAGGGTAAGAGTGCCGGTAAGATTCAGGTGGAAGCATGGTTCACTGAAGACTGGTCTCCTGTTAGTCGAAGCGCACAGCCTGAATTGCTGCAGCAAGGGGTTCTTTGGGTTCAAATTCAAAGCGCCACATTCACCACGGACAAGGATTTGTTCGGCAAGCAAGATCCGTATATTGCCGTCAAATGGAATAACTCTGAAAGCTCAGAACAGAAAACCAAATCAAAATCGAACGCACCATTACATGTGGAGTGGGAAGGAGATGATGGTTTGCTGAAACTTGACTACTCACCGCAATTGGCTTTCGAGGCACAACAGATTGGTCAGACGCCATCACTCGTTATTCAAGCTAGAGATAAAGACGTGGTAGGAAGTCAGTTAATTGGAGAAACCAAAGTCCCTTTGATCTACTTCGCCAAGAACCCAGGCTCAGTCTTTGCTCGTGAAGTGCCACTCATCAATACTGCTAGAGGTGAAACTACAAGAGCAGGCACTATTCAAATTCGAATTCAATTTGTTTTGGGAGGAGAAGGTACGCCCAACAGTTTCGATTCGACTGATTTGAAACCAGCTCCATCGGCTATTTCGGGACGGCTGATACTTGATGTGAAGAGTGCTCGGAATCTGAAGGACGTGCAATGGATTGGAAGCATGGAACCTGTGGCGTCTTTGCGTCTATGGCCTGAAAACGAATCAAGTCGAACCAAAGCGGCTGTGAATGCTGAAAAAAACCCTTCCTGGAATGAAACGCATACATTCGACAGCATGGATGGGGACATGGCTCTGTTTGAATTGGATATCTCCACTGGGAAAACCAACATTGGAATGTTTCAAATAGCTCTTTGTAATATTCTTTCCTCAATGTCTAATGGTGGTGAATATGAAGACTGGTTCCAATTGGTTCAGTTGAAAAATGGGAAAGTTACTCGATCTGGTCAAGTATGTCTGTCATTCAAATTTGAAATGGATGGAGAAGACGATGGTTCATCTGCTAGTGCTGGTGGTGCACTATGCTACATTCCTGGTCCAGGTACTATTCATATCAAAGTAAGAAAAGCTGCAGATTTACGAAATCAGTCAAAACAAGATCCATTTGTAGCGATTACTGGTTTGAATTTTCGAAAATCTTTTTCTACAAAAACCAACGTCGATGAAAACGGAGGTTCAAATCCAGTTTTTGAATTCAGTGCAAGTGCACAGCTTCAATGGGGTCCCAAAGACAAGCAAGTACCATTGTTGGAACTCGCAGTAAAAGACCGTAACTTATTAATGAACACCGCTATCAACACCGTTACATTAAATCTATCCCCATGGTTGTTTGGTCCTGGTCAAATCGCCTCCATGTGGATCCCCACCTACTCACAAGGAAGCGGGGGGCCTTACGCCTACAAACCGAAACAAGGAGCATTGCTAGTTGATTTACAATACATACCAAAAGCGGAATTTCCCGGTAAACCAGCATCTGCATTTTCTAGATCATCCATGAAAAGGATTGCAGAGCCGGTAGAGGAACGGAATGGGGATATTCATGTGCAAATAATAGCGTGTAGAAATCTCACTGATGTTCAAGCTTTAGGAAAGCAAGACCCCTATGTGAAAGTGACAAGGATAGCAGGTGGTACAAAGCTTGATGGTGTTTTGGATTTTATTGTGGCGAAAACGTCTGTGCAAGATAATGGAGGTTCTAATCCGGAGTGGAATGAAGATATTTTGATATCCTATGATGAGAAAGCGCTCGGACTGGAGACTGGAAGTATTCCAATAGTTCTAGTCGAAGTTTGGGACTCCAATATCAAATTGCAAGGAGATAAACTCATCGGCAAGACGATATTACCTGTATTTCCTTGTGTATTAGATGACCGTCAAGTACTTGACTCTTGGTACCCTTTAACCAATAGTAGCAACGAAAAGGCTGGAGAGATCCATTTAGGGATGCAATATCGAAGACAAGGTGAAGTTAAACAGGACATCCCTTCTGAAGCGCCGGAGAATATTTTGAATGTTGTTGTAATACGTGCTCGTAACTTGCACAATGTCGGTGATGGAATAATGGGCGGGGCTCAAGATCCATTTGTTCAAGTTGAATTTGTTGGACATGACAAAATATACAAAACGCAAGTTGCTAATGAGCAAGGAACTGACCCGGTTTTTGAAGAACGATTGCAGGTATTTGGCTGCATGCCTGATTCCCGAGGTTCGTTCCCTCGTCTTCGATGTCAAATATTTGATCACGATACTGGTGGCAATACATTCATTGGCATGTTTGAATTCTCTTTGACAAGTTCCATCATGCGTAGTGATAGTGTTCCACATGAACAATGGTTTCAACTTACGGACAAGGATTTATCAACATCGAGAGGGGAATTACAAGTCATCATGAAAAGAGGCCCTTTTCCCGGTGATATCGATGATGGTCTTGCTAACAAGCAAGGAGATGGAAAGTTGCTGGTATCCTTATTGAAATTGCATCAACTCACTGACTCACATGGAAAAACTCCTTTGAAGCCTATTTTCAGGGCTTCTTGCTTTGTTGGGGAAACCGAATTTTCAAAAGGCGACTTTGTGGACAATGTTATCATCCCTATCAAGAAGAAACAGACAGAGAATGACCCTGCAATGGCAATCTCTATATCTGCCATGCAAAAGAAATGGACTATTCGAGGTTTAAGGCCAATAATTATAGCTTCAGCTTCGGTTCCCAAGGCTCAAAAACTCATCGATACCACAGGACCAGTAAACTATACATTATCACTTGTTGAAAACGACCTAGAATTAGGAAAAATGGATGTTGAAGTGCAATATTTACCCTCCATTGCAGGCCAGTTAAGGATTAATGTGGTTTCGGTGTCCAATATTAAAAAGCAGGAATGGTTTGGGAAGAATGATTTAAGAGTAGTTTTGCAAATATCCAACGGAGACTCAAAACTTCCTCCTGAAGAAACGTCAACTAAAACTGGAGCTGGTGATGCTTCCACGTTCAACGAGACTGTAAACCTTTTATATTCAAATCAGAATGAGACTCGGCGACCTCAAATTCACGTGAAGGTGATAGATGTGGATTCCATGAGTCAGAATGATTTATGTGGGGAAGTTTTTATTTCTATTTTGGATCTGATTCTAGATGCTATGAAACAAGGTGTGGCGGGAGCTATTGCTAAGATTCCAGCTAAAGAATATTCTCTTATACAAGGCGGTCTTGTGACATTAGGAATAGAATTTTCCCCAAATTCAAATGTGTTCAAGCAGAAAGTTGTGGAAGAAACGAAGCAGGTGATGGAGTTAAAGCGCATGTGGAACATGATAGACATCAACCACGATGGTAGACTTACAAAAGAAGAGCTTATTGGTGGTTTGAAATCCGTTCCGGGTTGTGCCGCATTTCTTGGATTGGGAGACGAATCTCTGAGTGATATGGATGCGATTAATTCCCTGTTTGATGAGATGAATAGTAACGATGATGATATTGTTGATTTTCAAGAATTCAGTTCATACATCGAGTCTAAACCTGCACGAGAGAAACTGAAAAAGCAAAAGGTGCAGATGGAAAGAGCGAAAGCAAGAGATGCTTATGCAGCTGATAATCGACGGACCGAGGAAAGAGATCAAGCAATTCGTTTAAAGCGACTGGAAAGAGAGAGGGAAGAATTGGATGCTAAGCGACAGATGGAGGAAGAGGAGCAACTGAAACGATTGGCAAAAATAAAACAACGTGAGGAGCTTTCAAAGTTAAGGCGTCGCGAGGAGGAGCTAGCAAGACTGGCAGAACAAAAAGAAATGGCCAAATTGGCCCAGGAAGAATTAAAGCGTCAAGAAAAAGAAGATCGAGTGAAGAAAAAGAAAGACAGGGTCGAGCACAAGAGACCGGATGATGTTTTGCTCTGGAGAACCAAAGATGTAGTTGAATGGCTGGCTCACGATTTAGAATTACCTGAATATGCTGTTGTTTTTGCCGAAGGAGGGGTTGATGGACCTTTACTGGTCGAATTAACAGAGGAAGATCTAATTGAAGGATTGGGAATGAAAAACCCTATGCATCGTAGAAAGGTTCTCACTAGAGCAGGGAGATTAATTCAAATTAGAAATGAAGTTCGCCAGCCAAAAACAGCGAATCCCGTCGGTAATAGGACGAAAAAAGGAAACTCATCTGGAGATCGAACTTTGCTACAAATGAAACTGGCACAGCAGGCGAAGTTGGATCAACAAAAAAGAGACCAAGTAGACAATGCACCTCGCAAACAAATTTTTCCCTTTGAGTATACTTCGCCTATTCGAAACCAAACTCAACCTGAAGAAGAAGATTGGTATGATAAGCTCGCAATGAACAATGACAGTGTCATTAGTAGCAGCAGCAGTGATGATGAATCTGATGGTGAAGCTGGATTTCAAACCGCTATGGCGAATGTACGTGAGAGGATTCTTAAAAGTCACAAAAAAACAACAATGAAAGAAAACCCCCCTAGGTTGTCTACGAACCAAGAGAATCGAGACAATAATATTGGTCCGGTAGAAAATATAGACCCAGATATGAATGGCCATCAACTACTGGACCTTTTGAAAAATAAGATCCATCAGTTCGGAAACTATTTGAAGAAGCACCGTCGTATCCCACAAGATCAAATACTCCCTGAAATATTCAAAATGTTTACCGCTGGTGACTTTTCAATATCAAAGATGAAGTTTCAAGCAGGGCTTGGCCCAATACTCAGACTGGTCCTATCTCGAACACAGTTCTCTGAATTGTTTAGTATCCTCGCAGGATCTGGAAGCTCTATTGATTTCGATACGTTCGAGTTGATTTCAAGCACCACAATGGATTCAAGTAAAACAATACCAGAGGGAGCAACTGTTGAAGAGATTATTCTAGTTATTGGTCAAGCTATTTACAAATTGGGGGATGGTCAAGATAAAACTGCCCTGAGTAAAGTATATCATAAGTTTCTGGAATTGAGAAATAACAGAGATGAACGAACCAGCAAACTATCACGTTTAAAATTTGAAGGCGGGATAAAAACATTACTTCACGTGGATTTAACATGGGTGCAATTCGATAGATTGTTTCGTAAAATATCATCTGGTAAAGCCGATAGCGGAACAATTGAATTCGATGAATTCTATAATGCATTTTCCACCAGCAATTCAAACTCGGGTTCCATGCGTAAAATATTGTTTGCAGTGTGTTCCACCTTAGTAAAAAGCAAAGTCACCCTAAAAGAGGCTTTTCAAGGATTTGACAGGAATGGAAATGGAGAAATCTCAACAGCAGAGTTTGCATCAATGATGCGTCAATTGTCCAATGATTTGACGAAGAAAGATATATATTCAATCATGCGATGTATCGATTCAGACTACAATACGGTTATTACATACTCTGAATTCCTGCAGTTCTGGCTGGTGGTATTTACTCAGTGGTTGGACCATCTGAAAACAAGACGTAATAGAGATAAGACGCTTATAAATCGGGTGACCAAAATGATGCAACTCACATTTGGCAAGAAAATCCTCGAACATACTCCACCACTTGGAGCATTATCTGATCTATTGGGTCAGGTTGGATCATCTACTCCTGCAGCAACCCATCGTTCTGCTCTTCTAGATAGAGTGGGAACCAATTCAAATTTGAATAGCAGCGGTTTCTACGACCAGTACATATCACAAGCGAGGTCTTCCATCGACGATATTCTCAGTAGTTCAGCTGTTTATGATGATGACATGTTTGGTGACAAGTCCCCAAGAGGAACTGCGCTGGAAGCTGTACGAGCAGCCCGAAAGAGACATGATGAGCATTCTTCCATGTTGAGAGAGAAAGAACGGACATCTTCGCGTGGTACCTACGCCCCTCCTGTAGCAGATATCAACAGTCAGTTCAGTTTCAGAGGCATGCCTTAGCTATAAAATTTCCCCGTTAAAACAGCTTTCAACTTCAAGTTCGTTGCATATACACTTTCTGGTTTAGTTGAATTTATTGCAACGGATCCAATACTGCTTGTTTAAAATTACCATGACATTTCACACCCGATCTGAAGTGCAGTCAAACTAAAACGATAATTTTTTTTTTTAAAACTACTAGTAGTGGATAAAAGCCATCTAATGCTAATTTCTTAATAAACAAGAGTATCTTGTTGAAAGAAAAGAGCCTGATGGCAATCCGTGAGGTAATCAGAAGCAAGAACATTA
>Ga0105054_10007716_pt1 | contig 14506 bp, 15 predicted proteins | sample BON02_FD_78091 | JGI IMG/M metagenome (GOLD analysis project Ga0105054, IMG submission 78091) | Freshwater microbial communities from Lake Bonney liftoff mats and glacier meltwater in Antarctica - BON-02 (megahit assembly) | ecosystem: Environmental > Aquatic > Freshwater > Ice > Glacier...
ATATATATATAAATATATATATATATATATATATATATATATATATATGTATATATATATATGTGTATATATCTCTCTCTCTTTGTATATATACGTATATACATATGTACAGACATACATATTTATATATACATACATAATATATATATATTGATGTATATATAACCTCATGTATATAGAACATGACTCGTACAGAGTCTCATGACGTGACTCATCTATATGTAAAGTGACTCACTCATGTGTGACATGACTCATACAGATGGGACGTGACTCATACAGAGTCAGATGACATGACTCATGTATAAGTAAAGTGACTCACTCATTTGTGACATGTGTTGTAGTGTGCTGCAGTGTGTTGCATTGAGTTGCAGTGCATTGCAGTGTGTGGCAGTGTGTTGCAGTGTGCATGCAAGGCGCAGATAATGACAATGTCTACGAACTCTACACAAGTGATTATGCATATGTATGTATATGTATTTTTTATGTATAGATACATATGTAGTATGTATGAATGTATATGTATGTATATATATATATGATTATATATATACAAATAAATTCATAAAAAATCCACTCCAAATTAGTCGGGTGTCTGTCTTGTGTTTGTTTTGAGAATTGTTCGAAAGTATACACTGGTGGATCGGGCACGGAGCCAGCCGCCAGCGGAGTACTGAAATCTGTGCCTGCGTGAGTTTGCTGTTTCCTGCCTGAATTTGAGTGTGAGGCGTAGAATGGGCGCTGAAGCAGCTGAGGACGACAGTTTCAGCGTGGAGTTTCGGTAATAGATGACCGCAGATCCGTGTGGGGAACAACAAACACACGCAGCATGCGCGAATTGGAGCGCTCTCCTGGCGGCCAACCCTGTTTGTTCTTATCCACTGTCTACTTTCGAACACGAAACAAACACTCTAATTTGAGGGTGATTTCTATTGAATATGTATATATGAATATACATTAGGACATAATTGTGAGTGTCTGAGAGCTTGATGCATGCTTCCACAGACATAGATACGGACATCTCTGCATGTGATTCGATGCACACTTACATGCACACACACACACAAACACACACATGCACACACACATTGATTGGGACGATGAATTGTGAATAGAGACTGGACTCAATTTTATTAGTTATTCATTAAGTTCATTTTTGATTAGGTCCTCGAAGAGACAAAATATTCTTGTGTCATGAGCGTGTGTGCGTATGTGTGTGCAAATATTCATTTACACATCCATGACATATCCTTTCTTTTATGGTGTTGCGTATGTGTGTGTGAGCATAAACAGTACACTGTCAGGACTCTTTTGGCGAAAGAGTCCAGCAACATTCTATAGATTACCACCAGAATTTCAGCCCTGTATCACTGTCGTGCCACAGAACACAAACCTCCAGGACATCAGGCAAGATTACTAAAGTATACATACATACGTGAATGTATCACGCATACATGTATGCATGAAGGTGTATAAGAATTTTTGGTAGAGATAGTAAAGCTCCATCACTCGCAACGCATATTCCGAAATTCGACATAGCGCTGATGTCCTTCCAGCGTCCTATGATCCATAAACTGGCGCAGAATCAATTGCAATTCGCACACATGCCCAGAGAGCCTCAGCTGGCGCGCAGTCTTCGAAGTAATGCAACAGTTGACTAAAATGTCGCGGTAGCCAAAAAGCGACGCGTCGTACGAGGTCGAAAGGCGGTTTTTGATGCGATGCACTTGGATATCTGGGTCTTTACACATAAATTGAATTTCGCCTAGTATGTCTGTTACGGTATCAAAAACAATGCACTGGCGTACGAGATCGAGGATCACGGCCACGTCGCCATGGTAGGATCGTGTGAGCTTCTCGATAATGCGGTCCACGCTCTTGATCAAGATGCCTTGTCCCGACCTCATCCGCTGCACATGCTGCGGATCATCCCAGGACACGTAGCGTATGAGCTGGCTACCAGGTGTGTGTGTGCGAGAGAGACAGAGAGAGAGTGTGTGTGTGAGTGCGTCACCTTCCATGCCAGCAATCACTTCTGAAGTTGAAACAACGTTGTTGCTGCTTGTGTGACCTGACGATTGATTTCGAAATAAGAACATGCCTGAGCTTGCTTGCGCAATACTGTTGACTTTGTCGAGGAAGAGAGGTTCAAGCACAGCTGCCTGAATATAGAGTTGGTCAAGTGAGCAAATACGCGGCGTTTGGTTGAGAAGAGTCGGTGTGAATATCATCGTGGAGAACCATGGGTTCCCAGCCACCACCTCAAGATTGTGACTGTCGGGCATAAACAAAGGCGTCATTGCCGACATCGAATCCAATGATCCAGATGCTGCTAAGCTCCAGGCTGACGTCCTGAAAGGCATGCGCTGCTGCGGCCTTGCCTTGACGTCAAACTCTTGCGTAATGGAGTCCAATTGCATGCAGGCAGCCAACTGCTCTGGTTGCTCAGCAACAGCCTTCCATGCCATATCATAACAATCCTTGTCCGCCCTGATGGTATTCACAGTACGTCGTAACACACGTTGCCGGGAGATCAAGAATACGATCCAAAAAATAAAAGTGATAGCAGGGCTGAAAGGCTCGCTCCCTTATGATATACTTGTTGTGCACATTCAGTCCCACCAATGTCAGCAAAAAGTGAAAGGGAATATAGTGCGTGAAATACATGTCTTTAAACTGAATGATTCCACCAAAGACCATCGACGAAACACCCAACACCCACCAGTACAATGTCAACAAACTGCTCGTCTGCGGATAATCTCTGTCATGCATTATCATACCAAGCGCTGTCACTACCTCCAGAACGCCGGGCACCCAAAAGTTGATCGCAAGCAGAGCACGGCTGCCTTCAGTGAAGCCCATGATACCCACCAGGGCACCAAGCAAGCAGCCAAAAACGATGGGCAGATATACGATGAGAGTGCCTACATACATGAACCAAGGGCTCGAAAGGTCGAACTTGTGCAGTTTGTTACGAACGTCGCTGAGTTGATAGCGAATTGCTGGCCTCGGCAAACATCCAAGATCGTTCAAGCCAAACACACAGCCTGATGCTGCTTGGAGGATCCAGTCTGTCTCGGGAATACTCTGGGGTTGTTTGGTCTGGTGAGACGACCAATGCACCACCCAAGAGGCCTTGAAGAGCGCTGGCGAGACCTGCGACAAGCTCACCAGGCTCAAAAAAATACTTGAAGAGTGGTGTTTCAATTCAATGGTATACCCTGGTGCCAGCTCCACCTCACAACCGTGCAAGAGGGGCCCGAACTTGCTAATGGACACGGGATCCTGAACAAGCTCGGGCGACCGAGTCGCGAGCACAGTAAAGCGCATGTGACGGGCCTCAAAGACGCTGTGCTTTGCACTTGCTGCCAGTCTTCCATTGCTGCCAAAAAAGTCGACGGCAAAGTAGATGCCTGCAATCAAGATTATGAGAAGGATAGGCGCCTTGCTGATGGCTCCAATCGGCCGCGTAAATAGCACCATGGTCGCATCAGCGTCCTGAACGCCATGGCGCACTTGGTTGAGGCGCTGATCCAAGAAGCCACCCGGTAGACTATTGCGCACACGCACCATGTTGAAGGCGCGCATGCTTACCAGATCTTGAATGCTGGGGTCAAGTTCCTCAGCATAGCACATTTTGCTCTGGATTCCTTCTCGGTGCAGCAATTGCTCGTAGTCAACGACGCCCTGCGCCCCCCAATCGGAATTTTCCAAGCGCTGACGCGTCACAGAGCTGACCAAGGACGGCACAGGCGCATTGCTCGAGGATGCTGGTGTGAAGATGCGTGCAAGTTGGCTGCATATTCGTGGCAAAAAAAGTTGCGCTCTCTTCAAAAAATTGAGGGACTGCAGCCACGCCGTGAAGCCTAATCGAGCGTCTAGCAAGATTGAGACACGCTGGCTAGACAGCGCAACGCTGGCAAATCGCAGATAGCGCTCGTGCTTGTCAGCAGTTTGCAACTTCATCATGTCAACGTGTGCCAATTGCAACTCGCACACATGCACTGCCACTCCTAGCCACCGCGTGGCAGGCGTGACAACCGCACTAGGACTGCAACATCACGGTACCCGTTGTTTTCCCAAGCCTGGAGCTGGGGGTCGAGCAGATTACGGATCTTGACGATCTCAAGATCTGGGTCCTCGGCAAGGACGGCAAGACATTCAGAAATCTCTTGCACACCTTCAAACACAATTCGCTGGCGCACAAGGTCGCACACACACGACATATCGCCATTGTACAGCACGCATGCTTTGACTACAGCGCGTTGTACATGCTTCAGCGGCACCCACTGACCCCGCCCGCACCCCCCTTGATGTCTGCAATGGTCTTGAGTCTCACCGGCGCCCCCTCTCCACTGCGCGCAGACAATTGCCCGTTACACAGTGCCGCTATGCTCAGCACTCTGGCGCGGAAGACGTGCTCGAGACTGGCTGCTTGCGAGTAGAGCTGATCGAGCGAGCGAATGCGTGAGGGTCTCGCCTCGCGCGCCGACATTAGGTCTTCTATTTGCGCCGACAGCATTGCACTCCGATGTTCGATCAGATATTGCCTACGCACCCCAACGTGTCTGCCCGTTTTCACATCTTACCGTGTCCCCGTTGCTTGCGCTCCCCCGTCCTTCCAATCCCGCTCCATTGATATGTCTCGTCGGGTTGCCTTTTGTGGCCACGTCAGACGGAGAGTCAAGTACTGAACCGACATGTGCTTGAAGCGTTTCAGCACTAGCCGAAGCACTACCTACAGCTGCACTAGCTTCAGATGCACTGCCTTCCGCTGCACTTGAGTCGAGCTGTACTGCAACGCCGACGGGTACATTCGATCTACGCAGTCCAACTTGGCGGCGATCTTGGCGGCCGATTCTCTCTTCACAATGTTTGAGCTGATATAACGCAGCCTGGTTGCCTGGACGCGCCAGCATACACGCCCACTCCTTTTCGTACTGCTGGACATCAAGACGAACTTCACTCTTGACTGCATAGCGAGCACGCGTGCGCAGCGCCCATAGCAGCCCATTGATCACTGTCAGTGCAGGACCAAATAACGAAGAATGTCCTGAGAGGAAATGAACCAACGTTTTGGAGATGCCGTAAATGAGGCCCAAATTCAATCGAAAACTGCTCGAACCACTGAATCATTAGAAGACCAGGGTACACCAGTGTGAGCAGAAGTTCAAAGATCATCTCGGTGTGGGAATAATTGAGCACAGCGTTGCCTCCTGCTAGCAGATCCATCTGCATTAAATAGATGTATCCTACCATGCGCACTGTGCTCGTCACCAGAGCAGAGTAGCCAAGGACGCGAACAGGCTGACTGAGGTCAAACACTTTCAAATCGTAATCGTGCACCACTGCAACCACCGGTGCCAATATCATTCCAAAACCAATGTTAAACTGCGCTGCAGTCCACCAGTAGTACGGAGCTAAACACCCGACACGGTCAAACGCAATGTGCATAGTCTCCTCCCGCCCCTGTGGAAAGTGCATATGCGCGTCGCGTGACTGCTGCAAGTCTGCCGGCAACACGGTGCTCCGCGAGCACCCACATCTGTGGCGACGCAACGACGTCACGATCGTTTGCCACGTGCGGCCATCGACTGAGGTTTCGACCGTGAACCTGACTGGATCTACTTCGGGCGACGCGCTGGCGGAAACGAGGTAGACTCCGTCAAAGGTTAAGGGGTTGGCGAACGTCAGGGTGGTTGTGTTTGACAGAGGTGTGGTTGTCGTGTTGGCGTGCGATACGGGGCAGCCGTTGTGCAGTAGCCCAAAGGCCCTGAGGTTGACAGAAGTCGGTGTCGGGAGGTTGGGCTCCCGCAAACCCACCGCCGTGAACCGCAACATGCGGATTGCGTCTGGCCGCATGTCCTCATACGAAAGGACGAGAACCGATGCCCAAAACAAGTCGATGCCAAGGCCAAAAGTAATGATGCGGATGGGCCATAAAGTGAAGAGCGCTGAGAGCGGTCGGTTTGAGCTGAAGCACGACATCCATTCTGAGCGGTGAGTTTGAAGCTGCACTTGCTTGCTGTATCGATCCAGGATGTCGCCGTGCCACGACACGGTGTGGAGCAACAGATTGGACATATTGGGGCAAGAAAGTTGCATGTTTACCTGCTCCTGTCAAGTGACCGCACTCGTTCTTTTTTTTTCTTTTTTTTCCCTCTCTCCCTTTTAGAGACTATGCGGAAAACAAAAGAATAGTGGCGACATAGTGGAGCATGATATCCCAATCTATGAGCATATCTAGATTTGTATTCAGTTTCAGACTTGTGCAAATTGGCTCCCTTTGTAATCATGCCCTTGGCGCCAACATCCCCACACAGGCCTACCCGGAGGCCTGTACTGTAAGGGGGGGTCTAATTACTACTATTTTTTTAGACCTGTTGATTAAAGTACAATGGGTTCTACAGGTGTAGTTGAAAAATCTGTTTTAATACCACTATCAGCGGTAATGCATTCTCACTCTAGTTACTATCCGTAATCGACGGGTGGCTAAAAACTTTGTACTAGGAAACTACGTCTCGTGCCGATCATTTTTTCTTTTCTTCGAATTTCCTGTCTTGTGACGCGGGTCTAAACGTCCTCGCTAAAAATCGACGAAATTGACGAGTCAATTTCATCGATTCAGGCCTCGTAGTCGCAAAAACGAGATTTCAGACATTTCTCGGGGGCAAAAGTGTGTGATTCAAATGGAAATGTCAGATTCGAGAATTTCATGCACGTGGAGTGGAGCGAGGAGAAGTTCTTAAAAGGTATTGTGGGTGACCACATGAGGATACGCTTTTGAAACAAACACCAAAAGATAAAACTTTTATTCACGCAGCTAGCGCGCTACAATAGAATGCATAAAAGAGTGTTGAAGTATCAAAAAACAATACCAGAAAAGTTGGCTAATAAATAAAATCTATCAAGACAAAAAGTTGATATTATATTTTTCTTGTTAGCACATATCTATAGCTCACCAGCTGCATGAGAAAAAGATCTTTCATCTGAAGCTTGTTTAAGAAGCATAGCTTGATTTGGTGATCCACACTACCTTTCAAGAACTTCTCCTCTCTCCATTCAATGTGCATGAAATTCTCGGATTTGAAATTTTGAGTTCAGAAAAACACTTTTGCCACTGAGAAATCTCTGAAATTTTGCTCCGTGTAGTAAGAGGTTTAGACCCGTGGTCTCGTGACGTCCTGTTAATTAAGAATTCATTGATATCGTGTGGAAACAATAATACGACAAGATACGACTGGGAGAATTTGTCAAAGAAATTAAAGGAAAAAATTGGTACCAATTAATTTTTAACCACTCCAAAATTACGAACAGTAATTCGAGTGAGAATGCGTTTCTGCTGATAGTGGTACTGAAACAGAGTTTTCAATTAGAACCTATTCTACTTTACTCAGCAGGTCTAATAAACAATAGTAATTAGACCCTCCCTCCCAGGACAGGCGTCCTAGGTAGGCCTCCCACAGTTCAACATAAAACAATTTCTTTATTTCTGTGCAAACTAACTGTCAAAGTTCCCGAATTGCTTGTTTCTGGAAACATGGAACCATGTGTCCATGTTTCTGGAAACATGGAACCATTTGTCAATGTTCCGGCTATTTCAATGTTCTCAATTTTTGTTGTGAGCACCATTCAGAGCAAGCCGATTCGGTTCTATCTCAACATTTTGAGGTTCGTGGACAAACCAGAATTCTGCGATGCGAGGTTGTAGAGGGTGGCAGGGAGCGGGGTACAAGACATTTGCTCAATGAAGCCAAGATTTAGGAAGGTCTACCTTCTAATTACACATATATTGGACTGGTGTGTGAAACTGGTGGTTATGTTGTACATATCAAGCGCACAGGATCGATCAGTGGATCTGTCTGTGGAGATCGCAACGGGTAGTGGATCTATCTGTGGAGATCGCAACGGGTAGAAGGAGGATGATAGACATTATCTCAACTCCTGGTCGTCTGGAAGTAGCGCAATATGGCGCATATTATCCCTATCATACTCATTAAATTGCAGGGCTTACCAATCGCTCCTGTTCCATAAACCACCAGCGCAGTGGAGAGCGTCAGGAAGAGAGGACAGAGACACCCTACTCGCTGGATATTCATCTGATCACCGCTCGACTGAGCATAGCCTCTAACAGAGGTGTGGTGAACATGTTCCACTAACGTCCTGCAGGAATAGGTCCAGGCGTTTCAAGTTGTACAGCGCTGCACTGCGCTCGGGACCTCTCATAGTATTCAAAAAGGCTCGACTTTGGGCAACATGCTACGTTTCACGGACTCCCTGCAGCTGGCTGGCCCCAGCCAGCAATTTCAACCAGGACCATCACGGCTTGCTCGTTATGGAACCATCCACACACAAGTAATCTGGCCAAGTCCTCCAGATCTCCCGCCAAGAATGGGGTCTCCACGCGAGTTAGCTATTTAAAAGAATCGAGGAACTATACGGTGACTGGTAACGGTGTGGAGGCCCACGCGGGGCAGCCGCGATGGACGGCATGGATACCCTGCTGCTAGCATCGCAAACGTTGGCCTCTGAGGAAGCTGATAAAAATGAGAGGCAGTGGCGCGAGCGTCAAGAAGCTGGGGGGCGCTCGCGTCGAGAGCGCAAGGTGAATACGAGGTATTCCAACGATAGATTTGTCAGCGAAGAGGGGCGCACCAGGGTCCTCGCCACGTCGCCAAAGACGTTTGATGACGGGCTTCTGGGCGCGTCTGCAAGCGCGCAGGCGTCTGGCGCTGACAAGCACAAGGTTGCCCGCCTTTTCTTTGTGCTGTAACGCCGCAAGCGTGTCGTGTGCGATTGGTGTGCGTGCCGAAGCCTGTGCAGCCTGCTGGACTCGAAAGTGTGCCACACATGCAGGGTATATGTGCTGATGATAGTGGCTGAACTGATTGCCGGGATTGGTCTGTGCAGCGGCTCGACTTCGATCATGGTGCACAATGGCTCGGGTGCAGGTGAGTTTCGACAAGTATTATCCAGTACCGCGCCAGTACAATGGTGGTGCAGAGTGCAAAGCGAGTTTGTGCTGTCGATGTTGCCGCTCGGTGGTCCTTGCAGTGTGCAGCTGCGCCGAGGCTCAGCAAATTGCGGGGAACACCCGGCGGTGCTGAAAAGAATTGAATGTCTGCAGGAATGCGAGAAAGCAAAGACAGAATCCGCTTGCACGCGAACGGGCGCATATCGGCGGAATGCCTTGGCGCTTGGTTGCGTGGCGCTGGTCTGTTGGTGTCAGGGGTCTGTTGGTGTCTGTTAGTGTTTGATACAACTAACCTACACTAACAGACCCCGAACAGAAACCAGCAGACGCAAACAGACACTAAAAGACACTAACATAAAAAAATAGACCGCTACCGACGTGCATCCGCGCACAATCTTGCTCGGTCTGCGGTGCGTTATTTGCATGTCTAAAAACACTCTTGGCTGTACGGGCAGTGTTTTGGTGCATTGGCAAGATGATGCAGCATACTATGCAGCCGTTATTGATGACTATGATGGCAAGAGCCGCTATCATCTCATGTATGATGATGCACACGAAGAATGGATTGATCTGCCCAATGATGACGTCAAATTCATGCCATTGGGTTGGCGTCAGAATGACGCCTCGTCGGGTATCCTCTCTCTCTTATTTTTCTCTCGTGCACACACGCACTACAATGCCAAATGTGGGCGTGCGGCGGCTGCGCGTCACAGGGCAGGCCCCAACGCATGAGGGGAAACATGTGGGAGTAAATTTGGGGAGTTGGGCGGAGGGGCTTCAGCCCCGAGGATGACGCCCGGTGCCTCGCCCCCGCGCGCCCCACATACTTACATACTTACACGTTCATGGTGTACACAGGGGAAGGGCGGAGTGTGTTGCAAAAAAGATCCAAACCTCCAACGTTGACTCCGAGCACCCGCGCGACGCAAGGCGCAAAGAAAAAGTCCAAGAATGCCACCTCTTCCCCCTCGCTGGTGGTGGGTGCTGCTGCTTGTCACTCAAGTAAAGTGGCCCATGAACAGCAAAATACAGTATTTCCGAAAAGGGGCGGCGGTTCGGCTGCCAGGGGCAGTTCAGATGGAGCGAGTGGTCGGGCGGGAGAGGGTGAGGCGAATGGCAGCCAGCAGGGAAAACAAGATGAGGTGGAAACTTACTGGCCGAGCGTGAACGATCGACTTGAAATCAAAATGAATTTGGGAAAGATTGGCGGGCAGGTATTGTTGGTATTTTGAGGGGGTTTAGTGCGGGGAGAGGGTTGCTGGCATGATGCTGTTGTTGGAGTTACTACTTTATGTTGGGTGCATGGTGTAGTGTTTCGGGTTGGGCGCGCGGCGGTGACGAGTAATAAGCTGAGGCCGAGGTATATGTGTTTGGGGCGTTCACAGTCGACTGATGGCCGAGGGTTTCTCGCCGGGAATAGTGGACAAGCTCCCAATGGAACACGTTTTCTCGAATTTTTCCGATTTGAGCCGGGTCAAGTCGACTCGGCCACGATGAAAGGCCTCCGAGACCTTTTGGCTGGCCGGAGGAATTTGCATTGTGTTGTCAACTGATTTTTCCATGTCCCGCATTTTCTCTCCTCATTCATTCTTTTTTTCCTTGATTAGCACCGATTTCCCACAAGTGTTTACATTTCTCCTTTTATTTACAGTGGTGCCATGGGATCTGTATCAACGTGGATCGACAGAGCAGCAGGTTTCGTGTGCGTGTTTCGCACGACATTGTTTGCAAGAAGGAGGTTCTTATGCACAAGGATGACGAAGCCTGGTGTGTTTGTGCTTGTGCGAAGAGTGAGGGCGGGTGGCGCCGCAGTGTGTTCCTTGTGCGTTTGCGTTTGTGTGTGTGTGTGTGTGTGTGTGTGTGTGTGTGTGTGTGTGTGTGTGTGTGTGTGTGCAGACACAAAGTTTGCTCAACTCTTTGTCCCTCGCATTCTCTCTCCCTCACTATCTGGCTTTCTTTCGTTTTCTGGGCACCTTTTGCCCTCTCCTTCTTCCCACCATCCCGTGTATCCCGCGCGCTAACTTTCTTGACGCTAAAAAGGCACCCAATTGAAGTGGGCTGGCGCGACGAAGCAAGAACCGCCGATCGCAACAAGTCGCCAGTCTGGCCCAAACTCGGGCGCTACGTGTCTATGTCTGACGAAACCATCAATCAGATTGCTCGGTGGTACTCGCTGCTGCCCAAAGACATTGTTGCTGAAAACCTCCACAGAGTGCCTGGTCTGAAGGCCAGTTCTACACTATATGAAGGCACTGTTCTTTATCTCCCTACCAACACCAGCAGCACGACTGCGGACTCAGCAACAGGAAGCAGCAGCAGCGTGCGCGGTGGCAGCTTTGGTGGTGCTGCAGTCAGTGGCGATGGTGCACTGGGCCCTGACGACGCTTGGATCCATCTCCAGTGGCTTGTGCAGGAGCGATTGGTTGCAGTTCCATGCTGGAAGTATGCCAGGGGGGGGGTGGAAGGGGGAAGAGCAGGGGGAGTTGGGATGATGAAGTCTCTGGGTGAGCTCGGGTGTGTAGTGAAGGGGGTGCAGAAGAGCATTCAAGACGGGTCGGGAAGGAGGGGTTTGGCTTTGTTGCTGCATGCTTTGAATGAAGGTCTGAGTGACTGCAGTGACTTTCATTTGCGGTGGCGCATTGCGCCTGGGTTCAAGGGCTCTGGGAGGCGTGTCAGCGCTGTGCAGCGAGAGGTGTCGAGTGCGGGGCGGGAGGGGAAGGATCATGACGGGGGAGATCGTAACGGGGGATTCTGCGAGCAGGGACGGGGACAGGAAACAGGGCAGGCACTGGAGCACGGGAATTTTCTCGACGAGCGACTTGACGATTCTCAACATGATGTAATGATAGCCGACACCAACGGTGCGACTGGAACTGTTGGGCTGGATGCTGTGCTTAATGATATGGATGGCGGTGGTCTTGTGGCTGGTCATGGTCGTGTCGCTCTTGATGCTGATGCCAACGAAATGACCGAGTCTGACGGGGAGGGCAAGACTTCTGTGAGCGGCTCCAGCCTTGGTGGGATGAAATGTGGGGGGGGCAACGCTGAAGCTGAAATCGAATCTGACGTGATGCCAGCTCTGGCTGAGATAACGTGTGATATTGCCGCTGCTGCTGGTGCTGCAGCTGCTGCTGCTGCTGCTGCTGCTGCTGCCGCCGCTGCTGCTGCTGCAACTGCCGCTGATGCCGATGGTCTTGTGGCGACACGTGCCCTACCGAGCAGTGTTCATAACATGGGTGCCTCGTCGATTCGAGGACATGGCAGCGAGGACCAAGACAGGGACTCAGCGATGAGTGAAAAGGGGATTGGGGAGGGGAGTGCGGGTGCAGATGCGGGTGCGGCAGCAAGTGTTGAGGTGCAGGAGGGGGATGGTGGCGAGGACGAGGCAAGGGTTGCGGAAACAGTTGTGACGGCGGCGTGGGGATATGAGGCGCAAGCTCCTGACGAGCTCTCGTTTGAGGTGTGCGATTTTATGATCCAGACGCACTGCACATACACGGCACCATGTACGCACGCACACACACGCACATTTGAACGCGTCCATACGTGTGCGCGCGCACACAAAAACATGCAGATGTACGCATACATAGACACGCTCACACGCACACACATACACCAACAGGATCTAAATGTTGTGTGTGGGGTGTGTGCAGGCAGAAGACCAATTCACAGTGCTAGATCGGGGCGAAGACAAAGGGTGGGTGTACGTGCAATGTGTAGCCAACAGAAAGACAAAGAGAAAGAACAGAGCGAAAAAGCAAGCTGCGAATCCAGATGATGCTGTCAGAGCGCCGCAGCACACGCACAAGGTGAAGAGAGGACTCATTCCGACGACGCACTTGCAGGCGCTGCTGGCGGCATTTGATTGGGACGCGCAGGCGTCTGACGAGCTGTCGTTCAAGACAGGCGATAAGCTCATCGTGCTGGATAGGGGTGATGAGGAGGGGTGGCTCTTTGCAGAACTGATGCGTGCGGAAGAGGTAAACCATCAATCTGTCAGCGATGTACACGATCAATCTATTGGCGCCTTGTAAACGAGCAATGTGTGAGCGCACTGTTCACCTACTAGCAATAGCAATGTAAACTCTAGGTCTTTCTTGTGAGCGCAGTACACTGTTCACCTACTAGCAATATAAACTCTAGGTCTTTCTGCGCCCTGCTTTCTGAAATCCACACATGTTTGAAAACCTATATGTGAAGGTTGGGTCAGGCAAATATCTATATTAAGATAATCTACATCTGAGGGCCACCGGCTTTTCTAGCCGGCAGACCACGTGGTGAGTAAAACGATTATATTTTCTGTTTGTGCAATTTTTTTTGTACAGAGCAACACCCTCCTCCCCTTATATGCAGAAATGCAAATACAGAAGGGAGCAGCGAAGTTTCTCAGAATCTTGAAAATTTCAGGACGGGGAAGTGTTTTGATGGATTATCCTACCTGGCAGACATCGGGGTCCGAGAGCGAATCCATCACGCGTGGCCTTGTACCCACAACTCACCTCATGTCCCTCGAGGAAGACTACGACGAGGAGGATGCGGAAGGCGAGGAAGAGGAGGAGAGGGGAAACGAGGAGGTGGAAGGAGTGTTTCCCGGCGCTGCTCCAAATGGTGCATCCTTGCCTGAGAGTGATTCCAGTGTGCTCGGCAGCGTATTTGTTGCCGCGAAACTTCCATTTCAGGCAGACAATGGGCGAAAGAGCAATGCTAGGGCAGACATGGAGGAGGGCACACCGGCCCTCGTGGTGGTTGGCGCGGAAAGTGTGGTCGTGATGGCGCTTGGGGGGTGGGGGGAGGGCAAAGTATCTACGCCTGATTTAGAGCTCGTGCAGCGGGAACGGTCTGCGACGCCTTGGCTGAATCCTGATGTCGAGGAACAAGACACGGACATGTATCGTGCTAGTGCCGCCGCTGAGGAGCAGGACGAGGTGGAGGCGAAAGATGGAAATGAGAGTGGGGAGAGGAAAGATCAGGGGAGTCGTGAAATGATGCCGCTACTGGGACATGCTATGCGACAGAAAGGCAATGAGGAGCGGCAGGGACAGAACGATGTTGTAAAAATGGATGCCAAGGATGTGCAGGCAGCAGAGCATGACAACGGGGGATTGGGAGAGGAAAAGACACAGGCATGTGCCAAGACGTGCCAGTACTGTGAACGCAAGTTGAGCAGTGTCTCCGCGTAAGTATCCGTGGCGGGTTTCAGAACTTGAACTGTGGCATGTTCTTTTCTTTTTATTGTTTAAAATCCAGAGAATCGAAAAGGGATTTTCGATATCAGGTTCATGGAGATATTTGCTTTGATTCTTTATTACGGAATAGAATTTGTATATATCACGACTGCAACACAATGTAGCACACTGCAACACAATGTAGATGTATGTGAACATGTATATATATATATATATGAGTATTTGAGATTGTGTGTATGTGTATGTGTGTGTGAGTGTGTGTGTAGATATGTATGCATATATGTATATATATATATATATATATGTATATATATATATGCACGTACATATACATTTACATATATATTTA
>Ga0105054_10007719_pt1 | contig 14500 bp, 12 predicted proteins | sample BON02_FD_78091 | JGI IMG/M metagenome (GOLD analysis project Ga0105054, IMG submission 78091) | Freshwater microbial communities from Lake Bonney liftoff mats and glacier meltwater in Antarctica - BON-02 (megahit assembly) | ecosystem: Environmental > Aquatic > Freshwater > Ice > Glacier...
ATGTTCGAAGATTATTTCAGAGATATTATGTCGCCATATTTCGAATTTCAAAAGTTTAATAGTTGTTGTAGGTTGATTCATTTGGGGGGGGGGGTTAAATTTTAATTATCTTCTGTTTGTTAAAAAAATGTTTTAATTCGCGTCATCAAAAAGCGACTAAAGCGTGCAAAAAAGAAGAACAAAGAAGAAATGGATTGTGTAGGGTCTAGTTAGGCAAATACCTAAGCGTTTTTCTTCACAAATGTTTCGTGCAGTAAATTGTGTTGTTGTCAGAGGCAAATTGCTATCGAGAGGACCACCAAAAAGGATGAACTTTTTTAAGGCATTATTCACAGCCAAAACGGACTTAGATTCAGTGTACGAGACTTCCGCTCACGACCTGGAAGGCACAGAGGAAATCAAACTCGAAAGCTATGAAGGCAAAGTTCTTTTGATTGTCAACGTAAGTATTTCTTGTGAAATCGTGGGATGACCTGACGATGACTGAATAGGTGGCGTCTAAATGAGGCTTGACCAAAGTGAGCTACGAAGATCTTGTGGAACTCCACGAGAAATATCACTCACAAGGCCTCGAAATACTTGCATTCCCTTGTAACCAGTTTGGTTCTCAAGAACCTGGAACTCCAGAAGAAATCCGCGCGTTTGTTGATAAATACGGCGTGAAATTTCAAATGTTTGAGAAAATTGATGTCAATGGACCTACATCTCATCCACTTTTTGTTTTTCTGAAAAACAAACAAGGAGACAGTTTAGGTTCCGTGATCAAATGGGTAAGTTTGTTTTTTGAATGGTGAAATCGATTAGCTAATTGCAGTTGAGTAGAACTTTACCAAATTTTTGGTTTCTCGAACCGGTGAAGTTACCGATCGAGTTGGTCCTAAAACGAGACCTAGCACGATGATCGAAAGAATCGAAACTCTTCTCGCAGAAGAAAAGAATGAAGAACAAAAATAGTTTTTCAGACAGAAGAAATGTATATCCATTTTGTGTGCATTGTGGTGATGGTTTAATGAAGATATTCCGGGGTAAAGTATATGGTTTTTCGAAATCAGCCTCGGTTTTACGTCTGACAACTGCGTAAAGTTCCTTGCCATTTTGCAAGTAATGGTAAAAGAGTTTTGCGCGTATCGTTGCTACAATAAGCATAATCTAAAAGTTATTAATTTTCTATTACCTTGTTTGGCATGCGTTAATTCAATATTCGTTCCGGAGCAGTACCAACTGTCACGTTTCCGGGTTTTAATATTCGTCACTCCACAATTCTGAATCTGAATAGAATATGACATTGAGAGAGTCTCATGCCAATACATTCAGATATGATATACGTTTGAACAATCATATCAAGAAATGCCACAGATTGTAAGATTACGTGGAGCAAAGACTATGAATAAATTAAGTTTGACCCAGAAACTTGAATTGAATGATGTCTTGGTGCAAGGAATTTTGTGTAGCATGTATATATTTTCGAGGTGTTTACGGATACTGGTGTGGATGCTTTATTGCTGAAGGCCATGATAAAGTTAACTGCGAATAAGTGTGCTTTATTTAGATTTGAATGTGAAATATCAAAAGCTATCAATGCCAAATGGTGTTGAAATAATAATCAAGGCTTTTCGGAAATCGGAATGGTCACCGGATGCGATGTTCCTTCATTTTGAACTTGAAAGCTGAGAGCAAAGTGACTGCTGTGGAGAGAGATACAGAGGATTTGCTATCGGAGGCCATGAGGAAATTCTCATCAAATGAACAAATGAATTTCGAAGGTTGTGGATTTTTGAGAGATTTGACTTTAAATTAAAAAGGATTAAGCAAAATTCATAAATAAACAGTTTATAAAGCAGTTAGTGTCGCCAAGAAGACTTAAGTTAAACTTCAAGCGAGTGTTTGTGCCCTGCTACTACTGTTGGATTTCAATTTAACAATTTATAATTTTGGAGACTGAAAATTAATACCCTGGTACGTCGTATTATGGACCAATTGAGCGGTGTGTTGGTAACTCGCAAGCCCGAGGGGATGAATTCTCGTCAGTTTGGAGTTGATGAAGCTAAATCCTTCATTGCTAAACAGGATTTAAAACCCATGAAACGCAAAATTGGTCACTTGGGTACTCTCGACCCTTTTGCTTCCGGAGTACTGCCAGTCATGATCGGCAGTGCTACAAAGTTAGGGAATCATCTGATGCTAGAGCCCAAACGATATAAAGCTACTTTGAAACTAGGATATGAGACTGATACTGGAGATCATACTGGAACACTAGTGGATAATGACTTGGCGAAAGTCACCATCGACGATTTGATGTTGCGAGATGTCGAATCCAGCATGACTGGATCTATTAAGCAGGTAAGTCCGTTTATTCTTGAAGATATGTGTACTGACGTGAATAGATTCCTCCCAAATACTCGGCGATTCGTATCAATGGCAAACGTGCATACGATCTTGTGCGGGCAGGTGCAGAGTTTGAAGTGCCAGAACGCACCGTTAAAGTGTTCGCTTTGAAATGCGAACTACTGGACGAGTCTAACATCTTCATAGATTGTGAGGTTGGTAATGGCACTTATATCCGCACTCTAGCTGAAGATATAGCCAAGAAATTAGGAACCAGAGGCCACTTGGTTGCCCTAGAGAGATGCTCTGTCGGATCATTCAAACAACCTGGCTTCTTCGACGCTAAAACACTTCTTCAGAAATTCTTCCCTCAACTTGAATCTTCCTCTGGGTTACGCGAGGTTCAAGATTGTTTGGAAACCGGTAAACGTATTGATTCAGTTTTGACCCTCGAGCACAAAGATATGTTGTTGCTGAATCCGGACCAAAAGTATGCGTTAACAGTAGACAATATGCCACTAGCGCTCATTCAAAGGCCTTTGAATTCCTGGCCAAAAGTTTTATTTAGAGTGGCACGATATTTATGAGAACATTGTATTTATAAATCTACTATATATCATCCAAGTCTATTTCATTTTCGTCTGCGGTTTTAGGTTTCTTTAATGGATTCTCCGCATCTCTCTTCCAATTTTGAGCGAGTTGCAACAACTTCAAACCTGGCGTAGAGTTTTTGTCGTCAGGAAACACATAATCAAAATACTCTTCGAATCCGGTATCAATCTTGCGACGCCGCTTCACTTTATTCGGCTGCATCTTTCGAACCTTTTCGATGGAAAGTGCATCTCCATATTGCTGCTCCAATTGAAGCCAGGCCATACAAATGACAGCCCTATCTTCTTTTGCGGATATATCGTCGCTCTTCTTGAAATGAGTTAATGACTTTTCGAGTAGTGAACGGACAGCCGGCATATCTTTTTTCAACGAAGCAAGAAATCTTGCATAGCTAGTCCATATTTTCACATGTTGTGTGCGCTCCAGTAGACGCTCGTATAGCAAAGTAGCGTTGTCTAGTTGCTTAGCTTGCACTTCGAAATCAATGAAACCTTTCCATAAGTTCTCTGGCATGTCCAGCACCGGTTGATTCACTGCTAGGTTCAATATAGAGCGACTTCGATCCTCTTCTCCCACGCTAAACTCAAGATCAGCGTACTTTTGCCACACCTGGCAGTTGTGCGGGGCATACTCTAAATACTTTTCGTACAGAGTTCTACATCGCTCCACATTACCTAGTTGGAGTTCCAGCTGAATGTAAGCACGAAATATTTTGTTTTTAGAAGGGCATCTACCAATGGCCTGACCAAGTATCTTGCGAGCTGCCGTGATATCCTTCTGACGAACTTCCAAATTGGCGGCGAGAATCCATATTTTCGTGAAGGAGAAGTGTTTGTGCGGAATGCAGGCCAGGCAATCTTCATACACCTTTCGCGCCTTGTTTACATCCTGAAGATGCAGCTCTTCAAAAACAGCGTAGTTGATCCACAGGTAGATGTATCGCTGCCATAAGCGCTTGTCAGTCTTGGAAGGAGGTATCACTTCGACAGCTCTTTGGTATACTTGACGGACACGTGTTCGCACTTGCACCAGGACCCGAGCATGTTGCTCAGGATTTTCCGTTGCTGCTGCTGCTTCAGCAAGTGCATGGGCTTGTTCTAAGCGAATGTATTCAAACCAAGTGTCATAATCGAATTTGTCAGTTTCCAACTTGGTTTCATACTGATCTCGTTTCTTAGTAACCAAAACTGATTCAATACTGTCTCGGTCACCAAATTGTCTTTCAAAAGTAACAAAAGCCTGGTAAAGTTCTCGAGAGTCCTCTGCAGGAAGAATGTCCAACGATTGTTTGAAAATAGCTCGAGCTCGTTTGAATTCTTTGCATCTCGTTTCGAATTGCGCAAACTCTACAAAGAGACGCTGTTTCTTGTTTTCACTCAACGGAAGTTCATCCAGCGCCCTTTCAAAAACGCTGCGTGCAAGTGCTAGCTGTCCGTGTCGCTCTTCCCATTTGGCATACTTGACATAGCTGCGTGTCGTAGGAAAGCAGCCACAAAAGCGCTCATAAACTTCTCGAGCTTTCGCCAGTTCCTTATGGCGGACTTCAAAATTAATATAGCTCGCCCAGCATTCTTCACTGGGCTCCCATTCCATCCATCTTTCAAACACCAACCGAGTCTTGTCCACTTGTCCAAGCATTTCCTCCATGTACGTATACTTGTACCATAAGTGACTGCTGCGAGGGAGAATGGTCACTGCACGATCCAGTACATTGCGGGCGTGATTGACGAACTTATTACGCATCTCGAACTCGGCATATTTGATCCAAATGGAGTACTGTTGGTTCTCGCCTTCAAGAAGACGTTCATAGATGGACCTGGATCGCCTGAACTCAAGCTGGGACTCCTCCCACTTAGCATATCTGATATAAGCGCCTGCATTCACCATCGTATGCCTCAGCTTCTCCTCGTAATCCCGGCGTTTTTCAGCTTGATGCATCTTCAACTCCTCGGTATCTGTAACGCGAGTAGAGATCTTTAACTTTTCAATCCGCGCTTCATCTTCAACAACCGAATCACGAGCAGTACGCACTAGCTGTTCTGCTGTCACCTGTATTTCCGCAGGTGCTCGGTTCTTGATCACAGTACTCATAGTGGTCAATGCCAACCAATAAATAAGGGGACCTATCCCGTAAAACAGAAAGATGAGTGAGGACAAAGGCGTGGCGTTGACTTCGTCGGGTGGTATCGATGGTGATGTTGCAGATACAGGTAATTACATGTCCGAGATAGTGGACGAGGAAGATAACTCAATGGAGGAGGTGAAGGACCTTAGCACAGTGAAGGGGGCCTCACATCCTTCTGCTGGAGCACAAAAGCAAGACGCCATCGATGCAGCCGAGGAGAAAGAAAGGCTGGATTTCTTGAAAGAGACTCGAGGGACCGGTAAGAAGAGTGCTGTGATTTCTGAACGCGAGTCTGATTACATGAAGCAGCGGTTCGATAGGGGGGTCGATCCTGTTGGTGAAGACGATGGATACGCAGCCAATATGAAGCGACAATTACTGGCGCGGTCAGATCAGAAGAAGGATGAAGAGGAGACTCAAGAATTGGACCAGAAAAAGGAAGTTGCAAAAGAGGTCACCCGCAAGAGGAGACGAAGATGGGACGATCCTGGTGAGTCTTCGACTGACGCAGTTGATTCCAGCATGTCTTCTGACGAGACCGCCGGAAAAAGTGGATGGGCTGATTCAACACCTGTAGTGTCTAATACATTTGCCTTGGACGATGCAACACCTGTTCGTCGGACTAGAAATTGGGACGAAACGCCTCAAACAGGAGGAGCGAGTACGTGGGATGAAACCCCAAAACCAACCGGAAGTAGATGGGATGAAACCCCCAAAAACACTGGTAGCAGATGGGATGAAACTCCGCAGAGAGAGAAAATGGTGAACCAGAAAAGAGTGGAAAGCGAGATGACCCAACGGAATCTACCTTTGTCAGATACCGACTTGGACTCCATGCTCCCGAAAGAAGGATATCATATTATGCAGCCTCCCATTTCGTACAAGCCCATTCACACTCCATCACGCAAACTGATGGCAACTCCTACACCGCGCGGAGATGGACTGTTCACAGTGACAGAAGGAAACGGCGAGGTCCAACAAGCTGAAGCTCCTCCTATGATGATTCATGTCGATGGTGAAGACGGATTACTTCCTGGGATCAAAGAAGAAGATATGCAATACTTTGGTAAATTGGCAGAGTCGATTGATGAATCCAAGTTGTCTAAAGAAGCGTTGAGAGATAGAAAGATTATGCGTCTGTTACTCCAGATTAAGAGTGGACTACCATCTCAAAGGAAAGCAGCGTTAAGACAGATAACTGCAAATGCACGTGAGTTTGGAGCCGGTCCTCTTTTCAATCAGATCCTCCCACTTTTGATGTCGCCTGCATTAGAAGATCAAGAGAGGCATCTGTTGGTAAAGGTAATTGACAGAGTGTTGTACAAGCTAGACGACTTGGTGAGGCCGTATGCCCATAAGATTTTGGTTGTGATCGAACCCATGTTGATTGATGAGGACTATTATGCTCGTGTGGAAGGCCGGGAGATCATTGCGAATCTAGCCAAAGCCGCTGGATTGCCGACAATGATTGCGTCGATGCGTGCGGATATCGACCATGTCAATGACTTTGTACGGAACACAACTGCCAGAGCATTTGCAGTAGTGGCAAGTGCCTTGGGTATTGGTACAATGGTACCGTTCCTGAAGGCAGTATGTCAATCTAAAAAGTCATGGCAAGCCAGGCAGACGGGATCCAAAATTGTCCAGCAAATTGCTATTTTGGTAGGATGCTCGGTGCTTCCTCATCTGACGAATTTGGTTAAGATTGTTGAAGGTGGTTTAACAGATCAGCAGCATAAGGTCCGTATGAATGCAGCACTTGCACTTGCCTCGCTGGCAGAATCTGCGTATCCCTATGGTATTGAAAGTTTTGATACTTGTCTGGAACCGTTATGGAGAGGAGTGAGACAGCATCAAGGCAAGGGACTGGCAGCATTCTTGAAGGCCATTGGATTTATCATTCCCTTGATGGATGATGATGAATATGCTGCCTATTTTACCCAACAGGTCATGGCGATATTAATACGGGAGTTTCGTAGTCCTGACGAGGAGATGCGTCGTATTGTGTTGAAAGTGATTAACCAGTGCATATCCACTGATGGTGTCACTGCGACCTATGTACGAGATGAGGTAGCACCTGATTTCTTCAAGTCGTTTTGGGTTCATCGCATGGCTTTGGAACGAAGAAACTTTGCGCAGTTGGTGGAAACAACGGTGGCTATTGCCGGCAAGATCGGAGGAGCCAATGTGATTTCTCGCATTGTAACGGATTTTAAGGATGACTCCGAAGCGTATCGTAGAATGGTGATGGAGGCAACCGATAAGATCTTACAACAGTTTGGGGCGAATGATGTAGACATGGATTTAGAACAGCGATTGGTGGACGGTGCATTGTTTGCCTTCCAGGAACAAGCTGTACTTGGTGAGGCAGAGTTCAACTCGCACGATCAACAAGTGATGTTGAATGGCTTCGGAGTAATTGTGAATTCTCTGGGTCTGAGAGCCAAGCCTTATATACCTCAAGTGTGTGGCACTATCAAATTCCGTCTTCATCACAAGGACGCGTTAGTGAGGATGCAAGCAGCTGATTTGGTTGCCCGAGTTGCTGGGGTGATGAAAGTCTGCGACGAAGAACAATTGATGGCGCATCTAGGTGTGGTGTTGTTTGAGAACCTAGGAGAAGAATATCCTGAAGTACTTGGATCCATGATTGGCGGTCTGTGTTCCATTGTGAATGTGATTGGGATGAATAAGATGAATCCCCCTATTCGTGATCTATTGCCTCGATTGACCCCGATTTTGAAAAACAGACATGAAAAGGTTCAAGAAAATTGTATTGATTTGGTAGGAAGAATAGCTGACAGGGGGGCGGAGTTTGTTGCGGCGCGAGAATGGATGAGAATTTGTTTTGAGCTTATTGAATTGCTTCGTGCCAACAAGAAAAGCATTCGACGAGCCTCAGTGAACACATTTGGATATATTGCCAAGGCTATTGGGCCTCAAGATGTCCTACATACGTTGTTAAACAATCTCAAAGTGCAAGACAGGCAAATGCGAGTGTGTACTACTATCGCCATCGCTATTGTTGCCGAGAGTTGTGGTCCCTTCACGGTACTCCCTGCGTTACTTAATGAATACAGATATCCTGACCTGAACGTACAGAACGGCGTGCTGAAGGCGTTATCGTTCTTGTTTGAATATATTGGTGACACCAGTAAGGATTATGTGTATGCGGTTGTTACCTTACTCGAAGATGCTTTGAAAGACAGGGATCAAGTGCACAGACAAACAGCATGTGCAGCTGTGAAGCATTTGGCCTTGGGACTTCAAGGACAAGGGTGTGAGGACGCATTGATTCATCTTTTGAATTTTGTTTGGCCGAATATTTTTGAAGAATCTCCTCACGTGATTGGGGCCGTTTTTGATGCGATAGAAGGACTTCGAGTCTCCCTTGGAGCTCAAGTTATTTTGAATTATGTATGGCAAGGCATTTTTCATCCATCAAGACCTGTCAGGGAAAGCTACTGGAAAGTGTATAACAACTTGTATGTATATTCTCAGGAGTCAATGGTCCCAGTGTACCCTCGCCTGGAAGATGATTATGATATGCCTGAATACGATGCCACGGAGCTCGAAGGAAAGAAAAAATCGATCATGCAAGTATTGATGCTACCTAAAGAAAAACGGGTTGTGCGAAATTCATATGTGAGGACTCACTTAGATCTATTTGTTTAAGATGGATTATTTTATTAATATCAAAACTCATTCGATACCTCTACTTTTCAAAATTTAACTATAACTGACCAGAAAGATAAGTAGCACGAGAACCCCCAGAAGCGTCAAAATAGTCCATGTCTGGCAACGGTCGTTTGATTTTAACATTTTGTCCATTTTGCCTAAAACAGCCTCCATTCGACCGGCCGTGAAACTGACGTCATCTTGAAGCTCATCCAACATGACGTTTTGCTCTTCAATTTCAGTTCCTATCACCTTGGCAATATGCCCCAGCCGTTCAGCACCTTGTTCAAGCTCATCTAAATGATCATCTTGTTGGCGCATGATAAGAGACTGTTGCTGTTGTTGCTGTTCCATAAATCCTTCATTGGTCCTAATCGACATTTCAGTTTCCAATTTGCTATTGTTTGATTGACGACGCATTAAATCATCTCTTGCATCAATATCAATCTTTCCAAGAGTTCGAGGACTGCTCATCGCGCTTTTCATAGAGTTGATATCGTTTTTTATTTCCCGAATGAATGATTGACGCGAGGTCAGTTCCGAGTCAGATATATGCGAGAAGTTTGATCGGTGAGTTTGCACCCTTTGAAGAACCTGCTCCAAGTCAGTAGCGCTGCTTTGTAATCCTAGCAACTCTTTTTTAAGTGCCGTTGTTTCATCTTTGAACTCTTTGCTCTTCGCCGTATTCGTGGTGTCAAGAAGTTGCTTCCAGCGCGTGAACCTGCCTGATGCTTGTTCAACATGCAGCTCTAGTTCATCTCGAAATGCAAAAAAGGGATCGTCGTTCGCACCTCCTATTAGAGGCGCGTTCAAATTCATTCTCTTCGATTCTGAATCGCTATCACCCCCTCTTGTTCCAAGAAACTTCAATCGTTGAAAAAAAAATCAACGATTTTTCTTCGCGAGGTAATGACCGAACCTCCGGAGTTTAAAGACTGCAACAATGTTGTGAAAGCACATACATATGCACTCGCAGGTGACCGCGCATCGAAAAACGGGGACTTTGTTGTCGCTGCTGAAAGATATCATCTTGCTGCTACGCTTTTTGAAAGGACTAAAGAGCAATTTAGAGATATTGATTCAGAAACGAGCAAGGCACTATCACTGCTAGCTTCACATCAACGATCAAAGAACCGAGAAATGGCACGTCGTAAAGTGATGGATACCTCTAGGAGGTCGTCTGATCCGTCCGTAATGACACCTACAAAGAAGAGTGCTGCACCCCCAGCATCACCAAGCAAAACAGATACTCCTGTTTCCTTGACAGAGGCTCAAGCTCTTCAAAATGTTGTCCGGGATTTTGATTCTTTGAAGCACGTTGAAGGCGGATTGGGGAGAGGAGAAGGCTTTTGTTTTGTTCATAAAGACCAGCACGAAACGGTCGCCGATACATCAGCAAAGGAACCCGAGGAAAGTTCCTCGTCGGCTTCGCTGTTGCGTTCAGAGATTCTTAAACTAAGGGAAGAGAATCGAGTTTTACAAAGTGAATTAAGAACTCTTAAGGCTGTCTCGAACTCGAGAAAGTTCACATACACGAACCAAGAGAAATTCCAAGACGAGTTTCATAAACGATTCGCGGCATTGAAATTGTCAATGGCTCATTTTTATCAAGTATATGGGCAAGGTGATAAAGGGAGACAGCACCACGTGCTAGAGCAGAAATTGGCAGACGCATTTGCGGAGATAAAGCGGCTCACAGAGGAACTCCGAAAGGCAAAGAATCAAAAAGTGGCAACATCTTTGACTTGATTGATTTCGAATCCTACCGCCTAGGCCAAGTGCATCAGCGGATGCAAGGTTTCCCACTACACACTTTCCTCTGGAAGTAAGGACTCCAAATCCGTTTCGACTATCTAGTAGCATCCTTGATCAAAGTTCAAATGCGTTCCAGTCAATTCCTTTATTATTTTATCTCAACCAAAATCAATTATTATTTAGAAATACCAGTACTTTTAAACTAAAATATAACTTCGAGGAAAATTACTCACTTATCTCAAAAGATAGTTCAAAGTGCGTGTAGGATCATGTATCTAAGCTGATTGTTGAAGCGAAGGAGAAGGCAAAGGAGGCATCCTCGGTTCAGTGTCACAGCATCAATTCTATGTAGGATCATGCATCTAAGCTGATTGTTGATGCGAAGAAGAAGGCAAAGGAGGCATTCTCGGTTACGGTGTCACAACATGTTCGAAATCGGTTTTAAATCGCGATTCAGTTTGTAACAGAATTCAGAACACGTTTTTTTATGACCGAAAACGTAAATAATAGAAACTGTTAGTAATGACATAACGTCGTTTGTCTCCCACGAACTATTGTTTCGTCTACGAATACGGTAGGAAAACGACACGCATTTTTGACTAATGAGCACCTAATGAAAACAATAGGAGGGAGTCCTATTTTAACGGTCGATTCGCTGTAAATTAGTGACGAGGGACCGTTAATTCGCAGAAATAGCGGTATACCCTTGGTGAACAAAGTAAACCAAGTTAAGCAACAAACAACATGCCTAGTGTACCAACAGCAAAAGACACATCTCTACTCGAGGTAGAAGCGAATACCAAGACATCAGGACTGAGACTGGTGGTGGTGCAGGAGCCGCAAGAGATCTTCTACAAAGACGAAGGCGGCAAAGCGAATCATTTGGTTGCCGTTGTTGCAGTGACTGGAGGATCAATGAACAACAGACGTGTTACACTGACTCCAAAGCTGTGCTATGAGAATGGGAGAGAAGTTGAAGATGCCTTAGACATCTTCAAGGTCGTATCAGTCGAGCCACCAAATGTTTCGACCGCTAATGAGAACATGGTGGTGAAGTTCCGCATTGAGAAAGTGAGTCGAAGGAAGGACGGCCAGCGATTCAAACTTCGCATGGATATTGACGAAGCCGAGTCAACAGCTGACATCCGAGGGTCGGTATTTACAAGTGCAGTTTGTGTACTATCGAAGCGGAAGTTTACTGGTGGGCAGGTGTCACCTCCGAACAAACGCGCGCATACAGGAGCACCTACTGGAAACGAAATGAAGAAGATGAAAATCAACACTTTCAACAAATATGGAAATGTTCGTCGACCTTCAAACGGCTTGGAGGACCACATTCCAAATACCATTTTGCTGTCACTGCACAAAACTATTGCGCGACTTGAGGCGAAAGTGGGGGCTCTAACTGACAAAGTTGCTTCTTTGGAATCCGAGGTTATTTCTTCAAGAAATATTGAGAAACTGGAGTATCCTTTGTTCAATAGAGTGAGGGGAGACTCGGAAGAGACTGAATTTCTGTACAACTTTGTTGGATTTGAAGACACACAAACTCTCAAACGTGAGTCGACAAACGAAATTTGCATGAATTTCGGAATCCCATCGTCTATTGAGTAAGCATGGTGTCTCCTCGAGCTTGTATACTTGTACATCTCTCCCGTTGTTCTCAAGCTTCTTTGTATATATTTACGCCCTGTACATGTTGTAAACACTTTATATAGATAATATTATTAAAACGATTTATTCCGAAGCGTCTTCATCGTCATCCTCTTCTGGGATTTCCTCGTCATCCTCCTCGTCATCCTCTTCGTCATCCACTTCGACTTTCTTCTTTTTTCTTGGAGGCGGTTTGGTTCCATCTGGCTTCGCACCCCCGACAAACGATGGATTCACTTCACTCGGATCGAATACCGGAAGTTTCTCCAGTTTACTCATGCTTATCTCATCCGTGTCAACAAGAGCTAAACAGTGAGCAGTTCCCGAAGCCACTTGAATGGTGTAACATCCTTTCAGATCGATCACTTCAGCAGAAACAGTAGAAGACTTCTTTTCCCCTTCACCATATCCCAGTTCTCCATAAGTCGGTGACGGTCCCCACGCTATGAGACTCCGTTCAGAGGCCACAGAGATGGAGCTGAAACCACAAGAAATGCTTCGAACTCTCCACCCTTGAACCTGATCCATCATTTGCGGCGCCATAGTGGCTTCTCCACTGCGTTTCGTGATACCAAACATATACAACGAATTAAACGGTTCACCTGCTACAACAAAACTAGCCGAGTTTCCGCATGTTATTTGAGTGCCTCTCACTTTTGGTTGGGTACTTTGCATGAATTTAGGAAGATCTGGATTAGGTGGTGGTGGCTCGAAGGAGAACAATGCAACAGCTACTGGTTCATATTGATCTTTGTTATCGCCATGTCCAAGTCGGCCGTATGCTCCAAACCCCCATGAGTATACTCTACCTTCTGTGTCCATTGCAATCGTGTGATTTACACCACATGCAATATCCTTGATGCGAATGTCTCCATAATGCTTCTGTAGCGCAATAACAGGTTGGGGAGAGGTGACGGCATCAAAGGTAAACTTATTCGCTCGTTCAAGGGTTTTACTTTCACTGCCATCGCCTAAACATCCATATTCAGGATGCCCGAAAGAGTAAAGGACGCCGTTTGAATCCGCTACCATGCTGAAGTCGCGCCCGCACGCCACCGCATGTACAGTCGATGGAATATTCACACTTACAAATTTCTTAATCAAGTCAGTCTTTTTACCAATGCCTAATTGTCCCTGCTTGCCTTGACCACAAGAAAATAACGATCCAGTCCTAGTGAACAGAAGAGTGTGGTTAGGGCCACAAGCACCGCCAACAACGCTTTCATTGTTAGGTACATCGACCAAAGTGGGATTGTAGATATTGGTAGTGTGTCCCTGTCCTAGCTGCCCAACACTATTCTTACCCCAGGAGTAACACCTTCCATCAGCACTGAGAGCGATGCATGTAGATGAAGCAGGACCTGAGATTACTTTGGATATCTTGATCCCGATTAAAGGCTTGATTCGATGGTATCCCCAGAGCGTCTGCTCTTCTACTCCGTCAAAGTCGCCCGTTTTCTGGCTCTTGCCTATCATAGACCATGCTGCTTGACCCGCAAAAACGACTTCGCCGCACTTCTCCTCGCTCATTTGGATCTAAGGTGCAGAAGAAAAATTTTGAAATTTAGTACCAGAGTGTTTGTTAATATAATACTCTTGTTTAAAACCTTCGTTTTTATAATAAAATAAAAGGTCTCTGAGATAGTATTCTCTGTACCTTCGTTAATTAAAAAGGAGACAAATAGGTCTCGGGAATAGTACTATCAAATTCTTAAATCATTCAAAGCTTGAATTCGGTGGATTCAGAACACTGTTGCGTCCTTAACTTATATATGTCCCCGGAAAAATGATGGAGTATTTAAAATTTCTTATTTGAAAGCCTATTATCTTCGTTACTTTTTGTTTTTGAGATTCAATCAACGTCTTCTTCACTCCATATCCTTTTTGGTCAATCAGGTTTAATTCCAAGTTACTGTTTATTGAATTGTTCTCAAATTTAACAGCTCTTCCTTGTCGACAGCTATACATAGAATTTCAGGGAGATTACATTGTTCCATGTGATAGCTTTGATTATTCTCCACTGATTTCGAATGAACTATATTCGAATGCAGCTTGATTGGGTTTGAGGGGGGCTCCACGCTTTACACTTTCCTCTTTTTTAATAATGAATTTTATTTATGTGATTGGCGCTGGCAACTTTCTTGAATCACTCTTTTCCTTTCAGTGAGTGAATCGTGGCACGAAGTAACTAGGAGTAGTGTCACAAAGCGATGGCAAGTCTACTTGAGGAAGCGGAGAATCGTTTCCACGATACAGTTAAGATGGAGTTGGAGCGCCTGGTTCATGATTCAGGGATGAAGTCATCCGTGGCCGTGCAGATGATCTTGAGCCGAATAAGCGACAAGAGCGCCA
>Ga0105054_10007726_pt1 | contig 14494 bp, 7 predicted proteins | sample BON02_FD_78091 | JGI IMG/M metagenome (GOLD analysis project Ga0105054, IMG submission 78091) | Freshwater microbial communities from Lake Bonney liftoff mats and glacier meltwater in Antarctica - BON-02 (megahit assembly) | ecosystem: Environmental > Aquatic > Freshwater > Ice > Glacier...
CTCGAGCAGCGAGCGCGTCATAACTACTTTAACGATTATGGTTTAGTTATATGAGTTATTTTTTTAATTGACACAAGTTAACGATCGATCAATAAAACAGTAAGTCTTACTGCAACATTGATGTAAACATTGATGTAACGTTGATGTGAACATTGATGTAAACATTGATGTAACGTTGATGTGAACATTGATGTAAACATTGATGTAACATTGATGTGAACATTGATGTAAACATTGATGAAACATTAATGAAACAGTGATGGGCGATCGGCGCTAGGTCCTGTTTGTCCCAACGAGCAGCGAGCGCGTCATAACTACTTTAATAATTATGGTTTAGTATTATGAGTTATTTTTTTAATTAATACTGGTTAATGTATCGATCAATAAGGGATAAGCTACGAGCATTTTTGTCTTATTTTTAAAAATCGAGTGGACACTCGATTTCCGACTAAAATGCCAGCGTAAGTAAGCAACGCGCTACGAAGCTACAGGCATTTTAGGATAGCTACAGGCATTTTAGGATAGCTACAGGCATTTTAGGATAGCTACAGGCATTTTAGGATAGCTAATCATTCATAGAACTATACGTATCTTCAAACATGTCAGCTAAGTAATTTTCCATACCAGTATCTCGTTCAGCACCAATCGTAACTCTACCGGTAATACCTAATGTATTTGCAGTTTTGCGACCACCACTTGTTACACTTGAACTTGCTTGATTTTTTTGCTTTCCGGATGATGACATACTTGATGCATGTCTACTATGAATTTTTTCAGCCATTTCCATAATATGTGATTTGGATTTACCTGATTGTATATCATCTTCTACTAACACGCGATCGTAGTTAGGTGGTTTTTTTGTTTGAACTGTTGTGGATGATACCAATGGTGATTGTATTGATTTAGATTTAACTTGCTTTTCATACTCATTGACATACAGTTTACAAATATCATCAGCACCATAACGTGATGATTGACTTGTCTTTAAAGCAGGAAATTTACCACGATCAAGTTGAAGTTTTTGCATAGCATTCAGTACTGCTGCACGATTATCATTTCGACACCAGATAACTGTAATGTTTACGTTATTTTGTTTAAGAAATTGTTCAATATTTGGATTATATATGGTAGATAAAATAGTTTGATTATTTTTGTAATGTTCATAATTGTCACTTTCACTAATTTCATAAAGGAACAATGTGTGATTCAATGCCATGATATTTGATTATTAATTCAAATAACTACTAGTAATGAAAAATAAAAAATAATTTTCTAAATTGAATATAAATATAATATATTAATCAATAAATAATTCAAATATCTAAATCATTTACTATTGGACAAATAACAGACAAATACTCAAGAAATATTCAAGAAAACTCAAGAAAACTCAAGAAATAAACAAGAAAACTCAAGAAAACTCAAGAAATAAACAAGACCTAAGAAATATTAAACAATTTTCTAGAGAGTATCTATCGATTTTAACAAAATACTACAAGGATTTTAACAAAATACTTCAAGGATTTTAACAAAATACTACAAGGATTTTAACAAAATACTACAAGGATTTTAACAAAATACTACAAGGATTTTAACAGATATCTTAAGGATTTTAGCAAATATCTATTAGTTATAAATACAAAAATTGAATAATACAGTATATATTAGTGTTTGCAGTAGTGTTTGCAGTAGTGTTTACAGTAGTGTTTGCAGTAGTGTTTACAGTAGTGTTTACAGTAGTGTTTGCAGTAGTGTTTACAGTAGTGTTTACAGTAGTGTTTACACTTAAGAATGAAAATTGATAAGTTCGACGTTAAGTTCTTTAAGATGACAGATAAAGAAATATTGGAAACATATACACAACTATATAGTAAAGCACCATCATTCTTCGGATCGGCATCATTTAATATTACATTATCTGATATATCAACAGAATATATCAATTCGCTAAGACGCGCATTGATAGACGAAAGTGATGGTTACGCTCTCGATATTAATAAATCGCATCAGGCTGCTGAAGACAATCGCAAACACACTACTGAAGTTCATATGTTAATGTCTTTTCTAGATGAACGTATTTCACAAATACCATTGAGACAGATTATATCCAAAGATATTGTTGAACGGCTTAAATATAGATTAGAAGTTGAAAACTATAGTGCTAGTAATATGTATGTATTTGCCGGAGATTTGGTCCCATATGGTGTTTCAAATCCACCAATGTTGTTTGAACCATTTCATATCATTGCTGAAATACAACCAGGTAAACGACTTAAGATTGGTGAAATAAATATTTTGCATGGAAAGGGAAACGCTCAATTCCATCTTTGTAGACATGTTTGGTTTAAACCACTTGATATTGAAGAATATGAATACGAAGAAGTATCTATTCGTAAACCTGATGGTACTGATGCGCCACATGGCTACGAGAGTGGATTTAAAGTATCATGTTGCGAAGCTGTGCCGCGTAAATACATAATGGGAGGAAAATTATGTGCAACTGAAGAACGTCAATGTCACAGCGACATAAAAATCTTACTTAAGCGAGCATGCGAAAGTATTAATGATCGACTTAGAAAAATTATCTCTGTTGTTTCTGATCAAAATACAAAAGGAATAGGATCGCGTCACGGTATTCAATACACTACTGTTAAGCTTCAATCGGGTGACAATAAGGCTAGACTTGTATGTTCATCCACGACAGAAACAGTTGGTGAACTTATATCGTATGCAGTACTCACTATGAATAAGAACGTTGCTGTATGTAATTATGAAATATCATCCGAAACTATTATTATCAATATTGAATATAAGAACGATATATCAAGCATGCTACTTAAGTCTATTGAAAATGTTATACGTGATTTTATTAATTTGTCTACACAGATTGACAAACTTTGAATTATTACAAATACACAATTATTACTATTACAAATACACAATTATTACTATTAATAAAAACTATTTTTTCTAATATATTGTACTAATTATAATAGAAAAAAATATTGTACTAATTATAATAGAAAAAAATATTAGAAAAAATATTAGAAAAAATAATATAAAAAATAATATAAAAAATAATAGAAAATATAATAGAAAAAAATATATAAGTATGAGTACTTTAAATCAACTGCTGTCTAACTTAAAATTAGTAGAATTAATAGATCCGATCCAAGACTATGAAAAGTTATCTGACGCGATTTACAAAATAATGTATAAATCGCTTCAGGATGATTACTATATAATATTATTTAATAAACATATATATACTAGTATTAGTTTTATAATACATAACTATGTTATAAGTAATACAATTACATATAAACAACAGACACAATATACAGAATTAAAAACACAACCAGAATGTCATACAACATTATTAAAATTTATTAACTCGTATATTCTAGACAGAACTACTAATTCTGATTGTATTGTATTTACATCTGACCATAGATCATTCAATGATATAACAATTACGATAACAATTCAATTAAGTAGTATATCTAGCGAATGTAGAATTAGTACACCTTTATTATCAGAACCAATATACAATGATGCATACACGTCAATTATACCCGAATTACAAAAATCGCCATTTTATACAATAAAGTTCAACGACACGGTTATGTTAATAAATCAAGCATTTATTAATGATTATATGTCACTTGTTGCTGATGATGACAATGATATTACAATAAAAAAAGAATACCCGACAAACCAGCCAGGGATAGATGATATTATTTTACTTACATGTATTCCAAAGTCAACGTATTTTAAAGATCAACGTCAACGCCCACGCGCATGTTTTGTTATCGAGAATAGTTATGGATTTATATCTAAACATATCGATAATCACTATAATGCCTCAGTTGAAATTAATACTACAACAACTTTAAAGTCGACAAAATATGTACCAATTACTTGTTTAGTTGATTCGGCTATAATTCAATCATATATTAATAGTGTATATTTTGGTAAGACATTTGATTTAACCGTAATGTACAACCCAAAAAAAGAATACATCAACTACGACGTATTCCAACCAGATAGTTTACTTGATTTATATGTATATAATGCAGCCAATTGTGTACCAGGCATAGGAGACAAATACCCAAATCATCAAATTAGTTTTATAAACCATATAATTAATGCAATAACGACAAGTAAAAAAAGCACAACTTTGATTTTACTTATTTCGAGTATAATACTTAAAAATGAATTTTTACACAAGTTAATTAAGAACGTGATTAATGATATAGAGGTAACTACTACATTATTGGGTCAATATGAATGTCTATTCGAAAACAATAAATATCTCGATGTAAATAATGAAATATCTAAATTGACAGAGTATACATATCCCGGGTATTTATCGGAGTCAACACCGATAAATTCGATACAATTGGGCTTATCTAATACGCCACGGACACAAGGCGAGTATAGCAGTCCAGCCGTTCAGAAACTATTACAAACCGAACCAGGGAGATACAAATTTCAATATCTTTATTGCATTGAATTTACTAAAAATATATCGCAAAAAATATAGTCTAAAAATATATTGCAATAAAGATATAGTCTATCAATATTAATATTATAAAAAAAGAATAAAAGAATATACTATAATAAAAGAATATACTAAAAATGTCAATTAAATTAAAACAAATAATAGATCGTGCTAATTCTAGTACATATACTGATATTAAAAACAAGGCAATACATGATTATGAAAATAACATTAATACTAATATATATAAATATTTTTGCGATGAAAATGTGTGTATTAATGATGCTTCATTTGTTTTACAATTTTTAACCGATGAATTACGTAACAAAGTAGGTATAAATTATGAAAAAATATTAATGAAGTGTGTTGGTAGTATTTTGAAAAAAGAATATGACATGCCAGATATATTGTATCGATCAAACTGTACTGATAACCACAAGGACATGCGTATAACATATCGATCAGACTGTCCTGCTCTCTTCAAGGAAATTAAATCGTATGTTGATTGTATTTACATGGTTATAAGTAGTAGTCAATCAAGCAAAAACGTGTATGATGTTAGAATCGTATATCCAGTAATGGATCCCCCGATATATAATAGGTACTATAATCAGTGTATAGGTACATATCGTGGAGAATGTGACAACCTTCGTACAATATATGACGACCTGCATACAATAGAGTTCGAGAATGTTGCCAAAATACTAATTAGTAAAAGCATAATAGATTATGTAACAGCACCTTCAACTGAAGCAACTTCAACTGAAGTAACAAATAGTCGAGAGCCTAGAGTGGATGATGCATTATTATTTCATTATATTACACACACTTCAGTATATTTTACAACAATAGGTTCAACTGATAAATTGAAAATTCGTCGTCCAACTTCTTGTCTGGTTATTGATAACAGTTATGGATTTGTGTCTAAATGTATAAATCATCATTACAATTCAGGTGTTGAAACATCTATTGCACCAGTGGATGCGACTCAGCATCTGACAGCATTAAAACATGTGCATATTACTTGCTTAGTTGATACATCAAAAGTAGTACAATACATTAACAGTGTATATTACGGCGATTATGATCATATGGATGTAGTATGTAAACCTGTACAGGAATATATGGATACTGATTTAAATAAGAATTCTGAGGAATTGATAATATATAATACAACATACCGCTTTCCTGATCCTGATGAAATAAAAGATAAACCTATTTTAAATGATTATTCAAAAAACATACTTGATGTGCTAAATGCTATTAGTAGCAGTCGGCGTGCTATAACGTTGATTATATTAATTTCAAGTATAACATTTAAAGTAAAACAAATTTATAAAAAATTTACTGAGATGCAAGTAGCTAATGATATAACAATAACAATGATTGGCAATTGCGAATATTTAATTAAAAATTCCCAAATTGCCGCAGGCGCCACAGGTACCACAGACTGTTACTACGGTATTCCGGCCGAAGGGACATATTATTACATTCCCAGTGTGAAAGGATGCGATGCAATAGATGAATCATTTACCAAAGGGATGTCAAAATTATTAACTGAGAGTTACAATTGTAAAAATAGGGATTTAACAGAGTTTTTGGCCGATAAACAAGCTGACTATTCGTTCCATTACCAATATTGTTTTGAAATTACAAAGAATATTTTACAGGTTAAAAAATAAATGTATAGTTATTGTTTTATCGTTATTGTTTATAGTTATTGTTTATAGTTATTGTTTATAGTTATTGCCTATAGTTATTGCCTATAGTTATTGTTTATAGTTATTGTTTATCGTTATTCCCAATTTGTCTTAATACCCTTTTCAACTGCGATCATAAAATCATTTATTTCCGATTTCCATAATGATGCACATGGAGTTGGTCTTTCTGCTAAAAGCAATAAATATCCTGTCAATTCGCGATTAAGTATTTCTATCTTTGCATGCCGTTTTGCAATTTCTGATTTAACGCGCTCACTGTCACGAATAGATGTAAGGTACTTAAATGTTCCTATCGATTGATCATATATAAGATTTTCCAATTCATCTATTTTTGCAAATTGTGGATTAAACAATAAACCAGTATTGATTTTTTTAAATCCTTCTCCAGTTAACATCACATCCACTTGTTCAAGATTATTGTATTGATTAAGACGATACTTACCAATTGGATCGTTTTTCTCTGAACCACGGTCAATATAGTCTAACGAAATTTCTTCGATTGCTATTTTAGCCTTAAGTAAGATAATTTCACGACTAATGCGTTTAACATACAAATTCTTACGTTCATGTGCCCAATAGAGAATTTGAGCATGATACAATTCATCATACTCAATAATGTCCTTTTCGCCTACATTTCCATAATAGTTCAAATATGACTTAAGTGATTCTTTAAGATCAAAGAAATCCACGTATTTGTCAATAACATTGTTTCCATAATCATCTCCGCTAATTGGCTTAAGCAACGGTACTCGAATCCTTATCGAGTCTGGTGTTGACTCATCTTTAATAAGATCGTAATTTACATACGCTTCACGTGCTTTAGTCTTGAAGATTTTCATATATGTTTCTGTCTTTACTTTTATCGGCAACTCTGTAATTAAAACCTCTGTTTCGGATATAACTTGATAAGAACCAAAGCTATGCAATACTGAGTTGTAATAACGAATGCTGTCATAAGTCATCTTGTAACCTCTCAGTGAGGGTCGCAATGGAAAGAAATTCATAAACTGAAGTGATCGAGTTCGGTCTAGAGCTGTTTCATAAACTGTACTGTCACTCGAATGTAAATTCTCTGCGATTTCGTGCATTGAAATGTTTATTCCTTTGAGTGTCCAGTTGTCAATATATGCATTGACAAGTAGTAAAACATCTTTTTCGTTGCGTCCATAAATGACATTTTTCCATCCTTCACTTGGAATACTATTGTGTTCCATGCTAGCAAGTGGCATCACTGGAACCATGTAACGCGGTTCCACACGCTCTCCTTCCTCCAAATCATATTCTAATAATGGAAGGTCGGCAGGTGGAAACAATAGTGCAGTAATTGGCGATCGCTTAACCCAAATATATCGAGCCTGTGCTGCTTTACTTCCATGGCGATCTCCAAAGGAACCTACTCCAATCAAAAGAGGATACAAGTTTGTTCCGACAAATGTCTTACCCATACCTGTAACAGTTTGATTGATAGAAGCGTCTCCATGCTCATAGCCCCAATTCGATACTACACCGGCTGAGAATAAGAACACTTTAATTTCTGCATTTTTCTTACTACTTTTTTCAAATACACTAAGTGCTTCCATAAGTGTCTTGCGTGTCGCTGGATTAAGACCATCAATAGCATGAGGAATTTGACGACGGATAGCCTCTAACTTAAAGGTTTTAGTATCAATATCTAATTGCACACGTCCAATCTTTATCATTTTAGTTGTTTTAATATAGTCTAACTCATCTTTATTGAGTTGACGTACTGTTGTTGATAATAATTCCTTGCGATATGCAGAGTCTTTGCCGAAATAACTTTTCATCTTATCGAAGCAGTCTATTCCATATTCATCAACATCACATTCATATGTGTGGATGGATCGATGGAATTCCGCCTCTTCAAACATAAAAGGTATTTCCATTTTGACACAATGAGATCCAAGACCTTTGTAATAAATTACTGTGTATCTAGACTTAATATGTGCTTCTGTTAAACCAGCATCGCGCATCCAAATATCAAATTCTGTCTGATAATAGAATTCACATTCTAAATCTTCTCGTTTACGACCGCCTGTACTTGTTTTGCGATAGACCCGGATAAGAGGAGTGATAAATCGTCCAATAATACCATGTTTAAACAATTCTGGCCAAAATCCACAAAACCAATCTAGTAAAATTGATGCAATCTTTCCAATACCATCTACATCTTGATCAACACAAAGGATGATTTTGCTGTAATTTAATTTATTTAGACTTTCTTTAGTGTAATAATGTTCCTTATAGTCAAGACCAATTGCTTTCATAAGATCGTTGTACCGGTCATTATCAATCAAAGCCGCACTTTTTACTTTAATGGTATCACCATTTGATGCAACATGATCCTTAACCATTTTTTCGGAATTAGGCATAACACCTTGCAAACTAATCCAACCACACCATTCTCGTGACGGACCTCCAGGACTAACTTTCTTTTTCTTATCACCAGTTAATCCTGTTTTAACGAAATTAATGGCGGAATCACCTTCAGCGATAATTAACTTTTTGTTTGCAATTCCTTTGATACCTGAATTAGGAGTTACATACTTTTTGTTTTTCATTGTATGTTTCTTCTTACTGTCTGCTCCACCCAAAACGTTATCAAGTAACAATCCTTCTAAGTTCTTTAGTTCTTTTGCTGTAAACTCGTAAGTTTCAACAATAGCAGCATCTGTACGTTCATTCTCTTTTGATTGAGATCCCCAGTCAAGACCAGGAACACAACCAATAAGTGTAAAGCGTACATTCTTGAACATAATATCAGAAGTTAATTCGGCCTTTTTCTTTTTCTTGTATGAAGGTTCACATTGCTTAGTGATAATATTCTTTATTCGACTAAGCAAATTACCATTTAAAGCGATAACACCATTGATAATAATGCTATCGGTAACCTTTGCCCTGCTGCTGTACTCGGGTAATATTGTCAACACTACATTAATAGGATGATTTTTGTACTTGAGATGTTTAGATAGCAGTTTACATTCATACGAGATAATGTTCTCGTAATGTTCTGGCTTAATACGAGAATGAGATAATGTCGCAAACAATGCAGGTGAATTTGTAAAACATAATTCACGATCGCCATTGCAGCTAAAGTATACATTTGTACCTTCACCTACATAGGCAGCTGCTTGGTATGCTCTATATCTAATCCAAGCTGCAATGTTATACGCCGTTTCCTTTGGTAATTTCTTGTTAACGGTACCATCAGTATCTGCAATTTCATCCATCTTGTATCCAAATTTGGAATAACGTAATTGGAATGCGATTTTAGTATATGATTCGGGTGTACGATTAACCTCAATAACGGGTTCATCACGTTCGCGCAATTCATCACTAAAGCATTGAAAGAAGTACTTCTTGTTATAAGTATCGTTTACCTCAATTTCATACCAGTCAGAATTAACATTAGGCAGCTTAGCACCAAGTCCGTTAGTACCACCTTTAATGCAATCTTCTTTTTTAATAATATTTGTGCCAGATAGAGGAACTGAAACAATAATTTCCGGTTCGTAAATATCACGTTTATTACCCATTTGCATAGTGTAAAGTCGATTAACTTTAACAGGAATGCTAGGACCGTCATTCATAACTGAAAAGATGCCATCTGCAGTATCATATGTTATTTCGATGTTCTTAACCGCTTTTGTAGACATAGCTTGATCAGTAGCATTAACAATAATTTCATCAAAACACTTAAAAGTACCAGGTGTATGCCGTTCTTTAATTTCGATCATGATAACCTTATGGTCTAAATGTGCATCTTCGACCTTAAATCGAAGATTTTTTGAATTACCAAAGTACTCGTGCACCTTAAAAATTCCATATAAATTGTCAATATCTTGTGGAACCATCGTACCTATCCACATACCTTTAGTTCGGACATGATCGATAATATCAGCGACAATGACTTCAGGTGCTTCTTCGAACGATGAGGGATTGATAGAATTTGACATTATTGCTAATTAAATCTAAATTACCCTAAATATCAGGGAAATAGATCTCTAAAATAAAAAATACTTGCAATTATTCAATTTTCTTGGTTTAGGGTAGTAAGACTTACTGTTTCGTTGATCGATCCATTAACCAGCATTAATTAAAAAAATAACTCATAATACTAAACCATATTTGTTATTTAAGAATTTTCGATCGTTAATGTTTCGGACCTAGAGGACAAACAGGACCTAGAGGACAAACATTAAGTTTTTTGATCATTATGGTCATTATGGTCATTATGATGTGTAAGAAATATAATATGAAAGAAGATGCATTATATCATCTATTTCTTTTTGTATTTGCAATAATTGATGTATAACAGTTGACTTAGGTTGAAATACAAATGGTTGTGTAGATTCAGTCTTAGATGCAGTCTCAGATAAAGTATTAAGATTTGTTTTAAACAAATCATCTGTATAAAAGGATATAATAATTGCCATTTGATTTATTGTGAACTTAACATTATACAATATATTATTTAATTTAACAATGGTTAAGTCATCTTGTTGTTCAATTGCTGTATATGCAAATAGTGGACTGTTGTGGTTTAGTAATGATTGATACTTAATGTAATATGATAGTTCGATAATTGAATCATATACATTTGTTATTATTGTAAGATTACTTAACATGTAATTGATTACTTTATTTTCATCCAGCTCACTTATTTTTTCCTCTAATTTCTTTATTATATCAATATGTTTTTTTATTGAAGACCCGTATTCTAATCTTTTTTTTAACACATCTATATCAATGTTCTCATTAAATTTTTTTTTGTATTCTTGTATATAAATTTCATTGTAATCGTTAAGATAGACATACGGAATATTATCTTCTTTAGTATCTCCTTTAGTATCTTCTTTAGTATATTTTTTAATATAGGCTATAAGTAAATAAAGATAATATGTCACACATGACATATGCCCTGATTCATGTTCCAACTTAGCTACTAGTACACAATAGGGTTGTAATTTATCAATAATACCTATTATACTTTCGTTATCAATGGTTCCATTAAAATGAATAAGATTTGCGAGTATAATAAATTTTTTTATAGTAAATACCAATGTAGACAATATTTCAACTTTATTATCTGTGATATCTGTATTATTTTTATGTTTAAATCTTAGAAAATTCAAATAAGAGTCATGTAACAAATGAACTGGCGTAACTGATAATGTTTTAGGTGTGATTACATACACTATTTTATGTTTATTCAAGAAGGTTTTTAATTCATAGTTTGTAATAACTGTATCGCTTGTAATAACTGTATCACTAATACTCAATAAATAAATGTTATATATTATCTGATATGCCCATACTATATGTAAAAATGCTATTCCGCGTGGTATTTGTTTATATCTTTTGTAAATATGTATAAATAGAAAATTTAGTAATGTGAAATAATTTGGGTTTGTTTGCTCTCGCCCTAGGTCCTGTTTGTCCCCGTCGTCGATGTAAAACCAGTATAGAAAGTTATATGAATTTATAGATGAACCATCGTATTTTTTACACATATTTATAAGTGTGTCGTAGTCGTATTGTGTTAATCTTGTCGATGATGGTATTATATTACATAAATAAGGAAGAGCAATCATTACATTCGTACAATAGATGCTACAAGATTTAAACATTATTTTTTGCGAGTCCATGAATAGGGTTGAAGAAAAGTGTATAAACAATTGTGCAATTGTGGTATATGTACAGAACTTTGAAAAAGATTCAAATATCGACATACTTTTGTCTCCGAATTCAGGTAGATAATTATCCTTGTGATTAGTTATGTAATAGCATAATAATATTAATTCTACTTGTGCGATTTTAGTTGTAATCGTACTGCTATAAATATTTTTTGCACTTTTAATTTTTGCTGATAATATATTATCAGAATCAGATAGAACTTCTGATGATGTATTGAATTTACACATTTCATTCATTAAATAAAATAATTTATACCAGTCACTTGAATTAAAAACTGTTAATATTATATTAATATCCGGATGTTTTTTAAGATATGTTGTACATTCATTTTGACCAAGAATATGTACAAATTGCGCAATATTTTTGATTATTGCATATATATCAATATCTTGTCCAAGTTGCATGACAGTACATAATGTTAATCCGGATTGATGTTGCAAATTATGTCTAACTTTATCGGATAACAAAAGTGTATTCTGAGGTGGCAAATAGGACATAGGGTTTACCTGGGCCCGGGATATTTGTTTTAATAGATTATCATATGAAAATAACAATGACATGCAACTATTTATAATTTTTTTGGTATCTTCGTCTACAGCTACAGGTTGAGTCACTTGTTCCTGCTGTTCTTGCCGTTCTTGCGGTAATGATACTTGCGGCGAGGTTACTCTCGATGGTACTCTCGGTTGTACTCTCGGTTGTACTTTCGGCTGTACTCTCGGCTGTACTCTCGGCTGTACTGCTGGTGGTATTTTTTTATGTGCTTCTTGTGCAGCATATGACAATTTTTTATGTGCTTCTTGTGCCGCATATGACATTTTTTTATTGGGTTCAAGTCGATAAGAAGTCCGAGGATAGTTTCCGTGTATTCGGTTTGATAAAGTTGATGTACTAGGTATTGTTGATGTTTTAGGCATTGTTGATGATTTAGCATGGTCTGAAATTGGTTCATAACCTACATTTGGTTGATCACTCCAATTATCACCCGAATCATAATCCATTTATTGATTTGTTTTATTTTGGTATTTATCTAATTATTTGTAAATATTTTTTATATCAAATATTTTTTATATCAATTATTCTATATCGATTATTCTATATCGATTATTCTATATCGATTATTCTATATCGATTATTCTATATCAATTATTTTTTTATGTCAATCTTTCACACACTGGTTTATTCGATGGCGTATAACAATCTAAAAATGTATTAGACCGTATTTGTTTTATAGTGTTGTCTGAGTTAAATGAGTTTAATAATTGGCCAGCCTGAATTTCATTTAATGAAACCAATGGTTTTAATCTTTCATTTGTTGACATTATTTTATATTCGTTTATGAAATTAGTAAGTCTATTAAATAATAAATGATCCTCATTTGAATTAATGCGTGGATTAGTTATTTGCAATATATATATAATGGCTTTCAACCAGTTATTAATATTAATTTGGTTAATAAAACTAATAAGAATACGTTTATCGTTTTTTGATGTAATTTCACTTGCGACAAATATTTGGATGTAATAAATATACATTGTTAATGTTTCTATATGGCAACTAAATGCTTGATAATCTTTGGATAAGTTGTTAACAAATTTATTTGTATCTGCAAAGCTATTAATTATATCTTTGCATTTTGTGACCAACAATACATATAAATTTGTCAATATCGTTGGTAACGATTGTTTATGTTTAGTCGATAAGCGGTCATCGCGTACAGATATAGAGTAGAGTACTATTTTAAGAATGCAAAAAATACCAGAATGTACTCCACATACCATATCTGGTTGTCCGTCCTGTCCTGTTTGTCCTGTTTGTCCTGTTTGTCCCGTTTGTCTCGTTTGTTTCATATCATGTACCAATATCGTACATCCTATAACTTTATCATCTACATCAGCCGCATTATTCATTATGTCAACTGCTTCTTCAACTATATTGATTTTATCATTAATATATTCTAAAAACTTATTCAAATTTCCTTTGAATATTTTTTCCGAATAAGTTTTAATATTTGCAGAGATAAAAATAAGTATTGGCAATATCTGTGTTCTAATTGCCTCCATTGTAAACTTGACATAAAATGAATCTTGTGCTGTAATGCCATCATCGTATATTTTTGGAATATTATTACCAGTAAGAATAGTTATTCTTGGCAACACTGCTTCCAATAATGATTTATTTGTTTGTAATCGATCGATATAAGTTAATAATTCTCTATAATAAACTTCAATATTTACATCACTAGTACCTGTTTGTCCCTGGTCATTAATGATTTTTTGATATTGTGAATCTGCATCAGATAAATAATTGAAAATTTCAATTGCTTCGAAAATATCCATATACATGATACATTTATGTAATTCTATTGTATTATCATAATTATAGAATATAGAGATGATTGTGTTACGATATTTTACTGCTTTTTTATACAAACTGTCTGTATCACTATAATACTTGTCATTACTGGAATACTTGTCATTATGGGAATACTTGTTATCAATAAAATATGCACTGGTAGAAAATTTTTCTAGTAGTTCAATAAAATTTTCATTTA
>Ga0105054_10007731_pt1 | contig 14489 bp, 11 predicted proteins | sample BON02_FD_78091 | JGI IMG/M metagenome (GOLD analysis project Ga0105054, IMG submission 78091) | Freshwater microbial communities from Lake Bonney liftoff mats and glacier meltwater in Antarctica - BON-02 (megahit assembly) | ecosystem: Environmental > Aquatic > Freshwater > Ice > Glacier...
CCCAGCAACTCGATACATACTCTGTACAGAATACGTGTCTATTTCTGCCATAGCAAGTTCTCGATCATCAACTTCTGATATCAGAGTTCCTCCATGAAGAATACTTTCTTCATCTTCAGATTTCCGCAACGCGGCTGATGCTGGTGTATCACAAACCAATTGATAGAGCCTCACGATCCCATCAGAGCAGGCGCAATGAACATATATATCCTGTTCAATGTTGTTTTGGTCCGTGGCCGAAAACCGAATCATGACTACACTGCATAATTGATATCTTAAAGTGGCTCGAACGATTCCTAAGTTTATATTCCATACAACACATGTACCATCATTGAGTCCAAGACCTAAAAGCTCGACATTTGAACATTGAAAAAGTGAGCTGCATACAATTCGAAAAGGGAACCGCATAGCTTTGACGGTTTCATATTCTGAATCATACTCCCACAAAGTATTATCACAGTACATAAACACACCACTTGAAGGAAATTCAAATTGGATCTGATCACTGGGACAAGTAAAAGATTTAAGAACCTCAAGCGCATGTTCATCATCCTGTTGATTTGCCATTGTCCATTTAGAAACTTCAACCTCTGTTCCGTTCACACAAATAATTTGCAGAAGATTCTCCAAATACTTTCTAGAATCAATCCATAATGTAGGATTTCCAGGAACTACCCAGGAAATTCCCACCAGCTCGAAACTTGAGCTTGGAGTATATTTAACAATTTGCAAGTTGGTTGTGGATTCTGCCGAATCATCACTTGCATCAACAAAACTAGAAACCAGCAAGAAAGCTACCCCGTCAGTCACTGTACACCGTAGGCCTGTTATTGCATTTTCAAATACTTTGAAGTTGATATCTGAAGTAGCTGGACGAGAAAGTACGCCCTGTGCATTTCCAGTGAAAGAATAATCTTCACAAGAACACCACGCAGACATATTGACCTGAGAACTTCTTGAAGGGGCGCACAATTTTACATTGAGGGTTTTAGATATCTTTCTAGATTGAATCTCATGTTTAACTTGATTTAATTTGGCCACCGACTTATTGGCATACCTCGGTGAAAGGTGATCTTCCTCGAGTACATTGATATGTTCCAGAGGCTTTCTCTTTGACTCGATACTATACCATGCAGGCTCAATTATACACTCTTCCATCAGCTTCACGATCATTCGATATGGTTGAGGAAGCCTATCCTCAGTGAGAGAAGGGTCAACGTAATCGCTCGGTCTATCCAATTGCAAGAATCTGCAGAAATCTTTGAATTTCAGTCCCCCTTGATAATGCATAAACTTTTTGATTATTAGTTCACGATCTTTTTCATTCATCTCCATTCCAATCTCTTGCAGGCAGGAAAACAAAACCGTGGTTGAAATGATATTTGGAGATATTTCACCAGATTCTCGACTGATCAATTCATTGAAATCAACTTTATCAACTAGTATCTTACATCTAACTGTCTCCTTGATGCCATTGAGTTTCTTTCGCTGGCTGAATGAAAGCCTGGTGACCATCGTCGCTAATTTGCAACAGGATGTAACGGATTCTGTCAGGTAGACCCACGGATGATTCCAGGTAGACCCTATTCTCTAAAGGACGGAATGGCTTTTCCCACCTTTTTGTCATCATTCGCAAAATGCAACGAATAACGAAACTCGGTAAGCATCTCCATGCAGAAGAATGCTCTATGAGTAGAGAAGAACTTACATCAATGATGGAAGACAGAAGTGCAACTCCAGATAAAGAAAGACTATTCCGTGAACTAGATGGTCCTGTTCGTCGTCTTGGAAAGGTACAAGCTCTCACGTTGATCCAAAGAGCTGCAGTTGATGGTAAAATCCACGAATTCTGGGATACTTGGGTACGAAAAACCGGTAATCCCGGTACCAATATCGCGTTTTATAGCACAGTTGTACCCAAAGGCTCGATGCCTTATTTGGATGCTTTCGTGGTTATTGCGAATCCAAAAGATGCACAAAGACTTGCAAGAATACACGTGAAGAAAAGTGACACGTACGGAATTGCATTTCTTGGTGATGGGGTTTTAAGTACTCAGGATTTGGATAGCTGGAAAGAACAGCGATCTCATGTTACAGACGCTTTTCTACCACTCTCTTCGTTGCAGCATATATTTCCTATTTCTCTGCAACGGGCGAAATTTGCATGTGATGAGAAATTAATGGAACTGAGCAAAGATGGAGCTAAGGTTGAAATCAATGAATTCTTCCTCCATGAAGCCATGGCTCAGCTCCAGCTAGGATTACTTGGCGAAACAACGGAGTTTATGGAAGAAACCAACAAGCCATTGAGGTCCGCATTCGCTGGAGCTTTAAACCTCAAAGGGGACCCTGTGGAAGCTCTTAAAGTTCGAAGCGCGTCTAGGAAGACCGTCCATGCCTATTCAAATGGATTGCTGTCTCGGTCTATCGACGGTACTGGATGTCCTGTTCACTCTGGGTCATTTGAAATGAAGAATCAAGGTGCAGAATCCATTCATGGTCCTCTAGCTGCACGAATATCTGATTTTTGTCCGGTAAACAACCAGCCTGACAAAAAAATCAACAGAGATAATGCGTCGACGTTTCTATTTGCCGGACACGATACGTAAGTTGATTTGCTTTTTCACCGAATCATTTTAATTCGATATTTTACAGTACTGCGAATTTAATGACTCATTTCGTCTACGAGATGGCAAAACGGCCGCATTGGCAGTTGAAAATCCAAAAAGAGGCTGATGAATTCTTTGCGAACTGTGAAAAGAAAGGCGGGATGGAATACTTAGATTTGAAAAATCTCCCAATCATGAAAGTTTGTCTGAATGAAACTCTACGATTGTGGCCTTCAGTTCCAAACGGAACTTTTCGAGAAATCCAGTTTGATGAAACTATTGAAGGGACCAACGGGGAACTAGTCGTGCTGAAAAAAGGAACGAATTTTGTAGTCCCTGCATGGACGTTGCAACACAATGAATTACTTTGGGGAGATGACGCTTGGGAGTTTAATCCTGACAGAGAATGGCTTCCGGAAGAAACCTGGTACGGGAATGATCTTGCAGGTTTCAACCCAGAGTCCTACAGATTTTGCCCGTTCACATTTACTCCGCGTGATTGCATCGGAAAGAACTTTGCACAGATGGAAGCAAGGATTATCTTGGTGCATTTATTTCACAAATTCAACTTTGCTCTTGCGGAACCAACCAAATCAATGAAAGATGTGAATGAGATCTCTGTGAACGGTGGCACGCTGGGCCCGAAAGACGGTTTATACGTTTATGCAATTCCTCGCTGAAATTCATCATAAGTTAATTAATTTAGTATTACACAGAGTAGATGACATCACCGGAAGCCTGCTTTCCAGTGTTAATATCATAAGGTTGCTCGACCTCCAAATCGTCGGCACATGCATCCAGCTGTTTGAATGACATAAGCAATAGTACAGAGCATATAGCAGAAGCTATGCAGGTTAATACCGCAAGCCAAAAACCAATCCCCCAGTACATTGGCCCAACGTACACGGTGAACATTTTACCATCGGCAATCATCGGAAGGTAGCCACTCCCACTACCATCGAAACTTTGATACCAAGAGAATCCAACAGCAATAGAAAGTGCTGCACAAGAAGTACATGTACTTGCGATTGCTAATACTGCTGCGAGAAGGGCTGATTTAGATCTTCCGTGCATTGGACTTATATAAGCCAAGACTCCAGAGAAGGCAAGCATCACAGTGGTAGCGATGGTGAGCCCCTCAATATTAGAGATCTCAGTTGGTTTTGATGCAGTTTGATTTAGACCTTCAGGACACCAGCCGTATTGTCCGACTTGAGTGTAAAATTCGCCAGTGCATATTGTGGAGTTGAAGTCAGAATAACTATTCCACTGCGAAGCCACTAGACACTCGTTATAGAATCCACAAGGCACTGAGGCACTTGTGTAGCTCGCAACATTAGCCCCTGTAGCGAGTGTGCTGATCTTTGAGTACCATGAGTAATTGTACACGAAGGATCGTTGCCACACCCAGTACGGAGTCAAACATGCAAAGAGTGCCAGAAAGAAAGCCATGCATAAATATCCGCTTGATCCTCGAGCTCCTCGTCCAGCTGTTTGTTTACTCATATATGTAGTCCTATTCGTGGTTTGCTGGTAAATTCTTCAATCATTTCCATTTTTCATTCGTTGGAATTTCGAATGAGTGCTGGCTATTTTGTAGTGTTTGGACTAGTGCATGTATGGCTCAATTAGATTTGAAAAACTTCAGCGTGAAAAATATCTGGCTTTTTCAATTGTTGTCTTTTTTGAACCTCCCAGCCTAATTTATTCGCAAGGGAAGTGGCGGTATACTGAATGCCGTCTACCTCATCGACATGTTCATCAAAATTGAAAACTTGTAGCCTTTATTCTAATTGTTAATTCTTTCGAGCACATTTGTGGTAGATGGCTATCATTTCGTAGCGATATCTGGCGGATTTTACTCTACGATCTATTGCGTTCTTCTTTCTATTGTCGATCTCCAGAGTGGCTAGCAGTTAATAGTTCAGGAATTCTGATTTAATCTGATACTGAATTCATTGAAACGCAGGTCCAAAAGTAATCAGAAAATATTATTCATCAGCTGATTTTAGAACTCGTTTCCTACCTTGCAACAAATGACGTATTGTTAACGAAATTCTTCTATATTGAGAATCTCTCACCAGATGACCTCCATTCGGAAGAGGAATCAATTTGGCTCTTCTAGAAATTCCATGCCGCCATAAATGTCTGCAGTCTTCCTTCATAATAAACAGACTTCCAGGTTCAAGAAGCACTTTAGTAAACCCGATCAAGTCCTCACAATCATTATTGTGTTCCATAGGTTTTACTAGCGTCATCATGATCGGACTGACAAGTGAGATGGTTGCAATAACATCTCCGAATGCATCCTCGTCTTCAAAATGTGAAGCTATTCCTGTACAATCAATATATTCATTAACGAGTATTTGTGTGGGAAACGATTCTTGCCCGAATACCTTTGGAGCCCATTCTTCATTTTCAAGCTTGTCAATAAGCCATTGAAATGGATTCAATGGAATCATACTGGTTTGATCTGCTGGTTGTATCTCTGCTTCGTCTTGCCGAGTATGATAGTATATTTCCCCATAAAACTGCTGTCGGCGTCGAATCACTTTTTTCCACGCGTTTCTGTCACAAATATCGACAATTCTTTGCTGGTCCTCTAGAGATAAAAAGTCTCGGTAATACTGAGCGCCATTTATGGGAAATACTTCAGGGTGAGTCACATACAAGTCTCCCATAGATACCAGTTTACGATTCTCGAAATTATTGGATTCATCCGCACATCTTCTGCAGATTATATCAATGCTTTTTCCGCTTTGCATTCCATTCTTATACTTGCGGTATTGCCTATCAGTGAAATGGTCGACCGGCATTTCTTCCTCGCACTCTCTGCATACCGGCATTCGACAACCACTCAAGCGTAGGAAGGAGGGGGGCTTCCCGCTTTTTGACGCATCAAAGTTTTAGTTATGAATTCATCATTCACTCATTCATTCTCATTTAAAAATCAATTTGAACACTTTTAATTAACTGGAAGAAAGATTATAACCTTTTTTATAGCTGTATTGAAAAGTTTCTAATAGCGTCAACAGAGACGTTTAATAGTCATGGCATCAATTAATATCCGTGAACATTGAGGACTACGAAATTCATAAATACTGATTTTCTCATTATTAATTAATTAATTAAAAAAGTTGCGGAATATGTTACTGCAAAGCTACAACTAAATAAGTGCCAGACGAACCGAAACCGGTTCTCGAATCAGGACTTCAAGTTTATTTAGATGTGAACACCAGACCTGTGGCATTCCAGATATTGATCTGGGGCTTTTCAAGTTCAAATATACCATATAGCATTTGAAATACGCAACTATTATTGGTCAAGAGTCTAATTTATGTTCAATTCAGTACACCGATTTGAGCTATGGGAATTGTTTGATGAAGATTGAAGTTTCCTTGCAGATCTTTTATTTTGCGAGTTTTGCACGATAAGGTTTGATCGTAAGTACACAAAAAACATTGCAACCGTCAAATAAATAAGAATCGCGCAAACAATCCCAATAAGAGCTGGTGGACATACACGATACATCCCTGCATATTCCTTCCATGATGTGTCAAGTTGGCTCACGAATATCACATAAGAAATTCCGAGTCCCAGGACACCAAATGATCCTAGAGACACACAAATAGTGAAATTTTCTAACTTTTTCATTTGGTACTCGATGCGTTCTTTTTTAAAAGTATCGTTCTGTAGCTCGAGCATTTTTCTAAAAAGAATTTGCATTTTCCAAGCTCCAATTCCAAATATAACAGCAATCGAAACGAATACAACAAGAGCTGTGAATAGGAAAATGACTTGACTCTGGACGATGATGCAATAGATATCGAGGCCTGAGAGGATAACAGCGTAGCAGGATAATATTAGTTTCGACTTGCGTAAGATAGACAAAGACTTTGAAGTCACCACAGACCTAGCGATTTCAATCCAGCCAAACGAAATATTGACGAAAACCAAAAAGGTCAGATAAACGACTATATCAAGCAAAATTACATTCGCGCTCCCATATAAGCTGGATCGCTTAGAGCCATCATAGGGATTTATTTTGGTGTGGGACCCCGGATAAAATACAATAGCAATTTCGAATATACTCGAAAGCGAACCAATAAGCAATGTAAGTGCACACAAACCTACTGTTATCAAAGCAGACGTTGACGGCTTCAAAGCTTCCTTGTTGTACAACAACCACCACAAGAAAATAGAACTCCACAAGAAGAAACCCGTTGCAATAGCGACTCCTAAAGACGACAATCCGATTATCGAATATGCCTGTGATGTGAATTCAGTGCAATTTGGTCCCGTCCTGATATATATCTTAGTTAGAAATGGAAGAATACGACTGTCGAGCAACTCACCATCCGTACCAGTTGCTACAACCACAGAAACTTTGATCCCCTCTGTTCCAAGAGACGTTATTATAGCACACGAACACCGATGGACACGACGAGTCGCTGGTGCAATTCAACGGCATCATATGCTTTCATTTGCGGTACAGCCCCCCCATATTTGTGATGTTTGATGAGGAGGAGAATCCTGCGCAAGCATTGTTGGAGTTAAAAGATTTAATAAATGCAAACACAGCACTTAGTAAAAATAATGACGAGCGCTCTAGTAGAGAAATAATGACCAATGCTGCTCTTCAAAAGGTGCTGGCGGAACTCAAGATGCTTTTGAACAGAGTGAAGCAATTGGAGAGCGAATCGTCCCAAAAAGATTTGAATATTTCTCAACTTGGAGATCGAGGCCGTGTTTTAGAGGTACAAAGGCTGGCTCTCAGTCTTGGCATTGCAATTTGTGTGCCAATCCTATTTGCTACCCTGGTATCCCACTACTTCAATCTGCATGAGCTCGAGATAGGATGGGTTGTTGTGGGATGCTGGTTGCTGTTTTTGTATATATTATTGTTTTCGCTTATTAGAATGTTAAATAACTTGAGGAAGAGCAAGACTATGGAGTCAACCCAACAAAATGAACCTCACCAAAGATTGGAAGCTCACGAAAGGAACCAGCTGTTCAACAAAGTACAACAGCGTCGGAAGCAGGTTTCACTCTGATTTCAGAGTTTTTCAAAAACAGTGCTCTAACAAACTTTTGGAGTAGGCTTCTACGTCCGATGTATATTTACAGATTGATCATTGCGGACGTTTTTGAACCAATGAAGCTTGATTGGGTCTTTCCCATTTTATGATGACAGTCTGAACTCTAATTATTTTATCAAAAAATAATCTAGCCAGTTAGAAAATCGATATCTTTTCAAAAAATGAGTTCAATGTTTATGGAATCGTCTTCTAGAAGTTGCCAAGGACAATCTTATTTGGGTACTGGATCTTCGAGGAATCATAATCATCTCTTCGTGCGATACCTTCAACAGTTTCCTTAATTTCCTTTAGAGCTTCAGGCGAAAGTGTTACTTCCTTGGTCTTGGCGTCAGCAACCTTTTTGGCGAATGACTTAAAGTAAGCTGAGTACAATGAACTCACTGTGGTATCTTTCTTAGCTCCTTGTGGGTTGCCAAGAACTTCAAGTGCAGCTGCCATTGCGTTCACCTTGAGGTTCACTCCTGCTTCGGTGGAGAATGTGTTTCGTACACTTTTCGCAGCTCCATCAACCAGAGCTTTTCTGGTATCGTCAGAAGCCTTTTCTTCCATAAGAACGACGGAGTCTAGTTTCCTAACGAACTCGTCACGGACTTGGTGCACAAGTCTTGATTCAGCAGTGGACACAATCTTCTTGATACATTCACCTTGCCCTGAAAACAATCCGGTAATATCATCATAAACAGAAACTTGTCGCTTATGTGCACTGAGAGCTACCTTGAGTGCATCGATCTCCGCATCTTCAAGTTTGTGTGTTTCCGCGGCAATCTGATGCTTAATATCATCCAAAGCCTCAGCAATCAAAGGACCTCCACGTGAGTATACGGTTCCACAGAAGAGAACCCACAGAGCAAGAAGCTGGGATTCTGCATCAAAATGATACAACCCTGTAAGACTTCCGAAAGAGAACCCTGCAATGGTTAATGGAACATATCTGGTAGGCTCCGTTAGTTTGTACTTTTCAGTCAAACTTGGACCTAGCGGTTCTTCCTTTTGATCAACAGGACTCGTGGAGTGGAAGCCACGAACAGCAGCAGGACGAGCCACCGACCTCAAAACCTGGGATGAGCGAAAAAGCTGACGGGAAAGCATCGTGTGCAGTCTATAATGAAATTAGAGTAGAAACACAACACCAATAAAAATAAATCACGTAAATATTCATTTCATAATACAGGTACTAACATGCTAGTACTCTCTTTGAATTTCCTTGTAGAGGAGACCATGTGAATATTTTTTAATAATTATACCCTGGTAAGTTTCAACATATTAATAAATAATACATGAGAAAATTTGGAGAAAAGTATTGTATTGGTAGTGAACTGCATACATGTCAAAAACTATGTTCTTTAAAAAGAGACATCCGCAACGTGTAGTACGATAGTGTTACCATCAAAGTGAGGGTCCGGGTTAATACAACGTCGCCATTTTGCCCAATAGCAACAAACGCTGTGCTCGCGAGACTCGCCATGTTCATGAGATTGCACTCACGAGTCATGGAGGTGGCACCCGGACTGAAAAAATTATTCAGACTAAATTGGCCATTCCACAAGGTGTAGGCTGGAGTGTATTTGGGACCAAATGATGGTTCGTTGAGGTGCTCCTTAAAATATTGGAGAAGAAGCATCATCACCCCGAGAGATGCGCTTGCCATCCTCCCTCGTGTATAATCCATCACACTAGCCATTGCCACGTTACTCGCAACATACATTTCACGCGTTCGCTCCCCCAACTCTTTTTCGTATATAGTGTACCAAATAAGTGTAGAAAGCTTGCCTAAAGTAAAGACACAACCACTTGTAATTCTCTTCATGGTGAGGAGTTGTTGCATCATCACAGCAGAGGCCAGAACACCAGGGTACGCGCGAGTGATCAATCAAAATTTGTGCATCGGTTGCTAGTGCTAGTACCAATGAAGTCATTGAATGCTTGTAAAATATGGTTCCAAAGAGCTATGTCTTATCCCAAAGACTAGCAATTGGGATACATACGCATTTTCTAGCGAGGTAGTATCGGGATAATTCATTCTTCGACTAGCTAGAATTTTATTGGAAAATCGATTCAGTACCACGTTTTGCTCGAAGGCTGAATGCTATCCCAGTTGCACCGAGGTTTAGAAACTACTGTTTGGCTGGTAACAAAGTTAATTTTGGTCTTTATCCAGATTTTTGTCCTTTCCTCTGCTGATTATTTCAGGTTTTTGCTCAACCTGTGCGAGGTTTTTTTTGACATATCAAACCAATTCGTTTAAAGTTCTAATGAGAAACAATATTTAGTACCAGGTATAATAAATATTAATACTATATTATATTTAAGCGGTGAATTCATTGTATTCTGGGTTAAATTTGTATTGAACCATTGGTCCTACTTTTTCTAGTCGAAATACGAACCACCACATAAGAAGCCAAAATGAAATGAATCCCATCGAGACTCCAAAGACAGCCCAATTTCCTACGGATACAATTAAAGGAAGAGCCAAGCTCGTCCAGATTCCTCCACCCATAAAAGGTTCATGCAAAAGTTGCTTACAAGAAAACGCCTTAATAGCAGGAGTTTCTAAATTCGGATCTACAATTCTAAGCAACATCAAACCAACTGCACTAGTCCCAAATCCCTTCCCTAATTCACAAATGGCTCGCTCAGCCCATGCATCTGGTAGCATTAATGGACCCAATAAGAAGAAACAGCTCAATTGCCAAGCAACACCCATAACCACTAGAATCAACAGAGGAACAATCGAATCTGCAACTGCATCAATTTTAGTAGTTGCGATCGCCGTGAGAACGAGAAAATCCAAAGCTGCACCTCCTATTCTCTCCATCGTTCCTCTTTCAATCGGATTGAATTTATAGAAACGATCACAGAAAACTTGAATGAAAAGACCCCAAAGCATGCATAACGGAAATAACGGGAAACCTGTGAAAAATCCATATTCTGTAAGCCATGCACTTGTACCTTCAAGAAGCATCAAGATGCGTTTCGTCCCGTAGGCCAAAAGGAGAGCCAATCCAATATAGGCAATGTGCAGTGCCAGCGTGTCCATTGAATCGTTCGAAATGGTGAGAAAACTGCCAACTTTTCGAGTTTCAGGACTAAAGATATCCGCTTTTCTTACAATTTTAGTTTCCAGTATTTGATCCGAAGAATTTGGACGTAGAATTCCAACTTTGCTTCCAATTGCAATTTCGCTGCTATAATTCTTTTCTTCAGTTGGTGATTCCACGGAATTGGATTCAACATCAGCATTGTCTATGGATTTCTTCCAAGCCGCGTAAGTCCAACCATAATGATTGGCAATGTTGCAAACGACTGTTCCGAGAATAACGCCTAGCAAAATCCCAATCGTAGCACTGGTGACAGCAATATCTCCACCTTCTGGAAAGCCTAGTAAGATGTAAGACTCTTTAAGACCAGCTGCTGTTCCATGACCACCTTCAAATCCTACTGGTAACATTGATGAGAAAAGTGGATTCACTCCGAAAGCTGGAATCAGCATTATTTGAGTGATGAGACAAGCAACGGCCCAGTTCCCCCAAGCAAGAACCTGTCCGTATGCTAACTGTGGTCCTGCCCATCTCCATGCTTCTTTAAGACTTGGAATTTTAGATCCCATAAATAAAGTGGCGAAAATGATGTTGATAAGGAAGCCTGGAAGCTCAGACCAGCCCCAAATCCAATCATGGGTGATTACATCGCTAACGTTGTCGTTCATGCCGCAAAGTTGGATAAAGGTGAGACCGAAAATACCCCCCACCAGTGCTGATGGAAGCATCAAGCTTCGGGTGAGCATAATTTGCTGTCTGGTTATGTGACCAAGCCATAAGAAGAAACACATGCAGGCGGTGGAGGACACAATTCGCATTGAAGTGCTTGTGAGCGCTCCAGAAGGCATATCTGAATCAGTGAAGTTGCTCGTTTAATTTTGGTTTTATTTCGAATTTGATTTGAAAATTTGTACCTCCACAGATCAAACTATGGGAATTCGACCGATGGCAAATCTCGCTAAATGTCTAAGAGTTGATTACGCAAAACAATAGTGTAGAAAAATTGTGTCTGAACCTTTTCTTGGCTACATGGCATACGTACTATGTATACGTTATTATACATACATTTTATTGATTAATTAATTAATTAGAAGTTCGTAGATGGAAAATTGATCGAATCTCACAAATCCAGCTACAATTAAAGTTGGATTTTTGGAAGTGATCAATAATAATCTATAATTTGTATATACATTTACCGGTATTTCCAGGAAAACAAAAAGGGGTCATTGGTATCTTATTTTTATTAATTAATTAAATTATTACTTGGGTGTTTGAGAAAAGGCGTCTCTTTTCACAATCGCCAATTCACAAAACAGTTGCTTTATGCGAATTGCCTATTTCGAATTTAATCTTCATCGCTGGACAAATCATCTAGAGGATCCACCCCGCGTTTTTTCATAACCCGGAAGAAATCTTCTTTGTTTATGCCCCCCTCACCAGTGCGATCAGCTTCATCAATCATCTCCTGGATTTCGTCGTCTGTCAAATCTTCGCCAAGCTCCTGGGCCACTCGCTTAAGGTTTCTGAAAGTAATCTTTCCAGTGCCTTCCTCGTCGAAGAGTGCGAATACTTTCATGATCTCTTCTCGAGTATCTCGGCTATTCATTTTCTCAGTCATCATGCTTGTGAACTCATTGAACTCGATAGCCCCCCCGCTTTGATCCAGTTTATGTCCTTGATCCTCCAACATCTCGCGTATTTCTTGTTTTTTTACAGTGAAACCCAGTGCTCGCATGGCTGCTTTCAGTTCACGGACATCAATAGTTCCTTGTAGAATTAGAATTCAAATTCAGAATTAGAAAGTTAACGTACCACTTCCATCCGTATCGAAAAGATTAAACGCTTCTCTCAGTTCCTCCATTTGCTCATTGTCTAGTCCTTGCTTGGCCTTACGCGCTCCTTTCTTCGGCGAGATCATCCCACTTTTAGCAGAACGGTATGCTTCCGCGGCATTGCTATAGCGACTCTAAACAAAATCAGATGGCCTCCGCAGATAACGAACGACCTACTTACCATCCCAGTATGTAGTAGTAGACCCTAAAAACGGTTTTTCAGGTGATGACGAAGGTGCGCACGTTTGCTCGGGTGCGATGTGATGATGGTTTAACTAAAACCACTACAAGAGTGTCCAGGGATAACTCTGTAGTTGTCAGTACTGGTAATAACATACACACGTTTTCGTTTGATGGAACTTTTGGAAGGACTGAAGACCAAGATCAAGTATTTTCAGAGGTTGTGGCACCACTTGTTGAAAGCGCTATGTCTGGTATTCATGGCACGTTGTTTGCGTATGGACAAACAGGGTCTGGTAAAACGTACACAATTACCGGAGGAGATAATTATGAGACTAGAGGTATGATACCTAGAGCTCTGACAGCCGTGTTCGGGCATGAAGACATGAAAGTATGTAAAGCGTACTATTTGGAAATTTACAATGAAATGATATTCGATCTACTTGATGATAGACGGAAGATTCAATTATATTCATTGGACGAGGATGAAACAACAACGGTTCATTTGCCCCATTTAACTGTAAAACAAGTTGAATCTGAAGAAGAAGCACTGGATCTGTTTTTCAGAGGCAATATGTCTCGTAGCGTAGGAGCTACAATGTTAAATCAATCCTCTTCTCGATCTCATTGCGTATTTTGTCTTCAACTGGAAACAGACACCCATGCAGCACACTTAAATTTTGTAGATTTAGCTGGAAGTGAACGAACCCAAGATCACACTTCAAAGAACATCAACCTGTCTTTGCATTTCTTGGAACAAGTGGTTATGAATATTCAACACAACCAACAACATGTCAGTTTTAGGAACTCAACAATGACGTCCTTGTTGCGAGAGAGTCTGTATGGAAACTGTCAAACTAGTTTTTTGATGATGCTAAACCCGGAAGAGCTACATGCCTCTGAATCATTATCTACTTGCCGTTTTGCTCAACGTTGTAGACGCATATCAACACAAGCCATAGTTAATGAATCTCTTGAACAAAAAATCACTCGCCTTGAGGCTGAAAATGAAAAACTACAAGAAGAACTTGTAGCAGCTAAACTACTATTAGAAGAGCACGACCAAATTCGCCTCATGTTAAATGAACTATTGTCCTCTATGGATCATGATGCAGAATACGAGATTTCACAGCAAATTTCATTTGCTCATAACTCTGTAAGAGTAGATCTTGACAGCGAAGTGATTTTGGTCACTACCAGCTTTCAAAAACCAACCAAAATAGCGCATTCAGATATAACGAGCTGTGAAAGAATGAAATCTGATTCAAAATCAATATTTCGGCTACTCGATAAAGACGAAAAGATTCTTGCAGAGTTTGAATACTGCAATGACAAACATATTACGTGGTTACAGTCGTTCGAACATTGGCTTGGCACAGAGGTACTCGAAACAAGTTTAGAAATGAGAAACACCAAGATAAAAAACGGCAAGCAAACTACATTGTGGCGAACGCTCACCGCGGTAAAGAGAAAAATCCTAAAATCCTAGAAATTATTATTTGAATTCAAAACTCTATTCGAATTCTTCGTAGGGAACCTCGTGTTTTAAAAGAACTTTGATCCACTTTTTGATCTTGACTTCTTTGGCATCAGAATCTTCAGTGTTTAACCCATCACGCAGTCGAACAACGTGTCCGTCTTCGATAAGGTTAAGAAGTAATTCGTTCACCGACTTGACGTACACTGCCTGGTACACCGAATCCAAACATATTTTATAGGTCAATCCATACG
>Ga0105054_10007734_pt1 | contig 14485 bp, 14 predicted proteins | sample BON02_FD_78091 | JGI IMG/M metagenome (GOLD analysis project Ga0105054, IMG submission 78091) | Freshwater microbial communities from Lake Bonney liftoff mats and glacier meltwater in Antarctica - BON-02 (megahit assembly) | ecosystem: Environmental > Aquatic > Freshwater > Ice > Glacier...
AGTCTTTAATTCCTTTGCCCACCGCATGCACATACTCAAACCACTACCATGGTCAACGCCACACACAAACACGCCCAAGCCCGTGCCCACAACACAGACAAACGGTCGCAAATTTTTAACACCGAATAACATGAGATAATTGTATAAATATATGTTCAGAGGTCCATGTAAGGGCCCATCGGAAGGTCAATGGGGTACATCGGCCACGACTGATCCACGCCCACCAGGACTGGGATGATCAAACCAAGCGCCATGTGGTATTCGAGATGACAGTGTATGGCCCATGCCCCGACTTGAGAGATGCGCGAACGGATTTTCAAGTAAGATGGCATCACGCCTGGGTCGTTTGGTTGGCCATGGACGGGCGGAGGAATCATGTTGATCACATCTAAGGAAATGAGGGGGAGGGAGGGAAGGAGGGAGGGAAAGCGGGGATAAATAGGCGCTCGATACTTCAGCAGACCAAATAAAGAATTAAGACGTCAAACCTATGTCCACCTCTCCATCCCCTCCCTCCCTTCTCCCCTCCCTCCCTCCCTACCTCCCCAAAACACCGGCGTCCCTTCCTGGTAGCTCTTGTCGTTCAAGCACGCAGTCGCGTCGCCCACGCCGTAGCTAAGCATCCAGAAGCGCTTCGCATGAAGATGCATGGGGTGGCGATCCGCACTAAAGTTAATTAGGCACCAATCGACAACCTCGTCCACTCCAAAGGAGTATTGGGCAAGGAGAGCCGCGTCCTGCATCCCCGCCAGGCTGTTGTTCGCCAAGTAATGCTGCACGTACAAGGGAGGCATAAACACTGTTAAGGGGTGCGGGGTTGGGGATGGAGTGGGGTGGAGTGAGTGAGGAAGAGTTTTGTGAAAATAGAGGACGAGGACAGATGCTCGCCAGAAGAGACAGATTGACACGACAAAATGTAGGGGAAAGAAAGCGAAAAAGACAAACAAGCACAGAGACAGACGCTCCCGCTACACACACAAAAAGAAAGGAATAGGGAACCCCCACCCCCCAAAGCACACATATACCTGGTGTCTTCTCGCCGTTCATCGTAAAGCCCTCGACGATATCCACATTCACATTCTTCTGCAAAAGATTGGGAGGCGGAACGCCTTCGGGTTCGATGCTAAAGATTTGCGTGTGGTTTAGATCGGACGCAAACTGCTTCAAAATATTGCACTCGTCTGGATTCTCATAGCAGTCTTCGTCGCACAAACGGTTTCGGACCACGGCGTCACCCTGCGCCGTCAAGGCCGGCGTCATGGTGGCGTCGTCGTACAGCAAGAAGCCCACACCCTTGTAGCAACCTTCCAGAGAATCTACTCGGACCTCGAAGGCCTTCTTCTCTGCTCCCCGCCGCTTCCCCTTTCCGTCGTCATTATAATTTGCCGTGATCAAAACATCGTACCGCTCCGCGGGCGAAAGCTCAATGCCATTTTGGTTGAACGGCTGGTCAGCCGGCTTGGCGGGTACAAAGATGGGCTCCACGTCTCCGCCGGAAATACTGATGATGGTCATGTCATGGTCCTCAACCCAGAAGCGAAAGCCCCATTCAATCGCTGCGTTGAGCACGCGGAGCCTGTACGTCTTGCCTTGCTCCACGTTGACGCTAAAGTAGCTGCCCGCCGGCTCGCCCCAGCTTGCAGAAGTGGCGCTGTTCAAATCCGAAGAGTAGTCCAAAGGAATGGCCCGGCCTTGCCCGTTGATCAATGGCCCCGCCCAGGGCTGGTCGCTCAACGGTTCACCGCCGTACGAGAGCGTGATGGAGTTCGCATTGGGGGCGTCGGGCTCGACGTTGGCGTTGGCTGGGTAGCAATAGTTGCAGGTCGTATCATTGAAATTGGACCAGTCCTCTTGCGCCGTGACGTGCCGAAGCGCTTGTGGCGTCGCGCCGCTCGTGTCCAAGAACCAGGGCAGCGAGGCGTCGAGCGCCAGCACAATCTCGTCGTCATAGTATCCGGCGTAGGGGTCGTTGCACGGCGTCTTGCGCACAATATGCATGCCCCGGTTGCCCGCGCCCTGGCAATACATGGCATGCCCATGGTAAAAGGAGGTGCCCGCCGGGTTGGCCGTGAAGGTGTAGGTGTAGGCGCTGCCCGGCATTTGTGACCCGCTCGTCAAAGCGATGCTCCCGTCGTTAAAATTGTACCCGTCGCCAAAGAGCATGCCGTGGAAATGCGTAAGCTGGTTCAGGTCCCCATTGTTCGTGATGCGGAACTTGACCAAATCACCTTTGTAAGAAGTGACCGTCGGGCCCAGCCACTGCGGCACCCCCTGGGCGTCCGTGTAGTAGTTGCCGGGCGCGTCGTACCCGTCCGGCTGCAGGGTCGTGGCCACCAAGGTGGTGTCGTGGACCAGGGTGCGGGATCGGACGGCGGAGCCCGAGGAGGAAAGCTGCACGTCCACGCGGTACTTGCATGCCCAGTGGGCGCCGTACTTGGCCATCAAGCGTTCGTTGACCTTGGCCTCGAGCTTCTTGCCCAGCCACACCATGTCGGCGTAGGTCGCGACGGAATTTCCCTTAACCGTGGCCAGCACTTCGTACAAGCCGCGATAGTTTTCGTTCTCGAACAGGCCAGGCCATGGCAAGCTTTGCCCCTGCTTTGCAGCCTTGGCATTGTCGCGCGCGCGCTTTGCCCCTGTAGGAAAGGAGGTGGGATAGAGGAGGGAGGGAGAGAGGGAAGGAAGAGAACGTGTGTGGTTTTTATATAGGGTACGTTATAAGGAGATAGAAAGGAGAGATACGCCTTTCTTCCTTCACGCCCCCTTCCCTTCCCTTGCCTTTTCCCCCTTCCCCTCCTTCCCCTCCCTCCCGATATTCACAGCCTCTCGCTTCACCTTCTGTCAACCAAAGCATTCTCGCTCTCCATCGCTTTTCGTGTCTGGTGTCGAAGCAATTATACACGTTGTTCTTCCCTCCTTCGCTCCCTCTCTCCCTCCCTTCTCTCCCCTCCCTCCCTCCCCAACCCCTCAATTCACATACATTCCTTGGACTTGATTTTCGGGCAAGCAATGCCGCTCTGCACCTGTTGCAAACCACAAATCTGCACCTCGTACTCGGCCAACACGGACTTCTTGAGCGTCTTGGCAATGCTCTGTTCCAAGTACATCAAAAATGCTGCGTCCTCCAAGGGCACGAAATCGCTAGCCACCAGCCCTGCGTCAATCTGACAGGCCGGCTGGCCCTCCTTGCTCTTCCCCACCGCCTTATATCGAATGACGAAGTCTTGGAGCGTGGCAGGATCGTCCACGTAACTCACTGGGCAGACGAGGTTCTCTTGCTGGTAAATGCTTTCGGGCACCTCCCCGTAGAGCACCGAGAGGGAGGAGGAGGCGAGTTTCTTGCGGAGGGCGATCGCGTCGACTGTTTGGTTGGGGTTTAGAGAATGATCAGTAAAACAGACACAGGGAAGACAAAAAAGAACGCTTAGGACCGCCCCCCACGCACAAGCCTACCCTCCGCCGTCCATGCTGTACTTACTGCCATTATTGTCGGGCGACGACCCCGAGGCCCCTGTTTTCTTGGTCCGGTCGAAGAGCAGGCTGCGGTCTTGCGTCTGGGCCTCCTCCGCCACGGCCAAGGTCGAGAACAGGGCGAGCAAGAGGGCAGCCGATGACAGGCCGAAATGCGCCTTCATGCTTGCCTTGCTGCTGCTCGGACAAGGCACGAATGAATGGGCTGTTGGGGTGTGTTGTGTTTTGGCGATAACATGAGAAGGAGGCGAGACGCGCAGTCAGGACGACCAACGTATTGTCAAAGCCCTCCAGCCTCTATTGGAGACAGGAATGGCGTATATGAGGGCCTCACCCAGCCAGGACGGTGTGTTCTGCTGAGATCTTCTCAAGTCGTTCATCAAGTCAGAGGCAGTTTGTGAACGAGTAAAAGCGATGGGCAGGCGAGTGTGCCCGGTGGTGTCAACTCGAAGCCTCATCCTTCGTCTTGTTCTGGCCCTTGTTGCAGCACGTACATGAGGACTTTTATCATCTCCTTGTGCTTGTGCTTGAACCAGAAGAGAGGTACATTAGGGGTTCAAACCGGGCAGCGGCGCGTGCCTCTTGCCCTGTCCTGGGCAATGGACCCGATTTCAAATCTGGCAACGGCTCGAACATCCGTGTATTTTTCTGCAAACCTCCTCCCCTTCGTCCCGTGGGCCCCAAAGCTCTTGCATGCTTGGCCTTGCCTCCCTCCGTGCCATAATCTCGCAGAAACTTTCAGTGGAAATATGCCTAGGAAAACCTATCTTTTTTCCTCCGACTTCTAACGCCACTTGAGCCCCCTGTGCGCGGGAGAGACAGACAAAAGAAAAGGTGTCGCATGAAGGCATATTTAAATTCGATCATTCCCACTTCGCTTTTACTTTGCTTTGCTTTTCCGTTTCCCTCTTGAAATTTTCACGTCATCCTGTCCTGCAGCTCTTTCGTCTTACATATTGTACCCAGCCTAGTTCAAGCAACTCACCCAAAATACACACGCCCAAAGCGGCTCCACATACAAACCCACTCTCTTCTCTTATTCTTACACCACCCTTGCTGACTGCCCAGCCTCGTCTTTCACTCCTCCTTCTCCTTCCCCATCACCCTCCCCGAACACCCCCCCGCCGCTGCTGCTGTTACCACCGTTGCTGCCACACAGGACCCCAAACCCACTCCCACCAATATTTCCCAGCACAGGCGAGGAAAGTACTGCCCCTCCCCCCCCACCCCCACTACCTCCATTAGCAACACCAGCAGCACCAGCAGCAGAAGGCGCCATGCTATCTCTTCGAAACAAGCCATCAATCAAATCATTATGCATAAAGCTCCCAGAAATCGTTCCCGTCGACCCCGTCCTCCTCAACCCCCCCTTACCCACCGGCGAATGCACTCCATGCCCTCCCTCCTCCCCTCCCTCCCCCCCTTCCTCCACCTCCCCCTCCTCCCCATGCCTCCCTGCTGCGTGCGCCGCCGCGTGCCCTTCCCGTCCAAGAGCCAGCTTTCGGTGTAAGAACGGCAAGAGATACCGTTGCTCGAGAGCGAGAAGCTTACTCTGATTGGCGCTTAGATTGACGGCATCGTTTGCGGGGATGCCGGTTTGAATCTTTAAAGTTTGGAGAGCGCTGATGGTGAAGGTACCGAAGGAGAAGACGGTGACGAGGACCATCACCATTGTGGTGGCTTCGACGACGGGTTGGTTTCCGTTGATGTTGGGGAAGCTCTTGGCACAGACGTAGGCCATGGCGCCACGGAGGCCGGCGAACCACAACCTGGGAGGGAGGAAGGGAATGAGGGAGGAGAGGGTGAGGAATGTGTGTGGGTTGACTTCCGTTGATGTTGGGAAAGCCCTTGGCGCAGACGTAGGCCATGGCGCCACGGAGGCCGGCGAACCACAGCCTGGAAGGGAGGGAGGGAGGGAGGGAGGGGAGGGGGAGTTGGCTTGAAGAAGTAGGGGTTGGTTTCCGTTATTGTTGGGAAAGCCCTTAGCACAGACGTAGGCATGGCGCCACGGAGGCCGGCAAGCCACAGCCTGGGGAGGAAGGAGGGAGGGAGGGAGGGAGGGAGGGAGGGAGGGAGGGTGAGATTTGTATGTGTTACGCAATTGAAGTACCATACTATTCGTTATTTCGAGGGAGGGAGGGAGGGAGGGAGGGAAGACGTACATGTGTTGGATGTTGCCGGGGACCTTGAGGGAGGTGCATCGGTTGAGTACCCAGGAGAGGGGATAAATATTGGCGGCCCGTCCGAAGAGGATGAGAAGGAGGGTCCAAAAAATGAAGGAGGGGTGGAGGCTGCTTAGCTGCGTGCTGAACACAGAGAAGCCGAGCTGGAGAAAGACGGCGGTTTCCGACAGGACGGAGAGGAAGGAGAAGAGGAAGAGGGCGCGGGCTTGTCCATTCACGCTGAGATTTGGGTGGGTGTAATGCCGCGAGAAAAGACCGGTGAAGAGAATGGTGACGATCCCACTGAGGGAGATCACATCGGAGAACAAGGAAGGGATGTACGCTAAGAGGAAATAGACCCCCATCTCATAAATCGTATGCCGCAAATCCACATGCTTAAAAAGCAACGCCGAGATACACCCAAACAAAAACCCGACCGCCATACTCCCCACCAGGCAAATCAAGAAATCCAAACACCCATGACCCATGGACGTCCAGGTCATTTCTGCGCCAACAAACTTCGTGAAAATTTTATACAAAACCAACACCACCGCATCGTTCAACACACTCTCTCCGAAGCAGAGGTAAAACATCAACGGATCGACTTGTAAACGCTCAAAAATACTCAGAATGGCCACCGTATCAGTAGAGGTGATCAAGGCACCGAAGGCCAGGCATTCCGGCAGAGACATGTTCAGCGACACACCCGCCTGCCCCAGCCCATAGAGGGAGAGGCCAATAATACTGGTAGTGATGATAGTACCCACAACAGCGTACAACACCGAAGGCACAAAGTAGAAGAGGAAGACCTTGCGTTTCAGGGTGTAGCCGGAGTTGAAAATGATGGGCGGGAGGAAGCCGATAAAGAAGACGGTGGGGCTGATGCTGTGGGCCAGCCATTCCTTGGCCTCGCCGTGCGTGGAGAGGATGACGATCCCGCCCAACACGGCGCCGACGACGATGATGGCCCCTGCTTCCGTCACGTACTTGAGCTAGGTATTGGAGAGAGGGTGGAAAGAAGGGTGGGAGGAAGGAATGAGAATGCCGAATGACCGAGCGGGCAAGAAGGGCGAGAAGAAGAGAGCGGTCCAATACATTAATCTGCCCTTGAGCTACCGGCAAAAGCATGGAGGGGAGGAAGGAAACAGGAGAGAAGGGAAGGGGAGCAGGCGTGGACGACTTACATGGAATTTGTGCCCAAGGGTGTGGTTCATGACGAGGGTCGCGGCCAGCACGCACATGAACACGAGGATGAAGCCATTCATCAGGGCTTCCGCGGCCTCCGTCCCCTCCATTCCCACCTCCCCGCGGAGCTCTGGGGCTGCCATGGTTGAGTTAGACCTGTGCGTATTGTGTCGTGGGGAGGGGGGAGGGGTGGTGAGAAGGCATGCGTATGGTGCGGGGGAGAGCAGGAGGTGCCGAAGCAATTCAAAAGTCGTGTTGGGGGAAGGCAAGAAGCGGGTTGGCATTGGCATTTGACAAAAGGCACATTATGCCATGCATGCTGAGCGATTTCTTACGATTGCCAAGAGCACGGTCTAGGCTAAGACGCTTGTCCAAATGTCGGGGGTTGAGGGGCATTGGGCATTTGAATTGTGTTGCTGCTTGCGGAAGCGTGAACGAGCAGGCAACTTGAAGACTTGAAGCGCCCATAATCACGTTGGCGATGGCCCATCTCACACCGTAGAGGCTAGGTGCCGCAAAAAACTGCCAGACACACGCGCAAGACGCTTGTGGACTTCTACTAAGTGTGTTTGTGCCGGAAGCTCCAAGTAATTTGTTGCTTTGAGGGTCTTATACATATAGAACACGCTTTCAACCTCCCCACCCCAAATACCATGCCCCCAAAGCAAGCTCCTTCTTATTCCTTTAATAACAACAGAAGCAATTCGCATTTGTTCACAAACTCTGTCCATTCTTCCTTTCCTTTTTGGGGTTCTTTTTTCCCTTCTTTTCTTCATTTTGGGCGTGGAGGTTGAACCCGACAGACGGGGCGACGATTGGGTCGATCGGTTAATTCTACTTATCCCTGGTCTGCTCTCTCGCCCCCCTTTGTTTGTTTGATTGATTCAACAGTGTCACTTTCTTCTCTCAGACTCCTACTTCTGTGTGTGCTTTCTCAAAAGGCACAACAAATACATGTGTTCCTGCCCTAGTGGCCTCCTATTCGTTCGGTCGTTAGTGTACACACACATACACGTGGCAAAATACATTACTCTCCCAAAATGCACCTTGGTTTTCTCCTTCCCTCCCCTCCCTCCCGGCATTCCCTATTCCCTTTCTTTAGAGTTCGTCTCTTTCTCCAACCTCATTCTGTCCGTGTCCCTATTTGATCCTTCCCATTGCCATGTACCATGCGCTCCCTTCCCTCGAGCCCTCCCTCCCATTCGCCCACCCACCTACGTCATCAATACAGGAAAGAAAAAATGCAAAAGCTACAATTCTATCCCTACAAATTTATCCCTCCCACTTCAACCCATTTTGGTCAAAATATGAGCACCCGCCGTCATGACCTGATTCTTGGACAAGTCCCCCTCCCTCCCTAAACCAACCATCCCTACCTCTCTTCCTCCCTCCTTCAAATTCAATCCATCTGCATCAAAATATGCGCATACGTCGGCATAGACCGATAAACCAGCACAGCAACATTCAAACTCATTCAAACTCAGAGAAATCTAATCTGCACCCCTCCACCACCACCACCCACCTACCCCTCCCTCCCTCCCTCCCTCCCTCCTTCAAATCTAATCCATCTGCGTCAAAATATGCGCATACGTGGGCATAAACTGATAAGCCGGCACAGCAATATTAGGGTAAGTAGGATTATAATCCGTAGCCCTCAACAACTTGGTGTTGCTCGGCATGACGTGTGCTGTATTAATCCCCACGACATTATAAGAAGGATCGAGCATCGCCCCTCCACTCGCCCCAGCGGCACAATCACAATTATGGAAATAAACCCCTTGATAAGCATCTTCCAAAGAGCACTGCGGGTCCTTCCCCGCCGTCTGGCTGTACCCATCCTCCGAGTACCCAATTAATTGGAATTTATTGTACATAGGCAGCTGCTTGGATAAATCTGTCGGGTTGAGACCTACATATCCCTGCGTCTCCCCCAAAGGCTCTTCTAACTCAATGATCGCCCAATCACTATTTCGGTACACTTCAGGATAGGTGGTTCCGTACCAGAGACGACCCCACGTAGAGGAGGCAGCGTAGTAGTGCTGCCCGGCCTTGTCGGTGTGGTAGGCGGCGCGGAATTGGGAGTGGTACATGTTGTTGCCGTCGATTTGGTTGCCGTTAGAGTAGAAGCAGTGGGCGGCCGTGAGGACGTATCTGAGGGGGGGGAGGGAGGGAGGGAGGGAAAGAGGTGAGAGAAAGAGCCAGAGAAGGATGGTTATCCTTTCTAGATTATGTAGGGGCAATCGTCGTTCACAACGAGCACACAGATCAAACAATCCTAGCGCAAAGCACCTACTCGAGAAGGGAGGGAGGGCGGGAGGGAGGAAGGGAGTGAAGGAGGCATGCACAAACACAAACACACAAACACCAAAAATTCAAGCAAACGTACCGCTTCCCAATCAACTGCCCCGTGCAGTAATACGACGCCGGAAACATCAATTTCCCAAACGCCCGATCCGGGTAAACATCCCAATTAAAATTGCTCCGTTGGTCCTTAGCATACACATTCAACTTCCGCTGATGCGGGTGAGGCGGGAGCTGGTTACCACTCCCCTGCTTCTGCCCGCCCTCCGCCCCGACCTCCACCGCTGCTGCTTTCTTCCCACGCAAGCCCCGCCCGAGGTTGTCCCTCAAGCCTTTGAAGCTGAGAGACTCCAAGAAAGCCTCAACGGAGGGAAGGTCGCCGTCGTCGTCGTCCCGAATCAGGTCCGCCAGCTTGCCTCCACCCACGGGGAGGGTGCCAAGGAAGGCACGGAGGCTCACGTAGTTGGCTTGGTCCACCGAGACGTTGAAGCTGTGGGTGTGAGTGGGGATGGATGGAGGGAGGGAGGGAGGGATTGGGGTGAGTGGACTGCAGTCAATAGGGGGTTGATACGACGATCAGCCCCTCGGTGAGCCTGATCAGAGAGAATTAAACCGTACCAGGCTACCAATTTTCTATGGCAGTTTGTAGAAAGAATAAAACGCTGCCGCGGTAGTCGTACAGCATGCACACCCCTCCCTTCCCCACCTCTCCCTCCCCTCCTATCCCCAACACCCCACACACTTACAGCTTGGGTCGTCCCCCCGCAGCCGGCTCACTGTCTGCACTCATGGTGCTCATCTTGCCAAACTTAGAATGCGAGTTAATCTCGTAACCCACGCTCTGGAAACGCGCCCCCAATCCTTCTAAAGGTCCCCTCTGTGCCCCGACGGCCTGCGCACCCAGCACTGCGGCTCCCACGACCCAAAGGAGGGGCAGCCCGCTGCGGCTGGTACGTGTCATCTTCATGGTGCTGGGAGAGAAGGAAAGAAGTGTCTTGTGTAGTAGTAGAGCAGCGACACACGGCTTGGCCAGACCTCTTGGGGCGCCTGTGGCTGCATTTGGGGTTGGGGTAGTGGGAGGGGGTGGATTGGACGACGCCTTGAGTGTGTGGGGAAAATATGAAAGTGCGACACAATTTATGTAGAGCCCTTGTCCTTGCGCCAGGTACTCATCTTGCCTTGAGTGTGCCACCACCCTGTGTACCCTGCGTAGGAGGGAGGCTCTGGAAATAATCGATAAGCGAGCGAGGCGCAAGGGAAGAGGAGAGTTGAAGCGACGTCGTGTTGGGGGACACTTGGGCTGCTTTGACGGAGGCCACAGGGTGGTAAAAGAGTCTTGATGCCGTGAATTTTACAAGGAGTACAACAAGCACGCTACTTTGCAATGTATCGAATTACGAAGGCAGAGCACGCTTGGGTGGCGTAGGAGGGCAAATGTGCGATATTGACAATAGAAAGGACGTCATGCCCTGGAGGAAGCTCGGGCCCATCTGCTTCTGAATCGCTGAATCTCCAAAATTGAAAGCCCGTTTGGACACATCCACACACACTCTACACAGCCAAGGTACCAAGGACACCAGCAAAAAATATTTGTAGGATGCCCGTGGTCTCTTTGTTGAGTAAATGAAGGAAAGCCGACCTCAAGCAAGAAATTGCGCGTAAAGCAGGTCGCAGCCCGCAGAAAAGAATGTTGCTGACGACGATGCCTCTAGCGAAGAAAGAAGAAAAGTGAAAGTGTGTGCTTCTTGGGTCGACGTGGCTCGCATTTATTCCTTGTTAGGGTCGCACTGCCTGCCACGACGTTTGATGTCTGTCCTCACCACCCACGCGCCCACATCTTCATCATGCCTCCTGCCCCCCCTCCCTCCTTTCCCACACCTGCCCCTGCATCAGCCACTTTTTCGGCGCAGCCAGGAGTGCCCATGAATTTACGTGCCGCGCCCTCTTTCTGCAGCCTCCCCGTGGTTCTACTTTTCATGGCAGCTTCTCTTTTTCGCTTCTTCGGCCCCACCATCCCTTTCGTTTTTCTCCCCCAAAACTCACGCCCCACTCTTGCCTCCCCCTCCCTCTGCCCCACCACACACCACACACACACAGAAATATCCACAAACGATGAAGAAGGAGAAGACCACGACACCACCGCCGGCAGCTCGCGGGGGCCGCGGTCGAGGGCGGGGATGTGATGGTGCTGCTGCGCGTGGCGGCCGCCCTTCTTGCGTCCCCACCGGCACAACGAGCGACAGCCAGGCCTTGCATGCCTCTGACCAGCAGCGCCATGTACCACTACCACCCTTCTCCATTTTCTTTCCTCCTACCCCGCCCATGCCGTCGCCGCCTGCACGCTGTAAAGCTGATACTCCCATTCCCCGCTGCGGAGGTAGAGGAAGAGGGGGGGGGCGAGGGAGAGGACGAGGCAGGGGTGGCGGGCGGCAGAATCTGCAGCGGAGCTTTGAGCAGGAGGAGGAGGAGGACAAGGACACCGTGGCGATGGAGGGGGAGGGGGAGAAGGAGGACAAGGGCAGGAGCGGCCGTAGCCTTCGCCGCCTCAGCAGCAGCAAGTGCGGCAGCGCCGGAGGGGACGGGAGGGAGGGGGAGGTCAGCGACCACAGCAGCGAGGTCAGCTATGACGACGACGACGTCTGCCAGTCCTCTTCCTCCTCTTCGGACAATGAGGAGGAGGACGACGACGAGATCAACGATAACAATGCTTTGTGGCAGCAACAGCAGTACCAAGCCCGCCTCCATCACACGGTGGAGGCCCACGAGGCGAAGCATTATCAGACTCTCTTGCGACGCACCAATCGCTTAACCCCCTCTCAGGCCGTGGCTGAAATGAAGGCCATCCCCCTCCCCAAGGCCCGGCTACGTCGTTTTATTCGTGCCGATACCTTTGGAGGGAAGAACAAAACGGTCATGGGCGAAGTGCAGTTATTGATGGCGAAGGCATGTGAATTGCTAGTCGAAGATTTGTCCAATCGCGCGTATGTCTGCGCGGAAGAAGAGAAGAGGAAGTGTGTGCAGAGGTGTGATGTGGCCCGGGGTATTAGTATCAGTGATATGTTTGACTTTTTGGTCGATTTGGTCCCGAGGGAGTATATGCATATTAAGAGTAAGCGGGGGACGAACAGGAGCAGGATCTGGTTGGCGGTTGCCTCCTTGGAACGGGCGTGTAGAGGGACGGTAGGGGGGGGAGGGAGGGAGGAGAGGAGGGAGGAGGAGGAGATGAAGGAGGTGGAAGGGGTTTTGAGAGGGCAGGGGGGGTCGCCGTCTTCTGCTTCGATGAGCTCTTCCTCGTCTGCGTTTTCGTCGTTGCCGTCGTCGTCGTCCTCCCCTCCCTCCTTCCCTCTTGGCTCCCATGGTGGCCGGCAGCAGCAGCACCAGTACCATCACCGGTACCAACAGCAGCAGCAGCAGCAGCAGCAGCAGTACCAGCGACATTCTTCCTCTGTTGCCACGGGATCAGGCGCGATGAAGATGCCGCCAGCAGCAGCAGCAGCAGCAGCAGCAGCAGACTTCACTTTTCCTTCCCTGCCTCCTCCTCCTCCCCATCCTCGGTATCAGCAGCAGCAGCAGCAGCAGCAGCAGCATCGACAACAACAGCAGCAGCAGCAAGAGCAACAGATGCAGCAGCAGGGGAAGCGTCGGGGTCGTCCGTTGGGCAGTAGGAACAAGCCCAAGAGTCAGAAGTTGCAGCAGCAGCAGCAGCAGAATGGAAAGAAGAAGGGCAAGCAGCAGCAGCAGCAACCACGAAGGCAACGCAGCACGAGCTCGACGACGATGATGGAGGAGGAAGTGGAGGAGGAGGAGGAGGGGAGGGAGGAATTGATGGAGGAAGAGGAGGAAGAGGAGGAGGAGAGTGATTCCATGGCTATTTCCTTGTTGTCCTTGGCTGCAGCCCCTCCCCCTCCTCCTCCTCCTACTTCCGGACGCACACCTCCTTCTCTCCTGCGTCTTCCCTCCCTCCCTCCTCCTACTCGCAGCCTCCGCCAGGTGCCTCGACAGACGTACGCGGACCCTGAAAGCGAGGAGGAGGGGGAGGAAGGGGAGGAGGAGGAGGAGGAAGAGAAGGGTGAGGGAGAGGTGCGGCAGCATTCTACCAATGGGGAGGAGCAGCTTTATCGTCAGTGTCACCATCGCTACCAGCAGCAGCAACAGCAGCAGCAGCACCAGCAGCACCAGCAGGACCGGGAGCAACAGACCTGGTCGCCGCCGCAATGGGAGGAGGAGGAAGGGAGGGAGGAAGGGGAGGAAGGGGAGAAGGAGGAGGAGGAGGAGCAGGGTGCAGTCAGTGCCTTTCCCGCCTTGTCTTCCTCCCCCCATCGCTGCAGCAGCCTCCTCATTCCCGATTTGCTTCGCCCCATCTCCCCCATCCCTCCCTCCCTCCACCTCTCCCTCCCCCCCGCCGTCTCTCCCTACACCCCTACCACCACTGGCGCCAGCAGCAGCAGCACGCCCAGCACCATCAGCATGAGCCCTTCCTCCCCCCCTTCCTCCCTCCCGTCCTTCTTTCCTTCCTTCAAGTCGCTTTCGCCGGTAGAGGCGCGTCTCTCCCCACCCCCCCACGGGGCAGGCATGCTTCTCCACCCTCCCTCCCTCCATCCCTCCTACTCCTTCTCCGCCTACGGCCCGCGCGACATCCACTTTCCACGATCGCACCCGCAGCAGTACCATCACCACCACCAGCAGCAGCAGCAGCAGCAGCAGCAGCAGTACCAGCAGCAGCAGCAGCAACAGCAGCAGCAGCAGCAGCTGTATCACCACCCCCTCTCTGGCGATGAGGGAGGGGGGTACATGCTTTTGACGTCGAGTAATTAGAGGGAGCGAGGGAGCGAGGGAGGGAGGGAGGGAGGGAGGGAGGGAGGGAATTAAAAAAGACGTTGTTAAGTGTGCATGCATGGAAAGAAGAAGGAGGAGGAGGAGGAGGAGAGAGCAAGGTAAAGAGGGATAATAGAAAAGAAGAGGTAGAGGGAAAGGCTAGAGAGAGAAGAAGCAGGGAGAGTGACGATAATAGGAAGGAAGTGTGTATGTGTGTATGTGTGTGTGTGTGTGTGTGTGTATATGTAGGATCGAAAGGGACTGTATGACTTCACAGACGACCCAAAGGAAAGGGAAATAGCATGCTGATAATAATAGATGTGTGGGAGAAGGAAGGGAAGAAAGTGTGCGTACTGGTAAAATAAGGAGGAGGAGGAGGAGGAAGAGGAGGGATGGAAGGAAGGGAGGTACAGAAGGAGGAAGAAGAAGAAGAAGTAGTGAGGAGCGATTCTGCACACACCCAAGAGAAGTGAAAGCATCAGCAGGAGGAACGGCAGTAATATGTCCCCACCCACCGGATGACAGCAGCAGCAGCAGCAGCAGCAGCAGCA
>Ga0105054_10007736_pt1 | contig 14483 bp, 16 predicted proteins | sample BON02_FD_78091 | JGI IMG/M metagenome (GOLD analysis project Ga0105054, IMG submission 78091) | Freshwater microbial communities from Lake Bonney liftoff mats and glacier meltwater in Antarctica - BON-02 (megahit assembly) | ecosystem: Environmental > Aquatic > Freshwater > Ice > Glacier...
GGCAATCTTTGCCCCACCCTTACAGCCCACTGAGAGCCAATACATTTCTCAGAATTAGCCGAAACCGGGTCCAGGCAAATAATCCACATCTCAATAAGAGTTTCGGGATGAATTTGACGAAGACAAGTTTTTCCTCTGTGACAAATACTACTGTGACAAGGGCGGCTGACATTGCCATCTGTCTATTCCCATGACATGGGTTGTCTATTCCCATGACATGGGTTGTCTATTCCCATGACATGGGTTGTCTATTCCCATCCCTTACCGTCATACCACCGGATGTGAAAATAACCCCTGTGCACCCCCCCCCCTCCTCTATCCTAGTCTCCTTATAACATCTGCATTCCCTGGCCTATTCTTGACCCTGACTTAGAATTGACCACCCCTGCTTTTAGTCTTAAAAAGGAGGAAGGTCACGCCCCAGAAACAGCCTAGCTAATCTCGCCAGGAGAGCGCTAGGAGTAGCGAATCCGGTTCCGCAGATTGTTCTGTTATCCATGTGAGAACGAAATATTGAACGGGAAAATCCCGGTAAAATACCGGGTGTCGAAAGTATCGATCAAAAAATCTGCCGGCCAAACGTGAATGTTGGGTGTCGGAAAGATCGCGTAAAGATGTCCGGGAAAATATCAGCAACGTTGTAATAGAGCGTATAAAGTGTAATACAAGGCTAGTGAAATACTACCTTCAGCTTCCTTCACCTTCTTGGGAGCCCACCTGAGATCCATCTGAGGTGGTAGCGTTAATTTGTGGTTACGTGGCGTCGGAGGTAGGCACGTCAGCACGCTGCACTCAATACAGATGTAATCAGATCCAAAAACGATAATTGACATTGATGCAGCGGACAATGACATAGAATGCAGCGGACCCGGGAGCCTCGTCCTTTGTTTACTGTACGTCTGAGATGTTCTAGTTTGCATCCTTGTCTCAGATGTTCAAGTTTCATGTCTGAGAGTCTGAGATGTTCAAGTGTGCGTTATTTGTGTCACAAATGACATCAATTTGATGGACTGTGTCTGTGACGACGTATTCGTGACTCTTCTCTAACCTCCTCGCATGTGCCCAACCCCTCTTGATCACTCATGAATCAGACCGTGACCCAGAGGTGCCCACCCCATTTTGATGAAGATTCAAGTCTAAGTGCCAAATGGTGAATGCAACCGTGACACAGGTAAATGCATGTCAGATAAATGCAATTGCCAGACCCTCCGCTGAAGTGTGTGATGGTAATCGGTAATCCTCGATCGTAATCCATCATCGGTAAATCTCGATCATGATGCATCCATCATGCTCCATCCACTGCATCATCAGCAAGACCACCAAAGCCACTGGCATGTCCAGGCAAAAGCACGGCAACCGCTGCGTCGAGTTGCCACACACAAGCGAGAGACACACAAGCGAGGGACACACAAGCGAGGGACACAATGAGATTCACAAGAGGGTAGCAACAGCAGCAGCAGCAGCAGGCTGGAGGGTGCAAGGCAGTCGCAGCAGACTGAGACTGGAGGAGGTGTGCAAGAAAGCACGCGACGAGGATTGCTCTCTTGTGCAGTCTGCAGGGTACAAGGCGGCACAGTACGAGGCCTGGTGTCATCCTGCCTCGTGTCATGCTCAGTTGCTGTGCGAGACCTGCCTAGCACAAACGTCCTGTCCATTCACTAGATTCCAAGACTAGATTCCAAATAACGTTTGGCAAGCTCAAGAAACATCTACGTACTGCTACGACAAACGAATCATTCCAAATGCTGCGTCGCTGGAAACAAAGCACTCGCGTACAGCACTCGCGTACAGCACTCGCGTACCCCCCTTGCTAACCAAATCTGTGTTTTGGCGGTTCAGCAAGGCCATGAGCGCTGATGACATGCAGGTCATACCACCATACAAGTACATAGCTGTAAAGAAATAGTTCGGAATGAGAGGGCAGCAAGCAGTGTTTGGCCGGTAACGAGGGTCGAGCATCAAGAGGGGTTGCCACCCGTTTTATCTTGCACGGTCTAGCTCGTCTAAATATCAAATTACAGGCACCAAATATGAAAGTACAGGCACCGTGACACGTCTTGAGTTCCAAGGGTTCGTAGCAGTTGCAGGGTAAAGGGGTACACAGAGTGTCGGTAAAGGGGTACACAGAGTGTCGGTTACACTTTGCGGCAGCGACTTGTAACAAGTCGACCCCTGTCATTAGCCGACCTTTGTGACTAGTCCACAACTAGCCACCAACTTTGTGCCGACCGCGGCCAGCGCAACACGCAACAGTCCCGCAAAGGTAAATAATCAAGTGTGTGTTAGTAGTTTAATATGACTTAAAAGTGGACACGTGAGGGTGCTGAGAAGCAGTAAGGCGTAGAGAGATATGGCAGTGTATGCTGTGGCAGGCGTAGAAAGATATGCTCTGAGGCGTAGAGAGAAATGCTCTGCCCCTGCTGCGCCCAGCTAGGGAGCGCCCAGCTGCACGTGTGTAGCGCACCACGAGCAAACGATCTAGAGATACTATCCATGCTCGTCCGCCAACATCCTCATGCATCCAGTAAAAGCTGTAGACCCCATTCTCACAAGTACAGCCCTTTCTCCAAGGGCTTGCTCAAAGGGTATCGTAAAGATGGAGGCTCAAGACTGGCTAGTATAAACGTTGGAGGCGAGCATAGACGTTAAATGCCAGCATGTCAGATTGCAGCATGTCAGAGTGCAGCATGGCAGCATGTCATGGCAGCACACCTTAATGGCAGCATGGCAGCACACCTTAGATGGCAGCAAGAGGCTTGCCCGTGCTGCGTGTACTCCTCTTTGGTCCTGCCACCTTGTCTTGCACTGTGGCCTGCTCCTCCTCCTCCACCACCTTGACTGTCTTGGAGTTCTTTGGCACAGCCTTAGGGGCAGGCGGGTTGGAGAGGGCGGTGGACTTGAGGGCAGAGGCCTTGAGGTGCGGCGACTGGGTGCCTTGATTGTTTGATTGATGCCCTTGATTGATTGATGCTTGATTGATTGATGCTTGCAACACCGAGACATCGTTCTCTTTGTCAGCGCACGACGAAGCAAAGGAAGGCGGCGGCACGTTGCCAGTAAGCGACGACATCTTGGCCTCCAGCTCGGTGATTCTGTCTTCACGCCTCTTGACTCGTCCTGTGTACTCGGCTTTCATGAGCGTCATCTTGTGAAATGCCTCATCGCGCACCTGTTGCAGTGTTTGCACTCGAGTCACTCAGTGTTTGCACTCGAGTCAGTCACTCTCTCTCACTACGCCACCAAGAGAGAGGGAGTATGCGTGCACGCGAGAGAAAGCGACTATTTGTGCCAGAGAGAGCGACTATGTGTGCAAAAGAAAGAGAGTATGTGTGTCAGAGGGGCTGGCTGTGCGAGGGGGGGGAGACCTTTTCGAGCTTCTTCTGCTCCTCACATTTGGAAACAAGGTCATACTCGAGCATCTTCATGCGCTTCTCGCACGACTCAATGATGACGTTGGTCTGAGCACCCGAAGCGGCACGCAATTCAAGAGCCTCAGTCCGCAGTTGCTCTGCCTCACCTCCCAGTCGTTGCGCCTCTTGCTGTGCCAACTCCAGCTCCTCCTCCATCGTACCCACCGTCGTGGCCGTGGCCTGGTTGTGGAGCAGGGCGGCGGCGAGTTGCTTGTCCGTTTCGGTAGTGTGCTCGAGAGCAGCGTCGAGCTTGAGCTGCACAGCCATGACGGCCTGCTTGTCGTCCAGTGCTACCTGCAGCTTTTGGGTGAGCTCCTCTGCTTGACTACACTTGATGGTGAGAGCAGCCTCCATCTCGATGCCTGCAGCCTCCAGCGACACCATTACCTCATCCTTATCGGCCGACTTTTTCACAGCCTGGTCCAGGCGCACCTGGAGGGTTGCAGCATGAGCGCGAGCCTCCTGGAGTTGGTCTGAGAGCTTGCTCACCGTCGCCATGACCTGTGCGCCAGATGAGTCCTTGCTTTCCAGCATCCGCTTTGTGCCTGCCCGCTCCTCCTCCAACAATTCGCACTTGCTTGACATCTTGGACAGCTCGAGCTCGAGCTCCTGCACCTGCTTGTGCGCGGCATGAAGTGCCTCCTTGAGGTCACCTATACACTCACACGCCATGTGCTCTTTCTCTAAATGCGCTAATTTGAAGCAGGTGTCCTGCAGGTCTTGTTGCAGTTGGGAACTCTTGTGCTTGACCTCAACCAAGTCGTCTTGTACTGCCTGCCGGGCCTCGGTGAGCGCCAGAACTTCAGCCTGCTTGAGCACTTGAGCCTGCAGCACTTCAGCCTGCTTCAGCTCCAGAGCTGCCTCCATTTTGAGGGCTGCCTCGTTGATCTGTGCCAAGTCGCGCTGCGTGTCCTTGAGCTCATGCATCAGTTCCGCTTTGGCTGTCTGGACATCGGCCTTGGCTATGTGGAGTTGCTGTAGCGTTGTGTGGAGTTGTTGTATCGTTTCCTGCAGACTGACAACTTGCGCCTGCGAGTCATCGCTCTTGGCAGAGAGCTCCTGGATGCGCTGCAGCATGCGGTCGCCGCCGGCAGTCTGCTCTGAAACACACCGGTCAATCTCCTTCTTGGTAGCCTCGTTCACAGCGCGCAGCTGGCACACCTCCTGCATCTGCAGCTTATTCTCCTCGCTCGAGCGCGCCAGCGAGACCTTGTGCTCACTATTCTCGGTTGTCAGGGCACCCATACGCTCTTCCAGCGAGCCTGTCAGCTTGCCCGCCTGCAGCTCCTGCTTAAGCAGGGCGGCCTTGGCCTCCTCGAGATCTTTGCACACACTAGCATGCTGCGGTTTCAGGACCTTCAACTCCTCCGCAAGCAGCTCCAGTGCTGCCTTTTCTTGCCTGACGTGCTCTATCTCACCCTCGCACTTTTGGACAGTGAGGTGCTGTATATATATATGTGTTATATATATGTATATACACATATGTCAATATACCAGGATTGTATTGTGGGATGCGTTGGATAACGACATATATCTGCTCGACATACATGTGCTCGACATAAATGTGCTCGACATGCATGTACTGGCGTTGACAGAGTGCATCATACTCACCCAACATCCGTCTGTCTTTTTGGTTGTGTCTGTGTGCGTTGGGTTGTTGGGACATCTCAGTCTTAGACATACAAGTCTTGATCAGTCGTCTATAAGGGCATAGGATTACGATGGGATCAATCGTATGCATCGCGCGCGTATCCATTGCACGTGCCAAGCATGGGGGGATCACGAGCACATGCAAGGCATGCAAAGGTGCGGGTGTGAGCCACCATGTGTCGGCACACACATCGTGAGCCATGATGTGTGTGCCGCCGTGTCTGCCAGCCAGAGGGAGGCCTCTCTGTCATTATGTCGATCCCTTTCTGTCGATCCCTTTCGGGCATTGGCGAGCTTGTGCTGGAGACGCGCTCGAGGTCGAGACGCGCTCCAGGACATGCTTCGACCGGTGGCGATCTTGTCATTCAACCGTGCTCGATTCGAGCATTGGTAAGCTTGTCCTTGAGCACTAAGAAGCAGCAGTAAGGAGGAGTGCTCCAAGACTACACGTGCTCCAGCACTAGACCTCCTCCACCGCCTCTCTACCACATTGTTTGTCGACCATCGTTCGCGCGGATATATATATATATATATATATATGTATGTACATATGTATATATATGTATGCATATATGTATACATATATATATACATGAATATGTATATATATATATGCATACTTATATATATGCATACTTATATAGACATTTTGATGTATATATGAATATATATATACGTAAATACATACACACATATAAGTGTGAATATACAGATGTGTACATATATATGTATATGTTTATATGTATAGGTATGCATATATATATACATATACATATGCACACACATATATATATACATATAAGTAAGTGCACTTACTACGCATACGTAGATATCCACATATGTATGAATATATACAGCCTGTTCCATTTGCAGGCGAGATTTTCGAAGCTCTTTCCGAAGCTCGAAGTTAAACGCGTGGGCATCGACTGAAAAAGTCTTTTCATTGAAACATGGCAAAAGACACCCATGTGCTTTAGTTTGAAGCTTCGGAAAGAGCTTTTTTCAATGTCACTGGAAGTGCGATACGCTGTATACATCTATATATATGTATATACATATATGTATGTATATAAATGTATATACATATATATATATATATGTGTGTATATATATATACATGTGTGTATATATATATATATATATATCTTATACACATATATATATACATATGCATGCATGCATAGATATACAAAGAGAGAGCACCTCGGCATTGAGTTCGGTCTCGAGCTGCGTGATCCGCTTCTCCAGCCCTTCTGAAGCAGCAATGAGGTCTTTGGTGTCAGAAAACTCGATGAACTGCCGCCGGAGCCTCTCCTTGTCCTCCTCCAGTTCCACCAGTTGCAGCTTGGCACGCGCCACGTCAGCCTCCAGCTTGGCCTTGCCTTGCTCGTGCTCCCTTTGCGCGGCCTGCACACCATCATCCACACCCTTATCGCCTCTCTCCCTCTCTTGTCCCTTATCGCCTCTCTCCCTCTCTTGTCTCCACAACACACACAACACCTTTCAGCACTCTCCTGTGTTGAAAAGAGTTGCTTGCTTGCCCGGCAAGGCGCAGCGGGCAGGCACAGCATGCAGTCTGAAAGACGACGACATGTGCAAGAAAGACGACGACATGTGCAAGACACAAGGCACACTCAGGACAAGACAGACGAAAGAGAAGACGGCACGCGGCAACGCGGCATGCGGAATTAGCTATGTCGCATGCGGAATGGGCTATGTCTCGAGGAGGCAAGGCAGACCCAAGACACGATGAGACAAAATGAGACAGACTCAAGACTCGCCACACCCAAGACAAGGCACACTCAAGACAAGACGGCATGCGGCGCGCGGCCTGCGGTATGTGCAGTATGTGCGGTATGTGCCATTGCGGCATGCAACGAGAGACACACCCTACCTGCCAATCAGTCTGAAGCTGCTGCATTTCGAACTTTGCGTCGGCAAGGTGGTCGGCGGTGGCCTGGTGCTCGGTACGCAGGTTGCTTATCGTGAGGTGCAGATCGGAGTTGGTAGCCTCGCACCGCTGCAGCCGCGACATCTCTGACTTGTTGCTCTCGATCCGCTCCGTCATGACATCGACTTGCCGCTCGGCCTCCTCAAGATCCTGCTGCAGAACTCGCATGTTCTGCACACGTTCAAGCCACACATTCAACAACATGCAACAACATTCAACAAGTGCAAGACATGCAAGACATGCAATACATTCAAGAAATGCAATACATTCAAGAGATGCAAAACATTCAAGAAATGCAACCCTCTTATCACGGCCAACCTCTTATCACGGAAATGCAAGCAAGGCGTGAGTCGACTCTACAGCCTAACAACCTATTTGCAAATGACATATAGCAGCACCAAGGGGAAGCAAGCAGGAGGCAGGCATGGGTAAGGGAGGAGCGGAGAAAGGAGGAAGGGCATGCACTTTGAGGTTGGCAACGTTGGCATCGTCCTTGATCTTGACTTGGTGTTTCAACCCTTCTACAGCGGTGTTGAGCTCGGCACGCTCCATCTCCAGCGCCTGCTTGTCGGCAGAGGAGAGGGCAAGGGTGGCCTGTAGCGTTTTGATCTGTTGGTTCATATCTTGACACAGCTTCTCGAGCTCCTCGTGCTGAGAGAGCAAGTCCTGCAGATCGACAGTCGTCTTGGCGTGCGTCGACACAAGCTCTTCGTGTTGCTGCAACAACAGGTCGCGCTCGTCAGCGCAAGCCAGCAGGTCGTGCTGCGTCGATTCGAGTTCGTCCGTCTTGGCAAGCAGCAGTCCCGACATGCGGTGCTCCTCTGCCTCGCACGCACAAGCCTTCTTTTCAGCTGTTGCCAGCGCTGCCTGCGTCTCTTTAATCTTGAGATTCGTGGCGCGCAGCTTCTCGGCCTCCTTGTCGAGCGTTTCAACCTTGGAGAGGGCCATCCTCAGCTCACGATCAGCAGAGGCCTTGTCTGCTGCTAACTGACTCCGCTCCACTCCCAGCGTCTTCATTTTTTCGTCGCTAGCTGCCATCTTGTTCTTGAGCTTTTCCATTTCCTGGCATAGTATCTAGGCGTGAGGGCCAACAAGACCTGCGTCTACACAAGGCCCAATCCATGTGGGCGTGTGATGGGCTGACTGGTGTGGCGTAGACGTGCCCTAGACGGCTGCCAGCTGACTATCTGCCCTACACGCCTGCCGTGCCATACCATCCTCAGAGCCTCCATGCCCTCTCGTCACACTCCCAGCACCATTCACACCACTCAGCCTCACACCACTCAGCCTCACACCATTCACAGCGCTGGGCCTCAAAGCATTGACAGCACCCGGCCATTTGCAAATGGCGGTGATAGACTATGATCCTCATAGACTATCCTCCCTCAGAATATGCTGCATAGCCTTGAGGTATGCTGCATACCCTACACCCACCTTGAGGTGCCACGTCTACAGCCTCAAGACTTGAGAGGAGCGGGGAGGAGTGGAGAGGAGAGGTGAGGAGAGGAGAGGAGCAAGGAATTGGGTGGACAAGAAGAAGGGACAAGCTTATGAGAGTGGAAGCTGCAAACAACGAGGCACACCACGTGACATGACAGAACAACGAGGCAGAACCTTATCAGAGTCATCCTTGGAGCGCTCGAGGGAGGTGGTCTTGGACCCTGTCTTTTTGAGCTCCTTCTTAGTGGTAGCAGCCTCCTCCTTGACGGAGGTGAGCTCAGTCTTGAGAGCCTCGAGCGCCCGTTCCAACTTGTCCTTGGCCTTTTCGAGGTCGTTGCACCTCTGTTCCTTGACGCCCATCTCTCGGCGCAGTTGTGCAGCGTCGGAGCTGCCGGAACTCGGGCCCATACCGCCCGGAGCAATGCTCATGCGCGAATTCGCCAAACTCTATGAGTGTGTGTGTGTGTGCGTGCGTGTGTTTTAGATGACACATGAGGGTGCTGTGAGATGACAGAGGATGAGAGAGGAAAGTCGCAGATGTTTGGACATGGTAGACGGCGGTAGACGGCACTTGGTACACCGCACTTGACGGCACTTGTTCGCGCATGCTACACGCACTTGTTTGCGCATGCTACACGCACTTGATTCATGTGCCTGTAGCGGGCATGCTACAACCACTTGTTTGGTCATGCTGGACGGCAAGTTGGTAGGGTGCCTCGGCGGCACCCGCAAAGAGGCGCGCACCAACGCCATGACAGGGGTGGAGCAAGGGAGGGAACACAACCTGGCGGCGGGCATCAAACGAGCCTTCTGCCTTGACGCCTCCAGTGTAGACGGACATGCGCTTGTTGTTGGCTACGCCCGAGGCCTTTTTGACCAAGGCATTGAGCTCATCATTATCGTCCTGTAGCTCCTGCACCTGCAGCACAAGCTCCTGCCGGTCGTTCTTGACAGTATCAAGTTCCTCCTCTAGGTCTACCACCTTGGTCATTAGCATTTCTTGCTCTTGCTCAGCACGCGAGAAGTCCGTCTTGGCCTTATCCACTTCTTCTTCGAGCCGGTTCCGTTCACGTTCCATCTGGAACTCCGTCTCAGAAGCAGCCTCTTTGAGCGCCTCTGCCATGCGCTGCACCTCGCATACTTGAACCTCGAGCGCCTCGTTGTTCGCCTTGAGAAGGGAGTAGTCTGCTTCGCTCTGTGCCAACATGTCTTGCAGCCCCTGCACAACACCTTCGTGTGCCTGCACTGCAGCCTCGGCCCCCCTGCTGGCGTGCTCCTGCACTTTGATGAGGTGTGCTTGGAGGCCCTCTATCGTCTTTGCTGCCGCCGCGGCCGCGTGCGACGCAGCCAAGTCAGCCTCGTCCTTCTCGACGCCGAGGGCTTGCATGTCTTGTGCCGTCAAAGCCGCTTGCTCCTGTGCATTGCACCTCAGTCATTGCAAGTGGAGGTGAGAGCAAGTTGAGATGAGAGCAAGTTGAGGTGAGAGCAAGTTGAGAGGACAGTCGCTCTCAGTGCAGGCAGCACGTTTTGAGCGCTGATGGATGCACATGTATGTCATGCATTCACATGCATCCACATGCATCTACATCTATGCACAGCCACCCAACAGGGCGACACATGGGTGGCTGGGCGACACAAGCCAGTACCAGACAGGGAAGCAGAAACAAGCGCAACGAGCACCGGCCTGGCACATACCTGGGCAACCTGTGTGTGGCCCTGTGCCTCCAGCAACTCAACACGCGTGGCGTCGTTGAGTGCGTGCATCTCCTCAACCTGCACTAAAAGTGCTGCCTTGTGTGACTTCACTTGCTCCAGCTCCTGCGACAGCGAGGAGACAGCAGCCTCTCCTCCCTCCGCCGCCTGCACCAGCATCAGCTGGCTCTCGCTAGCAGCCTGTGTCAACTGCTCCACACGCTCCAACAGCTTCCCCTTCTCGTTGCTGTCACGTACCACACACACAAATAGCACCACATGTAAGCTACAACCTGTCGCACCTAGACGCAAGCAGCAACTATAGCTGCAACTAGAGATGCAGACAAAATACTAGTAGAGGTGTCACACCTCTAGACGTGTCTAGAGGTCGCACCCAATATTTACACCTGTCAAGGGCCAACCAGTTGCACTGGGTATCCTGGTCAAGTAGCATGGTGAAGCAACTGTGCCAACAGTGCCAGCCATCATGGTGTAGCGCATGCATACTGCATGCATACCGAATTCCGCACCATGCACACGAAAGCAGGTAGGGGCTGGAACCTGAGCGCTTCCATCTCCATCGCCAGCTGCTCAAAGTGCACGGCATTGTCGGGCGCCGCAGTATTGTGAAGCTCAAGCTCGAGTGCTGCGATGACAGCCTGCAAGCGCACGACCTCTATAGCGCTCGCGTCATCGGGGACACTGCAAAGAGACATGGAGGAGTCCGAGGACTTGCGCTTGTCTGTTTGCTGCTCCCAGTCAGCAACAGATTCGTCGCCCTCCTCGATGCCCGTGGCAAGAGCCAGCTTATTGGTGGGTGCCTTGGAGGGGAAAGCGCCAAAGCCTCCTCCCATACCTTTCATGGCCCCCATGCCTCCTGAACCGCTGAGGGCGCCGGGGCACCAGGACTGGCGTGCGGTGGCTTTGACTTTGCGCGCGTGCGCCGCAGCTGCCTGCTCCATTGACATATTTGCGCCAGCACTGATGACTAGGTCGGTGAGCTTGTTCATTCTGAGTTCTTTATCGAGGTGGGCAGCAATGAGCTCCTGTTTCTCGCATTCCAGCGCCGCATTTTCGTCCTGTGTGCACACACGAGTGTCTTGCATCAGCCATCCGTTTGCATCTTTGTGTGGCCGACTAGTGAGCAGGTGTGTGGACCTGCTATGACTAGTTACCTGCCATGACGCATGTTGCTACACTAGATGCTACCGCACCTCCTCACTGTCTCCCAAGACAAACATACAGCACAAGAGAGGCAGTCACACCACAAGAGAGGCAGTCACACCACACCCATGTCTATCTCACCTGCAGCCTCTCGACCAGCAAAAGACAGACACACAGACCTGGAGGCTTTGAAGCTGATTGATCATCTGACAGATTTCCATATCCTTTTCGCCGCCTGCGCTTGTGTAGCGGAGCTTCTTCTTGAGCTGGTCGATTTCCTTTTTGTACTTGCGGAGCATAGCCTCGTCATTGAGCACCTCATTCACCTCGGCCGTGTTCTGGATCTTCTTGGCACGCGTGGCAAACTTGAGCGTCGACAGCGTTTCCTCGGCATGTACCGCAGCATTTGTCACTGTGTTGCAGTGTGTTTTGCAGGATTCGTCACTGTTGCCACCCCGGTGGAACCTCGTGAACCCCTTGGCTTGCCTCAGCCTCTTGTCTTGTTCCATCTCTCTCGACTTCCTACTCCTTCTTCTACCTCGTGCAGAGTACTTGCGGGAATGGTTTGGGTGCAGACAGAGAGAGCTATTCAGGGACACGACCTGGGCTGTGGATACACCGGGAGAGAGAGAGAGAGAAGAGGGAGGAGGGATGGGGCAGAAGCAAGAGAGAGGGAGAGGAGACCTGTGCAGATGATGGAGGTGCGTGAGTTGCCGCCCAGCGCTCGCTCCAGCACACGTGTCAACTTGCTGTCGCGGTACGGGATGTGCTGACCTGCGGCACCCTCGGACAGCTTGGCAATCACGTTGCTCAAGGTGAGAAGGCTTTTGTTGATGTTTGCGCCCTCTTTAAGACGCGTTCCGGTGGCCTGCGTGTGCGACTGTCGCTCCGAGCCAGCAAGGTCAACTAGGTTCAGCTCGGCAATGCGCACTGCTCCCGAGCTGTCCGACTTGTTGCGCGACTCAATCACCATGCGCAGCAGAGAGTGGGAGCGCGAACTCTCAGAGTTCATCTTCGTCTCACCCACCGAGCGATTGGCCATACCCTTTTCGATCAATTCTTTTGCCTGCGCTGCAACGGCAATGACAGGTTCTGTGACACCACCCACAAAGCACCCGCCCTTGGCGTTGGTGTGCAATTTGAGCGAAGTATTCTTAGGGTTGAGGAGATCAGTGATGTTTTCGTTGTAGATTTCGACATAAGAGCAGCGCACAAGGAAGTCGACGTGGGCGGTGCGCTTTTTGATCTCGTCAAAAATGTATTTGATGCCCAGCGGCACAATGCCCGGTGATTCTTCTGTACCCTGCATGGTGTGCGTCTTGCCACTGCTGGTCTGGCCGTACACAAAGATGGTGCCGTTTTGGCCCTCGAGTGCCGATGTCATGATGCTCTTGGCACACCGGTCATAGATATCCTTGGTCTCGCACGGGCCGTCAAATACATGGTCAAAGGCAAATGGTGTTGTGCCAGGCCGGGGGTTGTTGTCCGAAGGCACAATGTTTATCCCCTGAAACACACGCCAGGCCTCCTTCTGGTCGCTGTCCTTCTCTCGCTGATTGAGCGGGCGGATGCGCACCGAAACGCTCACGTTCTCGGCCATCGTCTCTCTCTGCGGCACGCCGGACCCTCGTCTGCTCGCTCGCCCTGTTATGGATTCTTTTGAATTTTCAAACGGAAATCTTGAGGCGTGGAAAATGAATGCTGTTCCGTAAGAAGTGGCGGGAAAAGGAGCAAAAATGGGCGACGTCGAGACAGTGAAAGCGGCAGCCACGGAGCTGTACAAGGAGGCCAAGTAACGACTCTCCAACCCGTTGTGTGGCCATACTTGCACGCATGTGTGGTGCTCGCAAAATGTGCACGGCATTCGAGTATGTGCTCGTGCTTGTATTCTCACGCGTGCACGTGTGAAATGTAACTCGTGCTCATGCAGTGCATGTGTGCAGTAAATGTCTGTGAGAAGCACGCGAGGCGCAACGATAATGTGGCACTTCTGGTTCTGTAGATTGTATAAAACAGGGACGCTATTCCCAGCATTTCTTGCTGGTGTCACTCGCAGATTGACAGTATAGCCACCCACATTCGCTGCTATGCGCCTAGCACATATGTTTGCCTAGAGCAAAGCGCCGCTCGTCGCTCCGTTCTCATCTAGCCTCCGCTCTGTGGCGTGTTTGGTGTGCGTCGGGCGGGGTACGGACGACACTGACCTTCTGCTCGTGGTTGGCGTCGCGCGGCCAGGCATGAGGAAGCGGCGGCCAAGTACGGCGAGGCACTGGGATTGATGAAGGAGTTGGACCCCGATGATGACGACGAAATTGACGCTGGTGGCTCCCCCCGCCCCGACCTTCCGCACCACACTGCACGTCCAGTGCAGACCCATGGCGCGTGGCGGGTAGTGTGCCACTCGCGGGCACATATGCAGAGTACGGCTGTTTGCACACAGGTTCACGGTTGACGTTCTTGTGCTGGCGTGTGTGAGCAGTGAGAGGCACGCCTGACGCAAAGTTGCGGGCCATCATGCTCTCGAACCGTGCACAGGTCTCTACGCCCTGCAAGCGCCGCACAGCTGCCGATTGCTGTGAACTTGCAATATCGTGCAGCTGACTTGGAGTGACGCGTGATTTGACCTGGCGTGTGCCGTGCCTGACCTGTGCAGTGCTACTTGACGTCTGTGTGCAGTGCTACTTGAAAATGGGCGAGAATGTAGCTGAGGGAATAGAGTCCAAGGAAGCGCGCAGGGCATTTATGAAAGCCAACATCGACGCTGGCTTTGCTGCTGAATTGTATCCCGAATATGCCAAGGCACACTATCGTAAAGGGCTCTCTTTGCTCGGCATGCCTGAGACCCAGCAGGTCCATCCCTCCCCGGCCCTTGCTCCTTATCCTTTCCTGTGCGCCTACCGCTGCTGTGCCTCCTGCGACTATTTCTTCACACACTCGCATGCACGTACGCACGCACGCACGCACGCACGCACGCACGCACGCACGCACGCACGCACGTACGTGCGGCACATGTGCGAGCACGCGCGCGCGCGCGCGCGCGCACACACACACACACACACACACACACACAAACACACACACACACAAACACACACACACACACACAAACATACACATACACACGCATACACACGCATACACACACACACGCACGCTCGCACGCACGCACACACGCA
>Ga0105054_10007743_pt1 | contig 14474 bp, 14 predicted proteins | sample BON02_FD_78091 | JGI IMG/M metagenome (GOLD analysis project Ga0105054, IMG submission 78091) | Freshwater microbial communities from Lake Bonney liftoff mats and glacier meltwater in Antarctica - BON-02 (megahit assembly) | ecosystem: Environmental > Aquatic > Freshwater > Ice > Glacier...
CGCTTTACCAATAATAGCCTTGGTCTCCCTCACGCACATTCCTTGTCTGTTTGCCTGTTTCTATGAGTCTGTGTCGGGTGTGTATATTTTTTTGTCTACCTGACGTTCTACCTGTGTTGCACGCGGCGCGTGTTTTGTGTTATGTTGTATAGAAAACCTTTTTTCTTATTTGTTCCTTTTTCTACAAATTTAATAGACACCTATGTCACGGTGCCTATTGATATACGCATAACTCTGCTCATATGCTATCATCCCTTGACATCTGTATCTTCCTTTCTCTAATTCCCGCGTATTTGTATCTCAACATGTATGCGCACTTTGTTACGCGTCTATGGATGTAATCATACCCTTGCTGATATCCTAATCCTCAGATTCCTTCTGTATTTCCACTTTGTAATCTGTATATCCACCATCGTCCGGACTACAATCAAAATCACTCATAATACTAATCCACATGTTTAATATGATTACAATCAAAATATTTCATAGTAATCCACATGTCTAGTATAAGCAATGAAATGTCAAAATCAAACATGAAAGTTACTACTACTTAACATAAACAATGAATGGAACAGAGTGTCTTATAATAGTATTACACATGTCTAACATGAACAATGAAATGTCAAAATCAAACGTTATATTTATTACTACTTAACATGAACAACGATTAAATGGAAACATGACTAAAATCAAAACACATTACAATATCAATCAACATAAACAATGAAATGACAAAATCCAACATCAAACTTATTCCAATTCAAGATCAATCTGTTATTGTTCATGTGTGTTTTGTTCTTTTCATCATTTGTTTGTATATCTGCGTATGCGAATGTCTACTTCAAAACAACAATCATAAAACAAAACATAAAAATAATACTCATTGCGGGAGTGCCTTCGAGCCAGGCGCTTCCGGGCTACCTTATTACCGCACCTCCATCTGTGTGCATTCCTGCTGTAATTGGCGTGCTAGCAGCGTGGATTTCAAACCAAAAAAAAAAAAGGGACCGGTGTAACCAGCGACGTAGTTAAGGTGAAGGGTGAGGATCCGGCCACCCCAAATCCCCTGATTTAAGGAATGACACCGGGACCGTAACGATTCCCCAATGTCGGCTCAAAAAAACAAAGCAACACACACCGAAACACGGCTGTGCGCTACGCATATGGCGCTCATGGTAATGGGAGTGGAAGTGTGTCACAAATATGCGTGACTTCAGTGGTGGTGTCATATGGTGCGAAGGCGGTACGGCCGGTGAATAGACAAAATGAGCGTGCAGATTTAAACATTGCTGAAGATAGTCGTGCGGCTTTCTTTGCATGGAAAGATTTTGAGACATTATTGTTGGTTCCCAACCTGAGCACAGTGGATGGACACATTTTGGCACACCTGGATGTAGCGGATCTGCATCTTGGTGTGCGCAGGGGACAACGTGACAAGCCAACCCTGACAGCAGATGAGGTTTTCCTGGGCTCCTCCGTGGATGGGATGCACAAACACAACACAATGGCAGCGTTCGCTTTTCGAAAAACAGATATATATCATCAGAATGTACGTGACTGTGCGAAACGAAATTTGCTCTTGGTAAGCACTGATGGATCGGGCATTCCAGGAGAAGATCGCGGGATTCTGACAAAGTTGGCTGAAACACATGATCACGTGGGTGACACACAGGACAGCATCCACGTGTTGGCAATGGAAGCAACAAGGAAAGACATGTTTAAAAGCTTGCAGACACCAGGCATCGCAAGCAAGCTCATGTGGATCTACTGGCCAGATTCACAGTGGTTTCGTAATTGGGTCCTGTTGCATGTGACAACGCATGAAAATGCTGGGATGACAAGGGCGAGGGTGTATGAAGTGTTGCATGATACGACGGCTCTCAAGGTGAAGAAGACAGCAAGTTGAATACGCACAAGTGGGAGAACGGTGAAGTTCGGATGCGTACACCTCGGAAATATAGCAGCCATTGCGCAAACAAAAACTGGTCTGTTTGTGTCTCCAAAACCATTGGTTTTTCACGGTTGTGGCAGGGGAGGGGTGTGGGACTTGACATCACACATCAAGTGTCTGGCGAGCCAGAATGGGCAGACAGGCAATCATGTACAAGAGAAATTTGACCTGTGCTTCAATGATGTGGAACGGCCTGTACAGGTGTACTTGCCACCAAAAATATATCATGACGCACTGGGATTCATCCTGGAACACTTGACGCCTTTAGCGCATGAGCGGGCGGAGATGCCTCATGGCAAACAGGATGAGTTGCACAATAGGCTGCTTCAATGTGGGATCCGAGCTCAGGGTCCTTTAGATGAGTTAATGCTCAATGAGTTTGAATGCGACATCTCCACGCCATCGGGTGAGCACTGGGTGGGGCGAAGTGTGTACAAATGGTTCCCTGGAAGCGAAGAGGCTGGCATCAAGATAACATGTAGTGGTACAGTCACAACGTACAGCAAGTTGGGAATAATCTCTCCACAAGGTTATCAGTCAGACGTATTTCATGTTGTGTTTGCGAACACACACGAATGTGACATGGATGAAGAATTGCTGAGATGCCTGCTGTGCTCGTCAGGCACCATGAATGGAGCGCGAGGTCTGATCAATCAGGATGCTTGGGACCTGGCCATCTACCTGTACAGTGTTAAAGACAGAAAACAATACCAAAACTTCGGAATGGAGTGTAGTGCAGCGCCAACTGTATGTGCATGCGTCTTTGGTAGGGACTGTACCCTGAACAGAGAGGGGACTATCCTGGCTGCGGCAGAAAAGTACAACAGGGCCGTTGCACAACTGCGAGCGGAAAACCACGACAAACTGGGAGGCAGTACCACCCTATGTGAGTACCGACAAGCATGCTCACAAACACACATGTGTCTGTGGCAAAAGTTTTGCGTCTGTGTTTTCACTGAAGAACCATGTAGCGGAGAGTTGGGTTGGATCAAGTCGTGATAGATCACTAGAGTGTCGACCACGATTGGGCATTGCATATATCATCAGCGATGCAAGTCATCCAAATCCCTGCCAATCAGTACTTGCAGCTCATGCTATGCGAATAGTGTCCAGGAGCTCTGATGATGAACCCAGTACTTCAGTAGAGGAGCAGTGCGTAACAGCGGCAATGGGCAGCTTAAATAGAATTGCTCCTGACAACTGCGAAGCGCTGCTCTCCTCCAACAGTTTGAGCGGCCTGCTGGCACTGAAAAAGGTGTGCATGTATTCGGATCTGACTGCCAGACACCGCATCCGGACAAAGGAGGCTGTGGCAGTAGGAGTTGCCACTTTCCACATCCAGCAAATGTGCGCAAGGGGAGTAGATTTTGGAATGATGCACGAAGCCGCTTGCCACAATCGTGAGAAAAATGGAACAACAGACTTTAGTCAGACTGTCACGGCACGTCAAAACCATGCGTGTGACCTGCTGGCTGGAGCTGCTGCTCAACAAGGAAGATCTCACGAGCTTGATTTTTACAGTGGCCTGCAACCGCAGGAAGATTCTACAAACTTTTTGACTTCAGCGAGGGTACCAATGTTTGGAGACCCATTCGAACAAGTGAATCGGCTTGCGCACCAGGTTCGAGTGAAATGTCGTCTTAAAAAGGAGTCACGCCAGCCTGACTGTGACGGATCTAAGGCCACGAGAGTCATGCGACTGATGGAAAAGGGAGAAGTCGATGGCAACAACTGGGCGCAAGTGTGTAAACAAGTGCGTGGGAATTTGAAAGCAGAAGCAATGCGGTCTTGTCTGGGAAAACTTGCATCCAGCAGCCTCAACCTGTCTACCCTGACAGACTGTGCTGATGCCAAGAGCATTTGAAACATTCTCAAGCTGGAGGAAAATGGACGACCGTGTCACTTTTGTTCAGGAGGTCCAGACTCCAGGGTACACTGGTGTCACGAATGCCCAGCATGGCAACCTGCTTTCGTTCAAGTGGCCTTGACGGCATCAGCGCACTTAGCCACAGGGGGCAACAGTCTGTGGTTTCGTCCAGATTTGCGCTTGGGCTTTGCAGGACCGGATTGCAAAATGCGAAGTGACAAGGAAGCCTGGATGAGAGAGACTGGTTTTGTGCGACACTCTGACCCAGACCTTGTGACATGGACAACGGGCCCTGCAGTCTCGGCTGGTGGCATGGGCAAGAATGCAAGTGTGGCGACCAAGGAACGCATTACATCTCTGTGTGGACTGTGGGGACAGACAGATGCGACATCTGGGGAGACGTGCGCTGGTGCTGATTTCCGGCAGGCTGTGTACGAGGTACTGTATGAATGTGTCAGGAGCATGCGTACTGTCTTAAAACACAAGCAAGAAAAAACCAGGCAAACAAACCAGCAGCCACAGATAAATGGAAAAGCAATGCGTTTTGATATGATTGGACAATTACCTGTTGAAATTATTGCGTGGCTGCGAAATGTCTTTGACTTGGAACAACAGGTGGTGACATCCGCTCTGACCATCAACTGTCTTTTCCCAGTGGCACCGTACGTGCTGGGGATTTCATGGGGGGGCATCCCAGTTGGCTATCATTGGAGGGTGACAGTCAACAATTTCGGTCCTGACACGACGGGATCAGCTACGCCATGGTCACATCGGTGCCTGGTGGTCCTGAATGAGCCCAGAGAAGGAGCTCTCTCACGAGTGTGGGAGAAAATCACCGCAACGGCAAGGTTGTGGAGAGTGGTAGTCATCCTTCATGAAAGACCTGGGAAAAAGCGCTTGACCCGAAAACGGTACATGCGCCACTCAAAAAATGATGTCACGTGCACGAAACTGGCCATTTTTCCTGCAGGTACTATTGATGTCACGTGCACATAACTGGCCATTTTTCCTGCAGGTACTATTGGCTTTGGCCACGCTGCTGGGTGGAATGATTATGCTGATAGAAATGGGTTCAGTACCAATTCCAACAGCGCGTTCTCGACACATAGTCACACATGACATGTGATGAGGATGGACATCTTGTAGTACCTGATACTCACTGTCCTGGTGTCTTGCGGAGACATGACGGATTGCTAAACCAGAGGGATGTGCGCATCCTCCTGCTTGGCCCGGCAAGTGGCACAAAGGAAACTCTTGACAGTATTCGGGTAAGTGACGTGCGCAAACTGGCATTCCTTCTCGGAGGAACCGGTGGCAGATCCTCTGGTAATCCAAAAGATGGACCTGTGTGGTTTGGCTCAGGGAAGGCCATGCGACTTGACTGGCCTCTGCAGGTTAACGATAGCAAACTGGATTTCACTGCCCCATGGCGTCAAGTGCGGTGGATGCGAGATTCACTGTCACCGCTGTCTCTGCCCGTGGGTGCAGTTACAAGCAGGCACCAAGAAACAGCTCAGAAACACGTACAGGTCTTACATATTTTTGCTGACCGAGATCTTCAAGGTCTCATCATCCCGCATGGTGTCGTGCCTGTACATTCTCCAAGCTTGTACCGCTTCTTGGATGGTATACTGGCATGCTCAAATCATTTCACCTTGAATTCACGAAGGCACAACTTACGGTGGTTTCCAATTTGTCCGAACTACACAAGGCTCATGTACTACACCACTGGCGTCGTGTTGGTATTCCAATGATTAGCCAGGAGGTGTGATGTGTAGGTGCGAGTACTGTGGCCAATTGTCATCTGTGTAACCTCCCCTTCCGGAACTTGTATGAGATCACAAAAAGTGGAGATGAGGAAAAGGCGTTGTTTGCTGCCGTGACTCGGAAACATCAGATCAAGGCTGATCGTGTTATTGGGGGCATTGGAGGTGCAGCAGCAGCCACATAATGGCGGAATGCCCTCCTGACTACTGCTCTGTAATGTGTCTGGCGTGCGCTGCCCCAGTTTGGGCGCCCGTTACCAACGCAGGGAGGCCAGGGAAAATGTACTGACAACAACATCCACAAATGCCGACGCGACTTCAGCGATTCCGGTGACAGTAGTGATGGAATCTGGAGATTACAAATCTCCAGATTGCGATCCCGGGAATCGAACCCGGTGCGTCCAACGCTTAGCATAAGCACTAGACGATTAGACCAAACTTACATCAAGCTTGATGTAAGTTTGGTCTAATCGTCTAGTGCTTATACTAAGCGTTAGACGCACCGGGTTCGATTCCCGGGGTTGCAATCTCGAGATATGTAATCTCCGGATTCCATCAAAATCTTGATCCACTGGACCGTGACTCCGAGTCTCGTTGAAGCATTTCATGCGGCATTTTACTCTTCCCCCCACTGGCGGCTTCAGGTGGTGCGTCACCATTGTCCTGGATGGTCGTTCAGGTCTTGTCATCCTGTCCACCACTTCAGGATGGTCGTTCAGGTATGACTTCCTGTCCACCACAGTCGATCTTGCACTTCCGCGCTTGGTGGGGTACCCAGGCTATTGACTACTCCTGGGCAAACCTGATGTATACCATGTCGCATCATACCCCGTCCGGATGGACTCAAGATGTTGATGGAATCCGGAGATTACATATCTCCAGATTGCGACCCCGGGAATCGAACCCGGTGCGTCTAACGCTTAGTGTAAGAACTAGACGATTAGACCAAACTTACATCAAGCTTGATGTAAGTTTGGTCTAATCGGCTAGTCCTTACACTAAGCGTTAGACGCACCGGGTTCGATTCCAGGGGTCGCAATCTGGAGATATGTAATCTCCGGATTCCATCAACATCCTGAATCCTTGCGGATGAAGTTTGTGCAGCATGGTATGACATCAGGTTTAGTCCAGGAGTAGTCAATAGCCTGGGTATCCCGCTGGTAGGTACACTTAATCCGAAGTCCACAAACATGGATAGGAGGACGCGAGACTGTGTGTTGGTTGCACTTAATCCGAAGTCCACAAACATGGATAGGAGGTCGTGAGACTGTGTGGTAACCCAGGTAGGAATGGAAGGTGCCCAACGACCACAAGAGTAAAATGCCGCATGAAATGCTTCTACGAGACTCGGAGTCACGGTCCACAGGATCATGATTTTGATGTAATCGACTAGACCAAACTTACATCAGATCTGATGTCTGTTTGGTCTAATCGTCTAGTACTTCAACTAAGACCGTGAAATCCCGGGTTCGACTCCCGGGAGATATAATCTTCAGATTAAGATCATCCCTGAAAGCGAGGCCATGTTTGCAGGCAGTATGTCGGTCGCATCACATGGTCAGATGGCAACAGACAGTGCTCCCCGACGTAGCGAGCGCGTAACACAACAACCCACCAGACTTCGAGATGTTGTTGAAGTATGTGTGGCGCCAACCGCACCCCTCAGGAATGTGGCGTGCGAACGCAAGGCAGTGACAGCAGAAATGCGGGCTGTTGGCTTGCACCTTGATGGTAAGCAGACGCTACTTAAACGTGTCTTGGCCTCAAGGGCACTCTGACTACTGAAGCAGTTCTGACAAGGATACTGCCCACTGATTGGTCAGAGGTTTCGTAGTTGTGACCCAGTTCCTCCTGCATTGCGCGCTAAGGTTCGCATTGAAGTGTACCAACGCATTGTGAGCCTCCCGTGGCTGCAGCTTGGCCAGCAGGGCAACATTATCTCAGTGCGGAAGGATGTCATTTACGCGACACTTGATGCCTTTCCAGCACCTCTGCAGCCACGGTGACTACTGTCCCAACAGTCACAGCAACATTGCTTGGTGTATACACAGGCCCCCACCCGGTACCACCACCTCCACCCACCCAGCATGCCAAGGTACATCTCAGCGTCGAGCAACAAGACTCGGTGCGAGGGATCTGTGAGACGTGCATGTGGAGGGTGCATGAGATAGCTCCATCTGCCACCAGTACGCATTTGGTCGTGCATGCCCTACCAGCGGATTTAGGGTTGGTCGAGATGGGAACTTCGAGGTGGTAACTTGAGCAACAGTTGCACGCAGTTTCCAGTTGCAACAGTGGTACAATTCTTGAAGGAGGCAGGGGTGGATTTGCCAGCTGTTGCCAGCGCCAGTGCATCAAGCAAGCCCTCAGAGGTAGCGGCGCCTGACGCAGACAATCTGGACCTTGTCAACATGCCATCCGCATTTGACCATGAGGGGGATGAGACATCATGGCAACAGGGCCTGCCGCCAGGAGAAGTGGGGCCGCAACTGAGTGAGCTGGAGTTGTCTGAAAGTGACAGTGACAGCAGTGCTGCCTCTATCCTCGGCATGTGCCTGCATGGCTTCGATGGAGACGCTTGGATGTCGGATGAGGAAGAAGCACGAGACGACATGCAGGTAGGTGCGGCCGCGGGGGTCAAAGACCCCGGTAACATTCCGTGGCGCACGACAGACTGGAGTGCAGGGGTAGCAGATGTGAAGTGTGCCAAGGTGACCACAAGGGCAGTTGAGAGCTTGCAGTCTTCCTTAGAGCTGAGTGGGGAAAACACAAATGTTTGACCTGTAGGGAGCTGCGCTCGGTGAAAATGACAATACAGAAGGTGGAGCTCAGGGGGAAGTACTAGCGGTTAGGGGTGGTGAGCAGTCTGCAGCAACAGTATACCATGGAGGAAAGGCACCTGTGAGCAGTGAGGCAGCGGAGTGGGTTGTGTTGACAGCTGACGAGAGAAAGGCGTTAAAGAAGTTGAAATATGTAGAGAGGGTCCTACAGGATTTTCGGTGATTCATCCGTCACCATAGCTCAGTGGTGGAGAGCGCGGCACTCAAGAAAGTTAGTAATCCGTAAGGTCCCCGCTTCGATTCCGGCCGAAAACACGTCACCTCAGATTCACATGGATTTGAGCATATAGACCCTCAATCAAGGGTTCTAAACTACTGTTTCCGTAATAAAAGCAACTAAAAATAAAAGGCGAGGCGAAAACAGACGACACCAGCTCATAAGGCAGGGGGGGGTTTCAAAGGGGGACACGACAACGCAGAAAGAACTAGTAGACATCTGGCGTCTCTAACACGCCAGTGAAACACGGCTCTGTGACACGGCCGCTTTCTCATTAGTTGTGGTATCCAGATACGATAATAACACCTTTGATACCAAATTAATGTTGCCCCCTCATATTCCTCTTAGAGTCGGGCCCGCACCAGCCTAACCGTTGAGTGGGCTCTTCAGAAGTGTGGACCCCCAACTTTGGCGCTTTACCAATAATAGCCTTGGTATCCCTCACGCACCTTCCTTGTCTGTTTGCCTGTTTTCATGAGTCTGTGTCGTGTGTGTATACTTTCTTCTCTACCTGTCTTTCTACATGTGTTGCGCGTACTGCGTGTTTTGTGTTCTGTCCTCAATTCATAACCACATTCTTGTCTTCTTTGTTCTTTTTAAACAAATTTAATAGACCACTTCTTTTTCCACATCTGCATCTTCATTTTTCTAATTCCTGCTTATGTGTATCCAATCATGAGTACACATAATCCGGCTCATATGCTTATCTTCCTTTTCCATCTGCATCTTCATTTCTCTACTTCCTGCGTATGTTTACCTAAAGATGTATCCACATAGCCCGGCTTCTATGCCTATTTTCCTTTTCCATCTGCATCTTCATTTCTCGAATTCCTGCGTATGTGTATCTAACCATGTATACACATATTGCGGCTCGTATGTCTGTCTTCCTTTTCTATCTGCATCTTCATTTCTCTCATTCCTGCGTATGTGTATCTAACCATGTATACGCACTTCCCTCCTCTTCCATATTCATACACATTTATGGCCATGTTCATATATATATATGTGTCGACTATTCTGTAACGACCCCTTATAATTTGTTTGCTGAACTTACAAAACGTCTCTGTGTACCCGCTCTTAGCGGTGTCGCCCGATGTCTACACACTTGTGACCCCATCTTCCAGAGTGTGTATTTCTCCACTTATGTGTGCCTACGAAACCTATGAATGCACATATACCATTTTCACATGAAAAAGTGAAATTCTTTGTGTACCTGACCCCTCCCATATGTGCCCCATATGGGAGGGCCCCCTCTTCATTCGTATCTTTCCCATCCACCTAAATACGTACTCACGTGGGGATGTCTACACCATGCGCGGTAATAAATTTGAAATAACTTGCATACACAATGAAATATATACAGTCACACACAAACATACATTCATAGATTAAATACTTATAACTTGCATCCATCCAATACATGATAAACTATAGGAACACACAAATAAATACATGCGATTACCTGTCAACAAAAGTATGTTCCACGTGTGGTTTATTCATACATGCTCCGTGTTTGTTGATATTTATGTTGTTCTCCGTCTCTTGTATTTGACTACATGTGTATGCTTTTGCCATGCATGCACCTTAATATATCAAATAACTATAACTTACATACATTAAATTCATAATAAGATATGTGAACAAACTTTAACAATGATATGTATGTGTCAAAAAATGGAAACTACGTAAAGACATGACAACAATGAAAATGAATTAGAACAGCAATCCACATGCTTCACATAAACAATGAAATATACAAATCCGAAATTAAATTGCTATTACGGATGTCTGTTGTGTTCTATTCCTGGTGTGTATGTATATCTGCGTATGCAAATGCCTACTTCAAAACAATATTGCGGGAGTGCCTTCGAGCGAGGCTACCTTCGGGTTCCACAGTACTGCGCCTCCACCTGTGCTCGTTCCGGCTGTGCTCGGCACGCTGGCTGTGTGGAATCCAAACCAAAAAAGTGACCAACCCAGGTTATTGTCTGAGGTCTGTCAACACGAGGAAACCCTGGACTGTAACGATTACCCAACATCGGGTTAATAAAACAAAGCAACACACACTAATAAAACAAAGCAACACACTCGGTGACATGGCAGGAGCGGCACAAAAATCAATCCTGGCGTTTCATCGGGAGGCACGTCCAACTCTACGATACTTCCCCAATGATACCGAACTGGCCCTGGGCATGACCTTGCTGGAATTGCACTACATCATACAAGGTTTCTGTGTCCATCAAAAAGATGGGGGAGGGGTGAACCGGGGGAGCTAGCGACATAGTAAAAGCGAAGAGTTCTGGAGAAGATCCCAGGGCAACTGCAGGCCTCATTTCTAATCTTCCTCACCCTCGGGTTAATAAAACAAAGCAACACACACACCTCAAAAATAAATGGAAATGAACTGAACTGAACTCAACTGAGCGGAAAGTGTGAGAAGAAGCGGGAAATTGGTGACATAACTAAAAATGTATATATTTATATATAATACATATTTGAAATATATGATAATTACAATACATAACAAGAATCATGGAATTATCAAAATATATATATACAAATGCAATAAACATAAACATAAAACCCCCACTTGAATAAATAAGAAGAAATACAAAATTATTTGCTTGTTCGAATGTGCGTTATTTATCCATGTTGCATGTTTATGGATGTGTGCTTTGTTATGTTTATCTTTTGTCTGTATACATGTGTGTGCGTATGCCTTCAAATCCAAGGTCCATTGCGGGAGTCCCTTCGAGCCAGGCGCTTCTGGGCTTCACTATTACTGCACCTCCACCTGTGTGCGTTCCTGCTGTAATTGGCACGCTAGCTGTGTGGCGACAAAACAACAATTAATCTGGATACGTTTGCCAAGGAGCAGAATCTTGTAAGCTTGCAATACTTTGTTAGTCAAAGATTTGATCGAAATGTTCATTGGAGCAGACCTTGTCGTGGCCTTGTAGATGGTTGCTGACTTTTCGAGAGGTGGCGGGAGATGAACGAGATGTGGCGTGAGAGAAAATTCAACGTGAGAAGAGGGAGAGTAAAAGGCCAGGTGCCAACGCCGCTGCTGCTTTTGAAAATGAAGCTTGTTTCACATCATGAAACTTGAAAGAGCGTGTCCGAAAGGAAACATTATTATCGATCCACTCGTGACTGATGCGAAGGTCTTTGTTATCACCATAATCGGCACTTTTAGACGTACCATGAGAGCCGCCTGAAACTAGCCTTGAGCTAAGAAGAGCAAGCAAGAGATGAGGAACTGACCTTTTGCAGAAAGAACTTTGAAGAAAGAAGAGATTAGGAAAAAATTGAAGGTGGGCAATTGACTCAGTAGCCTTACGATCGAAATCCATTAGATCAAATTTCAGATTCCGATGTAATAACTTCGGCAGTTGCTTTCGAAAAGGACTGAAATGATGCCACGGGCTCATTCAAAGGATCCAGCGCTGCGTTTATACCTCCATCCACATCGACATAATTGTCAGAGAGATGACTATTGCTATTCAGACTCTGGTTGTGTTGTAGTAGGTGATGGAACCAAGCGTATTTAGAAGTGGCTGACAGTGCGTGCTTTAAGCTGAAATTCGGCATTATAGCCCTGAGTCTGCTTGACAACAGCAAGTCGTCGATGAACAACCATAAGAATAGATCCGTTCCTTTCTCCAAGGTAGCAAACCCCACTAAGACATCAGCTTGATTTTTAGAAGATATTGGAATGGAGGCGTTGCCATCAAGACCAATAAAAGGATTAATCTGTACCTTGTGAACAAAAATACTGGGGGCAGAAGGGCAGCGTGAATGACAGCATTGAAAAGGTGTGGGTCACCTTCAACTCGGAGTCTAATAGATAATATCAAGCCTGTGGGCCAGTTTTACTGAAAACTCTCATAAATATCCAACAAGCAACGCTCGATCGGATTTGGGCTTTCGGGCTGAAGGTGTGAACAGTAAATTGAAAATGAGCCGTACACTGAATGTACACACGAGCACAAATGCAAATATTTGTACACTTTTGCTCTTGCTGTGTATTACTACTACTGTGACTACTCCTTCCAAATGTTGACAAAGTCACTGAGCTGAACACGGTACCGAGTTTCTAAATCACTCAGCCGAAAGATTACGATACTTGACTTATTTTTCATGGTTACATTCAGTTTATTCTTGAGCGTATGCCAGGAGCATTAATTGAATTTCGCAAATGTGCTCAGAATTTTTGAGTTGACGATGATCGATTCGATGATCGATTCCGGAAGTTATTTATTCGACTCAACAGTAGTAAAAAAACCTTCGTAGATATGACCCGACATGACTATGCAGTTTTGACCCTCTTGGTGTTATTTTCTCATTCTAAATCCGTCGGACCTTTCCGACAGATCTCTGACGTCATGAGAGCCGTGACTCTATGTCACGTCCCCCTGACTGTCACAAGTGATGTCTCCTTGACGCTCACTTGTTATAGTAACCACACATTGAGATTGGTTGAGTAGACTGTATGTGTGAGTAGTTTATAACTGAAAATGTGAAAGACTTGTAAACAGAAATGGTGTTTTGAATCAAGTGGCGAGATGCAACGTTGGAAATGATGTTCGCCTGAGAGATGATCCCTCTGTGGTTGGCCTCGCACCTCCTTGCAGCTGCTGGAGAAAGGACACAATCACCCGATTGTGTGCTATGCATATCTATGTCGTATGATCAGCGATGAGCTTGTCTTTTTTTCCTTCTTGTATATCAAGCTTTTTGAGCTTAGTGTAGAAGTCGCTCTCATCAACCGATCCGCAGTTACCCACCACAAAGTCAATCTGCTCAAATTTCCACTTTGACACAGCAGCTTTGAGCGCACCGATGATGCTTTTGTACTGCTCGTTTGCTTCTGCTTCTTCCACCTCTAGGAACCCCTCGTTCCTGTCTGTCGACCGTTTAAATTCTGAATTATATACGATGTGCAGAGCCTCATTGATTGCGACCCCATTCGGTCGCCTGCTCCAGAAACGATTTTCGAAGAAAGACCCTGGGTCGAGGTTGTACTGTGCCTCTTGACCTTTTTTGACTGGTATTGTCACCTCTATATCCTGTGCCTTCTCCGCCAGCTCTTCCTTGCTGCAGATTCTTAGAAACTCTTCTCGTCGCCACAGCGTGCTCATGTTACTATTTCTACTATTTCTTTGTCAAGCGTGACAAACTTGAGCTTGCTTCCAGAAGGTGTGATTTTCTTGAAAATTGGGATGTAATAATCCTAAAGATGAATCTTGTAGGTTTTGTGCTGAATTCTAAATCGCTGCAAGTCTTTTCGTGCGAATTGCCTCAATAATAAATCCCATCGCGCTGTGCAGAAGGGAAAAGGTCTGCGCTGAGAGAAAAGCGAAAAGGCTGTGCTCCCGAAGAGACAACCACTGGGAGAGGAGCATGGGCTTGGAAAGTCCAGAGAGGAAAAAGTCTGAGAGTTTCGAATCGGATCCGGCTATTAAATAGCCGATCCGATCTCGATCTCGCGATCGGCATTGTGAGAGACATGAGTGAGACCCTTGTGTTACTCAAGTGACTAAGCATTGTCTCAGTCTCTCGGAATGCTGGAGAATCGCTGAGGAGGGCCCGCAGGGTCTCGCAAAGTATGGTTGTGTGCACACGAAAACATGTACACGAATACCAAGTCTCCTACCAAAGGAGAAAGACGAAAATATCCAAGTCTCCTACCAAAGGAGAAAGACAAAAATATGGACATGGCGCCAACACGTACACAAAGCACACACAAAGACACGCAGACCCCCCCACCCCCACCCCCACCCCCGCCCCCACCTACCCCCCCTCCCCCGCCCCGCCCCCTTCCCCCTCCCCC
>Ga0105054_10007745_pt1 | contig 14469 bp, 12 predicted proteins | sample BON02_FD_78091 | JGI IMG/M metagenome (GOLD analysis project Ga0105054, IMG submission 78091) | Freshwater microbial communities from Lake Bonney liftoff mats and glacier meltwater in Antarctica - BON-02 (megahit assembly) | ecosystem: Environmental > Aquatic > Freshwater > Ice > Glacier...
CTGACTGCTCACGAGCTGATGTAAGAACTTTTTGGCATAACTGCCCTGAAAAATGGCAATGGCTGTATCGAGTTTGCCACCCATTTCTGCATTTATGTCGTGCATGATGCGCATGCTGATGTCTTCATGGTGCACATCGCGTATGAATAAAAACTCCAGGGCATGGCTAAAAGGGCCATGCCCTACATCGTGTAAGAGGATAGCGATGTATGCTCCCAGCGCTTCTTCCTCGCTGATGTCGTGCCCTTTTTGGCGAAGAACGGCAATGGCCTTTTGCATTAAATGCATGGCGCCCAAGGCGTGATTGTAGCGGGTATGCATGGCACCGGGATACACCTGATAGGTCATGCCCACCTGTTTGATGCGGCGGAGGCGCTGAAAATAAGGGTGTTGGATTAAATCATAGATGGTTTCGTGCGGGAGCTGTATAAAACCGTAGATCGGGTCGTTGATGATTTTCTTTTTATTCAAAACAATGCTTTTAAAAGCGTGTACGGAAAAGGCCGTAATTTCGTTACCCTTTCAAGCCACTAAATTACGCTGAATGAGCCAGAAGATACACATTCTCTGGGCCGATGATGAAATCGACCTCCTGAAACCCCATATTCTCTTTTTGAAGTCGAAGGGCTACGAAATTACGCCAGTTACCAATGGGGAAGATGCGGTTGAGGCCGTTGAAAAGAATAGCTTTGACATCGTCTTCCTAGACGAAAACATGCCAGGTGTTTCTGGCTTGGAGGCGCTACCTCGCATTAAAAATCTCCAGCCTAATCTGCCAGTAGTCATGATTACCAAAAGCGAAGAGGAGTACCTGATGGAAGAGGCCATCGGTTCGAAAATCGCCGACTACCTCATCAAACCCGTTAACCCAAACCAGATTTTGCTGGCCATAAAAAAAATCATCGACAACAAAAGGTTGGTGAGTGAAAAAACAACCTCCGGCTATCAACAGGATTTTCGTCAGTTGGGCATGGCCGTAAATGATGTATATGATGTGCCAGGTTGGATTGAATTGTACCAGAAGCTGGTGTACTGGGAAATTGAGTTAGAAAAAAGTGAGGACGAAGGCATGAAAGAAGTCTTCTCTATGCAGAAATCAGAGGCCAACCGTCAGTTTGGTAAGTTTATAAAGGAGAATTATGTCGACTGGTTCGAAAGTCCGGATAAGGCACCTGATCTATCTTACAATCTGCTCAAGCGAAAACTTGTGCCTCTGCTCGACGATAAAAAGCCGACTTGGTTGGTGGTGATAGATAATTTACGCCTCGACCAGTTTCGCATTTTAGAACCTTATCTGAACGAGTTTTTCAGGCTCGACAGTTTGCAGCCCTATCTGAGTATATTGCCTACTAGCACCGAGTTTGCCCGCAATGCGTTGTTTGCAGGTTTGATGCCTGCCGAAATCAAAAAACGTTATCCAGACAAATGGAATGACGGCGATTCAGACGAGGGAAGTAAAAACATGAATGAGGAGTTTTTCCTGCACGAACAGCTCAAACGTTTTGGGCGAGATATGAAATTCAGCTACAATAAAATCACTACGCTGCATTACGGCAAACAGCTCAACGACAACCTAAGTAATCTCTTCGACAACCAATTGAATGTGGTGGTGTACAATTTCGTAGATATGCTCAGTCATGCCCGTACAGAAATGAACGTCATTAAAGAACTCGCCGACGACGAAGCTGCCTACCGTTCCATCACTCGGTCGTGGTTTGAACACTCACCGCTCTTTGATATGCTAAAAAAAGTAGCAGGCAAGGGGCATCGTTTGGTGATAACTACCGATCACGGCACCATCAAAGTGGGCGAGCCAGTACGCATCATAGGTGACCGGAATACCACCACTAATTTGCGTTATAAGGAAGGCAAAAACCTGAGTTACGACGATAAAGAACTCTTGGTGCTCGACAAACCCGAAAAAGCCGGACTCACTAAACCGTATCTAAGCTCCACCTATGTTTTTGGTACAGAAGATAAATATTTCTGCTACCCCAACAACTACCACCATTTTGTGAATCTCTACCGCAATACTTTTCAGCATGGAGGGATTTCTTTGGAAGAAATGATTGTCCCATTTGCTGTTTTCAGTGCACGATGAATACCGTTTTTAAGCTGAATGATTTAAAAGATTTACCTGCGGCCGCTAAATGGTTGATTGTTCAGGCCGGTGACCAAAAAATATGGTGTATTGCTGGGCCAATGGGAGCGGGTAAAACCACGTTAATAGCTGCTGTATGTGCTCAATTAGGTGTTGAAGATGCTGTCAGCAGCCCGACCTACGGCTTGGTTAATGAATACCAGATAGGGAAGAAGCGGGTCTGCCATTTTGATTTATACCGACTCAAGAACTTAGAGGAAGCCCTTGATATGGGTATAGAAGGTTATCTCGCCAGCGGTGATTTGTGCCTCATCGAATGGCCAGAAATTATTGCGCCTTTGTTGCCAGTTGTTCATCTGCAAATCAGTTTGCGTATCTTCGAAAATCAAACGCGCCAACTGATCTGTGACCATGCCCGCTGAATCTGCCCCTCTTTCCCGCTTTGCAGCTACTCCGTTAGAACAACCTTTGCGCATTTCGCGTAAAACTACCCGTATGTCTATTGGCGTGCCGCGGGAGCGTGGTTACCAGGAAAACCGTGTTGCGTTAACACCGCAAGCGGTAAGCAGACTCGTAGCCATTGGCCACGATGTTACCATCGAAAGTAAAGCAGGTATTGCCAGTTTTTACAGCGATAAAGACTATACCGAAGCCGGCGCCAACATCGTCTATTCACCCGAAGAGCTCTACAAATCTCATGTGATTGTAAAAGTGGGGCCGATACCCATGGAGGAGATTCAATATCTCAGCCCAGGACAAATCGTTTTTTCGGCGATCCATCTGCCTACCATAACCCACGATTATGTAAAAGCCCTAGTCGAAAAACGCATTATTGGGGTGGCGTATGAATATATGAAAGATGCGAGTGACAGTCTGCCTGTAGTTCGTTCGATGAGTGAAATTGCAGGAAGTTCGGCTATTTTGATAGCGGCAGAATACCTCAGCAACCAGTTTCAAGGCAGCGGTAAATTATTGGGTGGTGTTTCGGGTGTGCCTCCCAGTAAGGTGGTGATTTTAGGTGCTGGTACCGTAGGTGAATTTGCCGCTCGAACCGCCATAGGCTTAGGCAGTGATGTGCGCATTTTCGACAACAGCATTACCCGACTGAAACGCCTGCAAAACAACCTGGGTATGCGCATTTATACAAGCGTTATACAGCCCGATACCTTAGCACAGGAGCTGAAAACTGCCGATGTAGTGGTAGGCGCTATCCATGCCGAAACCGGTCGTGCGCCCATGGTAGTTACCGAAGCAATGGTGCAACAAATGAAAGCAGGATCGGTAATTATTGATGTGAGTATAGATCAAGGTGGGTGTTTTGAAACATCTGAGTTGACTAACCATACTAAACCGACCTTCAAAAAACACGATGTTATTCACTATTGCGTGCCGAATATTCCTTCGAGGGTTTCTCAAACGGCTTCCATGGCGCTGAGTAACATCCTGAGCACCCTGTTAATTGATGCCGGAGAATTTGGCGGAGTAGATAGTTATTTCTGGGTGGAGAGGGGTCTACGAGCTGGTATATATTGTTTTAACGGTAATCTCACCAACAAATACCTTAGCCAGAAATTCAACATGAGTTTTACCAATCTTGAACTGCTGGCTGCTGCCCGCATGTAATTCAGCACCTAGTATGACAAGATTTGCTGCTCTCCTCGGGATTTTGTTTTTTGCTGGTTTCGGAAATGACGTGTTTGCACAGCAACACCCCGAAAGCACAGAACAAAAAATACGGAGTGTCTTAACGGAACAGCAAAATGCGTGGAATTCCGGCGATTTAGTCGCTTTTATGGAAGGTTATTGGAAGTCGGATTCGCTGCAATTTATCGGTAAAAGCATTCGCCACGGCTGGCAAGCAACCTTGGATGGTTACAAAAAAGGATATCCCGATAAATCAGCCATGGGCGAGCTGCAGTTTGATATATGGCAGACTGTACGCCTTGCCGATGATACGTACCTCGTGTCAGGAAAGTATACTTTAGTTCGGGAAAAGGATAAGCCAACAGGGCCGTTTACCTTAATTTTTCGACTAAAAGGAGGGAAGTGGGTCATCGTTTACGACCACACCAGCGGTTAATTACTGCTTTTCCTTCTCTTCAATTCATTCAGTAACAATCCGAGCTCTCTGCCCATCTGGCCGGCAATTGAGGTGTTTTCTTGGGCACGGCGGATAAGGTATGGCATCATGGATTTGATGGGAGCATAGGGCACGTATTTAGCCACATTGTAACCAGCATGTGTTAGGTTATAGCTGATGTGATCGCTCATGCCGTACAACTGGGCAAACCAAACCAGCGGATGATTGGCAGGAATCCCCTTTTTAGCCATCAAATGAGCCAATTTGAGGTTACTGTCTTCGTTGTGCGAACCAGAACAAACACCCATGTAGTCGATGTGCTCCACGCAAAAGGCTACGGCCGCATCATAATCCCGATCGCTGGCTGTTTTATCGGGTTGAATGGGTGATAAATAGCCTTTTGCAGCGGCTCTTTCCCTTTCTTTCTCCATGTAAGCACCACGAACCAACTTCACGGCATACCAATACTTCTCCTCCCGGGCGGCTGCATAACATTTTTGCAGATAGGCCAGGCGGTCGTGTCGGTACATTTGCAGCGTATTAAATACGATAGGCTGCTCTTTATTGAATTCCCGTTGCATATCAGTAACCAAATGATCAATGGCATTTTGTATCCAACTGTCCTCGGCATCGATAAACAACATTTGTTTGGCTTCCCAAGCAGCGTGACAAATGGCATGTACGCGTTCACGGGCTCGTGTCCATTCAGCAGTTTCGGTGGGACTGAGTCGGACGTGGCTGTTTACTTTTTCGAGTAGTTCAAAACGAACTACACCAGTTACTTTGAATACACTGAAGGGGATACGGTTGTCGTGCCGGGCTTTTTCGATGGTACGGATAATTTCGAATTTGCAAGCGTCCAACTCCTTTTCGTTTTCTTTACCCTCAACAGAATAGTCGAGTATGGTGCCGATTTTGAATTTATCGAGCTCTTCAATGACGGCTTCGCAACCTGCAATAGATTCACCCCCGCAAAAATGATCAAAAACGGTAGCGCGAATCGCCCAGTCGATAGGAAGATGAAGTTTAAAACTGATTTCTGCCGCGCCTGTTAAAATGCGCACCATCGTGGGGGAGTGCATTAACCGAAATAGCCAATAGGCTTTGCGAAGTTGTTGGTTGGTTTTAGAGGCAAATGCGATTTTAGTATCACTAAAATTCAATGCGGGGTGCGTTTCCATAGCTCGAACTTGATGCGAAAATAAGACAATAACATACAATTGCAACGTTGGTTTATATGCTTCTCCCACAAATCTTTCGCCGCGAGGCGTTAGAAATAACCCCTTGGGTGCTGCCTTTGTGGCTTTGTACGGTTTATCCATTTTCTGCTGAACAAAAAGCACTTTCTTTGCATTTAGTTAACATGACTTCTCTGACCGACATACAACCCAAAAGCAGCTGGATCAGTGGCGACCGACCGTATCTGATTGCAGGTCCGTGTTCTGCTGAAACACCTGAGCAAATCAGGGCCACTGTACAAGGCTTACTGCCTGCTAAACCCGACGCTATCCGTGCCGGCATCTGGAAACCACGCACACGTCCGAATACCTTTGAAGGTATTGGTCCTGAAGCACTGCTTTGGATCAAAGAAGCAACCGAAGGGACCGGCATACCCGTGATGGTAGAGGTGGCCAGTGCCAAACATGTAGAATTGAGTCTTGCAGCTGGCATTGATATGGTATGGATAGGTGCGCGCACAACTGTCAATCCTTTTATGGTTCAGGAAATTGCCGAAGCATTACGCGGGAGTAATATTCCAGTTTTGGTTAAAAACCCAGTTAATCCTGAATTGGATTTATGGATTGGCGCCTTAGAACGTTTGCATAAAGTTGGCATCACAAAATTGGCAGCTATACACCGGGGTTTTTCGGGCTACGAAAAGACCATCTACCGCAATCACCCCAACTGGGAGCTACCCATAGAATTGCGTAGGCAGTTGCCTGATTTAATGATGATCTGCGACCCTAGTCATATCAGCGGCAATGCTTTGTTGGTTGCCGATACCGCTCAAATTGCCCTTGATCTCGATTTTGATGGGTTGATGATAGAAACCCACCACGACCCGGCCCGTGCCTGGAGCGACGCAGCACAACAAATTACGCCGGACCAGCTCTGTCGTTTGATGAAAGAGCTTGTTTTTCGCAGAGAGCATATCGAAGACCCAGCATTTAACGCCCAGCTTGAACTATTACGAACACGTATCGATGGTATTGATGAAGCTTTATTGAAACTGCTTGCCGATCGTCTTGACATCATTCGCGACATCGGAGCAGTAAAAATGGAAAACGATATCACCATTTTACAACCCACCCGTTGGGCCGAAATTTTTGAGACCAGATTGGTTGAGGCCAGTGAAAGAAGCCTCGATCAGGCATTTGTAAGTCGGTTACTCCATTTATTGCACGAAGAGTCCATCAACACCCAGGTGAAAGTGTTTCGCGAACAACGCGATAATACACCAAAAAAACAGGCATGAACCAGCAGCTCATCTTTACGGATGAACTTGAAAGTGCCTTAAAGGCGCTGGTGCATGGCTTGCAGCCCTCGGTGGTGGTTTTTTTAGCCGATGAAAACACCGCAATACACGCCCAGCCCCTAGTAAAAGCCTTGGATGGCAGTTTATTTACCGTACCCGCCGGCGAACAAAATAAGGGCATTCGTAATGCCGAAAATATTTGGCAAGCTTGGCTCGATATCGGCCTCGACCGCCATGCGCTGCTGATCAATGTAGGAGGTGGAATGATTACCGATTTAGGTGGTTTTTTAGCCGCTACGTACAAAAGAGGTATACGTTATATCAATGTGCCGACTAGTCTGCTCGCCCAAGTAGATGCTGCTTTTGGCGGAAAAACAGGCATCAATCTCCACCACATTAAAAACGCAATTGGTGCTTTTCATCAAGCTGAGGCAGTATTGTTTAGCCGCTTTTTGTTGCAGACTTTGCCGGTAAGGGAGTTGGAATCAGGTAAGGCTGAAATGCTGAAACATGGCCTAATTGCTGATAAAGGCTTGTGGTTGGATATGCTTTCGTTGAAGCCGGGAGAAATACCAGAAAATGTCCTGATCCAAAAAGCAGTAGGCATCAAGGCAGAAATTACAGCCCGCGATCCTTTCGAAACGGGAGAACGTAAACTACTGAATTTTGGGCATACCATCGGACATGCGCTTGAAAGTTTAGCCATGGAGTCGACAACCCCACTTTTACACGGGGAAGCGATTGTATTAGGTATGCTCGCCGAAATTGAAGTTTCAGTGCAATTGGGTGTGCTCGCTGCCGAAACAGCTTTAGCTATTCAATTAGACTTAAAACGGCTCTTTCCGCATTTGAAAGCTGAATTTCAGTTCGAAAACTGGTTGCCATTCGTTTTAAACGATAAAAAAAACCAGGGTAATCGTGTGCTGTTTACGCTTTTGCATGAGGTAGGCGCAGCGAGTTATAATAAAGCTGTAGAGACGTATCAAATGCAAGAAGCCTGGCGTAAACTACAACAGGAATGGGCCTAACACTGCAGGCTGCCCCAGTAAGACTGGAAGGCAATTTACGTCTTCCTGGCTCTAAAAGTAGCAGCAACCGCTGGTTGATACTCGAAGCATTGGCCGGTCAAAGTTTTCAGCTGCACGGACTATCTTCGGCAGAGGATACGCAGCGCCTACAAGCGGAATTACAGTCAAAACAAACGAGGCTCCAAGTAGGTGCTGCCGGTACTGCTATGCGTTTTATGACCGCTTACCTAGCGCAAAAAACTGGAAAATATGAGCTATTTGGTCGAGACCGGGCGCATGAACGACCTATCGCTATTTTGGTAAATGCCCTGCGTGCTTTGGGAGCAGATATACAATATATTGAAAAGGAAGGTTACCCACCACTTCAAATCACGGGTAAAACATTGCTTGGCGGAACGCTAAAAATCGATGCAAGCGTGAGTAGCCAATACCTCACGGCACTTTTGTTAATTGGCTGCCGGTTGAAGGAAGGTTTAACGTTGCAATGGGAGGGTGAACTTAGTTCAGCACCTTATGTAGTACAAACGCTGGCTGTATTGAAGCAAGCCGGCATCCGAACAGAACGAAATGAGCAGCAAATAAAGGTTTATGCGGGGGAAATAAATGCTGTTTCAGTGGTTGTTGAACCCGATTGGTCCTCGGCAGGCTACTGGCTGGCTTTTGCTTGTCTTTTGCCTACCAAGCTTCACTTAACTGCTTTAAAATCGGATACGCATCAGGCAGATAAAATAGCCTTGACTTATTTAGCTGAGCTGGGTTTAAATCACCTATTTGATATAAATGGACTGCAAATTTCACGGCAAGCGGTGGAGGCAACACAAACAGTACAGCCCTGGGATTTTAGTGATTGCCCCGATTTGGCACCTACTTTAATTGTATTGTGTGCTGCACTGGGGCAAAAAAAGGTGTTTACCGGACTTAAAAGTTTGCGCATCAAAGAAAGTGATCGGCTATTAGCACTTCAAACCGAACTTTTGAAATTTGGTGCTCAACTGCATATTTCGCAGGATTCGGCCGTATTGGTAAGTGGTTGTGATGCGTCAAAGGAGGCTGTTGTAGCCGTTGATAGCTGGCAGGACCACCGCCTGGCCATGTCGCTGAGCTTACTTTCGGCGGTGGGTTATCGTCTTTATTTTGATCAGCCACAGGTTGTTTCAAAATCCTATCCTTCTTTTTGGGAAGATTTAGCGAAATTCGGCTTTCAACTCAAAAAGTAGGATGGCAGGTAACAGCTTTGGTCAACTTTTCCGCATCACCACTTTTGGCGAATCACACGGTCCTGCCATTGGTGTGGTGATAGATGGTTGTCCGGCCGGACTGGTCTTCGATCAGGCATTTATCCAGCTGCAGCTCAGTCGACGCCGTCCAGGGCAATCAGCGTTGACTACGCAGCGCGATGAAAGCGATCAACTCGAACTTTTGTCGGGTGTATTTGAAGGCCGTACCACGGGCACGCCAATTACCTTGCTTATTCGCAACAAAGATGCACAATCAGGTGATTATGATGCCTTGAAAGATGTATACAGGCCTTCGCATGCCGATTATACCTACGAAGCCAAGTATGGTATTCGGGATCACCGGGGTGGCGGACGGTCATCTGCGCGGGAAACCGCTGCACGTGTGGCTGCCGGCGGACTGGCGCAACTCTTATTGCATGCTTCTGGCATACGTGTGGTGGCCTATGTGTGCGGCGTAGGGAGTGTCACTTATATAGACGAACCTACGCAAAAAGCGCTTTTGTCGATTGAAAATAATGCTGTTCGGTGTCCGGATACGACAACAGCTGCGCGTATGGAAGCGGCTATAGCCGAAGCTAAAGCTCATGGTGATTCATTGGGTGGTATGATCAGGGTACTTATTACAGGGGTGCCAGCGGGTTTGGGTGAACCGGTATTTGATAAACTCGAAGCCGATCTGGCCAAAGCTATGCTCAGCATCAATGCGGTCAAAGGGTTTGAAGTAGGGGCGGGTTTTGCCGCTGCAATGGCCAAGGGCTCGGAGATGAACGACAGTTTTTACACCGATTCGGGTAGGGTGCGTACCCGTACCAATCATTCTGGTGGTATTCAGGGTGGTATTAGTAATGGCGAAACCATTAGTTGTCGCATTGCTTTTAAGCCAGTAGCTACTATCCAACAAAAACAAAACAGTATCGATAAAGCAGGCAAAAGTATCACGCTCGAAGCTAAAGGTCGACACGACCCTTGTGTGGTGCCACGCGCTGTTCCTATTGTTGAAGCCATGGCTGCCTTGGTGCTCGCCGATCATTTACTTCGTCAGCGGAGTGCAATTCTCTAAGCATGAAAAAGAAAAAACTCGCCTTACACTGGAAAATAATCATTGGTATGACCCTCGGCGTAATTGTGGGATTGATAGCGAGCGGCACAGGTCAGAATGAATTTATAATCGACTGGATCAAACCCATTGGGACCATTTTTGTGAATCTGCTCAAATTGATTGCCATGCCATTGGTTTTAGCATCTTTAATCGTGGGGGTGGCCAGTCTTAAAGATGTGAGCAAACTGTCGCGCATGGGTACCAAAACCATTGGTATTTATTTGTCGACGACCGTGATAGCGGTCAGTTTGGGTTTGTTAATCGTGAATGTTTTGCAACCGGGCAGTTATTTGTCTACGGAAAAAAGAGATGAGCTAAAATCACGGTACGCCACGGTTGCAGCGGATAAAACTGCAAATGCAGATAAAATAGCTGAAGGCGGTCCGCTACAGTCAGTGATTGATATTGTGCCCGATAATTTGTTCAATGCCCTTGGCAACAACACCAATATGTTGCAGGTAGTATTTTTTGCCATCTTTTTTGGGATAGCTTTAATCCTCATCCCCGATGAGAAAGGAAGGCCTGTGAAGCTGTTTTTTGAAGGGGTGAATGATGTTATCCTTAAGTTAGTTGACTTGATTATGCTCATGGCGCCCATCGGCGTATTTGCCTTGTTGGCTGCATTAATCGCCGAGTTTGCGGGCTCCAATCCTGCCGAGGCACTCGATTTATTAAAAGCGCTGAGCATGTATAGCTTGACGGTTTTATTGGGCTTGGCATCGATGATATTTTTAGTCTATCCACTCATTTTGCGTTTGTTTACCAAATTTGGTTACGCTCGCTTTTTTAAAGGCATCGCACCCGCACAGATGTTAGCCTTTAGCACCAGTTCCAGCTCGGCTACTTTGCCTGTAACCATGGAAAGGGTAGAGGAACACCTTGGGGTAAGTGAAGAAGTTTCAAGTTTTGTTCTTCCGCTAGGCGCAACCATCAATATGGATGGCACCAGCTTATATCAGGCAGTGGCAACGGTATTTATTGCCCAGGCTTTTGGAACAGATCTGAGCCTTATGCAACAATTGACCATTGTACTTACAGCTACCTTGGCGTCTATTGGCTCGGCAGGTGTGCCAGGCGCAGGCATGGTGATGCTTGTTATCGTACTGGAATCGGTGGGGCTCGATACGGCAGGTATTGCCTTAATTGTGGCGGTAGACCGCATTTTAGATATGGCCCGCACGGTGGTCAATGTAACCGGTGATGCTACCGTAGCCGTTGTGGTTGCCCATACAGAAAATCAGCTCCACGACGTTACCGACGAGGAGCTGATGTCTTGATGGGATTGAAAAAATTAGTCTTTTTTCTCAGGAACTTGGTTCAGCCCATTGGTCTTACCGAACAGCTCCATCGATTTCACATTGTAAGCTAAAGCTGCTTCTTCAGGAGTTTGGAACAAGCCAAGATCGATACGCTCTTTGTTGTGGAAAATGATGGCGCGGAATTTTTTGCCGCTTTTAACTACCCCACGAAAACCAAATTGATTTTCAGTTTTTGAAGTATTGCGAACTACTTTCGCGCGGATGGCCCATTGGAGATTGGTCAAACGACAATCGAGCGGATTGCTGTTCAGCAGATTCACCAATAAACGCTCGGGAGATTCATGTTTAGGGATGAATTTCTCCGCAATGAGCTTGTGCAGATAGATGGTTTCGTTTTTGTAAACACCACCTTCTAAAGGCCAGTTTTTTTGGAAAAAAGCGTAACCACGAGAATGGCGCCGCAGATTTGCGAGAAAACCAATCTTTTTCAAGTAAGGATTCTCTGAAAGGAATTCAAATACCTGATCGTCAACTAAAGCCACATCCGTGGAATTTTTGAGGGGTAATTTTACGAGCATAGAAATATAGATTGATTAAAAATTCGGCTTAAAACACAACACGGTCTAAATATAAAGGGTTACGTTTTAGTATTCGGTTTCTAAATCAAACCTTTTGACAAATTCTAAAACATTTGGATTTTTTTCGACCATTTTCGAAAGTTTTTCGTTCGAAGAGACAGGTCGGATGGCCGATTCTGCTAAAATTATCTCGTCATAGCCAAAATTCAGTTCCTGATTTGAAGTAAGTTGTCTCAATACTATAAGGAGATCTAGTTTCGCTTCTTCCAATGCTTTTTGCTGTGCAGCATCATAAACTGGAATTAAAAAGTAAGCTTTTTCATCAGGTATTGGAGAAATTTGAGAGACGATGGCGTGGAGAAAATCTTTCTTTTCTACCTTAAGACTGAGGAGCATTTTTTTCCAAGCCTCGCCAAATGGAAGCTGCTCTATTGGCTGACCAATATTTTGTTTTTCTGGCAACTCCAACGTTTGAAGAGCGGAGGTGCTGGTCTCTTGGTACTGGTCGAGATTTGACTTGGTTTTGCTAATCGTTGAACTCACTTTAACACTGGCCACGGTCGGTTTGGAAGGGCTAAGTGTTTGGTCGGCTGAGCCAGAAGGAGAAGTAGCCGACGGCGCCGAGCGCGTTGGCCTAGATATGGTTTTTACCTCTACAGCTGCTGGCGCAGCTAAGAGCTCAGCTACAATTGGTTTAGCTGTCCCCTTTTTTTTTTCGGCTAATGCTGCGCTTTGCTCAGGCTCCACAAGCTGATATACAAAACACATCTTCATCAAAGCCAATTCCACCAGTAAGCGTGGGTTTTTACTTTGTTTATAGTTTACCTCGCAGTGACTGGCAATATTTAAAGCCGATAGCAAGAAGCCTGTATCTGTTTGTTGCGTTTGTTCGAGATAGCGTGCCTGCACTTCTTCGCTTTGTTCCAAAAGTTTCACGGTTCGAGCATCTTTGGCCATAAGAAGGTTGCGGAAATGCTCGGCCAAACCCACGATAAAATTGATGCCTTCAAACCCTTTTTGATTCACCTCGTCAAACAACAGACTTACCTCTGCCAATTGTTGGAGGCGAAGCATATCCGTGCATTTGAAATAGTATTCGTAGTCGATAATGTTCAGATTATCAATTACGGCTTGGAAGGTGAGTTTGCCAGCGCTGAAACTCACAATTTGGTCGAGCATGGACAAGGCATCGCGTAGGGCACCGTCGGCTTTCTGGGCGATTACATGGAGGGCTGGACCCTCGAAGCTGATTTCTTCTTTCTCACAGATTTCGGCCAACTGCTTGCTGATGTCGCCAACGCGAATACGGTTAAAATCAAAAATCTGACAACGTGATAGGATGGTAGGCAGAATTTTGTGTCGTTCCGTGGTGGCTAAGATGAAGATGGCATAGGGTGGTGGCTCTTCCAGTGTCTTCAAAAAAGCATTAAAAGCCGAGCTGCTGAGCATGTGCACCTCATCTATAATATAGATTTTGTATTTACTGCCTTGCGGCGCATAACGAACTTGGTCTACAAGATTGCGGATATCATCGACAGAATTGTTGGAAGCGGCATCCAATTCGTGTATGGCGAGGGAAGTACCCCGATTAAAACTTAGACAAGAATCACACTGGTCACAAGCTTCCCCTTCGGCATCAATCGCTATACAATTGATGGTTTTAGCAAATATCCGAGCGCAAGTGGTTTTGCCAACACCGCGCGGTCCGCAAAACAAAAAAGCTTGTGCCAGTTGGTTCGACTTGATTGCATTCTTAAGCGTAGAGGTGATGTGCATTTGCCCAACCACCGTATCAAAACGCTGGGGACGGTATTTCCGGAAGGATACTACATAAGGCTCCATTTCACAAATGTAAACGATTTGACCAGCCATTCCTTGAACGAAATATGCACATTTTACACAAAAAAAAACACCGTAGCAAGGATGACTATAGTGTCTCTAGATATTGAAAAGGGATATTTAGAATGTGATAACTCCCAGCTCTGTTATATTTCCTACAACTACACCCACATTATTTATGGTGAGATTGCCGAGGCTGCCTCTCCCTTCAACGACTACCCGATAATTGCCGCTTGCAAGGTGACCAAGTAAAAAAGCACCGCTGGGTTTAGGTATAGTACCAAAGGTATCTGTACCGCTAATGGCCATCACATAAACAGCTGCTGAATCGGGGTCAATATTTCCGCGGATAGCACCATTCACGGCCATCGAATTCATCCGAACAACGGGCTTGAGCGAGTACGTGCCGTTGCCATGCAATACGATGCTCCTACCTGCATCAAAGTCGATTGAATAGGCGTAGGATACCCCTGGCTCAAGGTCGTATTGAACAGTAAGTTTGAGCCCAGATTGTTGGGCGGAAGGTGTTGCCAGCGCGTGGCTAATGCCATCAACGACTACACTATTGTTATTCCCCAAAATCAGGCGAATTTGACTCAATCTGCCTGGAGAGAGGCTTACGTTTGCCATTAGAGTGTCGAGGCCATTGGTAAAGTCCAATAAATTGTAAATACCGGGACGAGCGAGCGTAATTAACTGGCTGTTTGGGCCAGCTTTAATTTCAATTTGTTGAATGTCGATGTATACCGCATCAAAGGCACCAGGTGCATC
>Ga0105054_10007746_pt1 | contig 14466 bp, 3 predicted proteins | sample BON02_FD_78091 | JGI IMG/M metagenome (GOLD analysis project Ga0105054, IMG submission 78091) | Freshwater microbial communities from Lake Bonney liftoff mats and glacier meltwater in Antarctica - BON-02 (megahit assembly) | ecosystem: Environmental > Aquatic > Freshwater > Ice > Glacier...
GCCAGTTCGGCCACATGATCGATCACTCCACACAGGCCGTAGGCGGAGGTTCCGGACGAGCACTGGCTTTACGTCCCGGAGGTGATCAAACCGCGTTTCCTCACGCCATGCTGAACGTGGTAGGTGCACTCAAGGTCATGTCTAAGTATCCCGAGATGTTCCAAGGCTTTTTTGGTCAAAGTTTTAAGGCTCTCAAGTTTGTGGTGGCGTGGCAGAACGGACACACCCAGTACACCGACCTCAACGCTATAGGCTACGGCACTTCCAATAGGGATCCAGAGACGTTCATCAGCACCAGTGTAATGATCGGTGCCCCCAGCGACATTCTCAACCCCGTCATTACGCACAACACTCCAGAGATTACCCGTTTGACTGGCTCAATCCTCATCAATTTACCCTTGGTGTTGAAAGATCAACACACCTCACCGCTGCTCACCTCTTTCCGACACCAGACCCAGTTTTTCGGTCAATTTATGCAGCAGCAGGGACAGCAACCTTTATCACCCAGCAAAGGCGATCAGATCGTTTTGCAGCCCAACTTTGTGGGATTTGCTACCCAAGCCGGTCAGGTACTCGACGTGGCAACTAACGTGGCCAATCAAATTCCGCCGACCCAGACCTACCAACGAGCACGCATTGATCGATTTATGAACCATGTGCGCTTGCTGACCCGAAAGCTAGGTAAAGCCTTTAACCATCAAACCAAGTTTACCATCAGTCGGGTCGGGCCGGATTTCTATCGACAGAATTTGATGACCTTTCCCCGCATCAGCTGGTTCAAAATTCATCCTTCGAATTTAACGGGCTCGTTTGCCGCTGTGAACCGAGAGGCACCCTTGACCGACAAGGACCTCGCTTCAGCTCAGCAGGCGGAACCCAACGGTGTGATCCCGTTTTATCATAATTTCGTAACCAATGTTCAACCGGAATCCACGGTGGAAGGAGGGCCCCAGGTGATGGTAGGTGCCCCCGATCCGACAGCCACTATAGAATTTGTGCAGAACCTGCCCATACCTACAGGAACTAACTCACCCTTTACTCGACTGGTGGTGGCCCTCAACAAACACTTTCCAGGTATCGGCACACCGGAAGCGCGACAAAACAACGGACCCTTGGCCCAACAGCGTGCCAGGATTATGAAGGCTGTCAAAAAGAACTTTCCCGTGGCCCCTGTCAGTAAAGACCGGGTTATGCCCCCAACACTAACACCCTCTGAACCGGTATCACCCTTTCAACCTCCTTTACCTCGACCGGAGGAGAAGGAGCTAGGCCACATCTCTTTTCCCAGCTCGGCGGCCAGTGGCCCGTCCGCGGTCCAGGTGTATTTTGGAAACTCCACAGCTTTCAGTTTGGTCAACCACCAGGCTCTTCAACAGCAGTTCGTCGACTCGAGCACCCAATGTCTGCTATCGCTCGAAGCCACCCAGGCCAAGTACGGCTTGAGCGAGAGTATGAACGCAGACACCAACCGTACGATCAACGATGTGCAACAATTACAAGAGTTCGCTTCTCAATTGCCTAGAGAACCGGATCGTATACCGTTTATCGGTCCCAACCTTGACTTCGCCGCCCAAAGTCTGCGAGAACTGGAGGATCAGTTTCAACAGTCCCCGTTGCCTGACCAAAACTTAAACGAAGCGGTAGTGGAGGCGTTGAAGCAGACGGCGGTCATGACCCAAGAATGGAAAGCTCAGGTGCAACAAGACGCCGACCTGTCGGTGGTTGAGGATCCGGGGCTGACGTCGGACCGAGTTCGAGTCCGAGTGGTACAAGCTGACCCATGGCCCGAGGTGATTTCTCTGCTGAAAAATATGGACACTGGGTACACGAACGATCAGATAGAAAGTATCGAGCAACCGTCGGATCGAGAAGTGCTCAAGTGGCTCAAAACGCTGCACCAAACCTACAACAGGGCCGATGTGATATTGCCCGCGCAGCCCTCGGGTCACATGACTTTTCCGGACTACGCCTCGCTGACGTGGTCCAAAGTGGTGGCGGTGGGGGCTTTGCCCAAGGCGGGAGTCGTTCAACTCTACACTTTTTTGAGTTGGCTTACCGGCAGTATGGTAGACGGGTTCATCACCGCGTGGAATTTTTATCCTTTGGTGGCGTTGCGACAAGCTGGATGGAGCGTCGGTGTTTGGCTGAAAGATTTAGTTACGTGGTTTGTGTCCGAAGGCATACCTATAGGGTTTAACGCCGGTCTGACCTGGGGTGGCGGAGCTATCAACACCGTCTGGAAGACCATCGGTATGGACCGAGTCACCGCCAGTGCTCACAATTTTCTGAGTGTCACGCTACCTAACTCGGCGCGACGAAAGTGGGACCAAGGTTTGACGATGTTGGACGCGGCCGTGAACAACCTGTCCAGCTGGGCCAAGTCCGCGTCTTCTTCTCTCATGGATTTTGCCATGTTCAAGGCCCGAGGCGGTGCCATCACTACCTACCAAAGCCTGCACCATATGGTAGCCCAAATGAACACGATGAACCGCTTGGTCAAGGTGTTGGTATCGTCCTCCGTTACAGTCACGGTGGCGTACCTGGTGTCGCTGGATCTGCAGTACGGCAGTCCGGTGCAGTCCCTCGTCAGTCTGTTGATAACCGAGATTAATCAGACCCTCACAGAGTTTATCGATACGGTGCACCATCTCCGAAAGGACGTACCTCGATGGTTGGGCAACGCCCAGGAAGCCTTCTCTTCGGCCATGACCAGTCTTGCTGAGCACGTGACTACTGCTGGAGGCTATATTCGCCAAGGTCTGTTGGTGGTGACCGGTTTCCTCAAAGAGCATGTGCGGGACGTAAACGGGCACCTGCGTCAACCCGAATTTCAAAAGAAACTTCGAGATTTGGCTCCCAAGGGTCCGGTCGACAATGTCAAAGAGCAAATTATTACTGGCCTGGACGCTCTGGTCAATGGAAATGCGGTGGCCCATGTCGTGTCCAATACCTTGGTCAAAGTTATACAGCTTAACAAGCGAGACGAATTTATTCGTATGTTACATTCTTCCGGACTTCAGGCTAAAAGCGTCTTGGTGCCAGTGGAAACTACCGCTTTGCCAACCTCGGAAAATCGACCGGTGGTCACTCCGTCCACCCGTCCCATGGTTCAGGTTCCCAAGGACTCTACTGGACCTCTGACTCACACTTCCATACCAGGCACCGCTCACAGCAAAACATTTACCAACCTGTTGCATCCCCTGCAAGACATGACGCCCCGGGATACGTGGGCCCCTCCCAAACTCAAGTCTTCGGCCCGGGCCAAGCTCGACAGTCTCAACGCCAAGTTCCGTCACGAGCGTGTCCCTCCCACCAACAAAAATCTGGTCGTGCAGTCTGTACCCACCCGTTTTACGCCCACTTCTATTTCGTTGCCCACCCGGGCAGCCCATCCCACCGTGGCTGACATGACTACGTCAGACCGTGCCGCGTTCCAGTTTGTTGACCAATTTATGGAAGGCGAAGCCCGGAGCGTGGCCCGCAAAGACAGTCGTGTGTCCCTGTCCACTTTCTTGTCGGACGCTACCAGCAGTGTGGCCGAAGGCCTTTTGGCTTCGGCGCCGGGTGACCATACGTCGCTGGTCTCATCCTTTCAACAACTCGACGGTGATCTGGAGCTCATGACGCCCTTGATGTTCAACACCTACTGGCTCAAGTACTACTCTCTAAACCACGACAAAAACCTGGGTACCAGCAGTTTGGATCTATTGGTCAACACCCGTAGCCAACCACAAATAGTAACCGGCCTGCAGGTAAACTACAGCCCGAGAGTGACGACTGGTGTGGTGTTCGACCCCAAGTGGACGGTGGATGACGGCTCTTCCGTGGTGTCGGGTTTGACGGCAGGCCGACGGCCCCGCGAAAAGTTCGTAGCGGTGGGATACAGCCCGGACGGAGTTTCTGTAACACGTCGGGTGCTGCCAGGGGTTTCCAGCATTCCTGTGAGCGGTGCCTCGACCTTGAACGCCGTGAGTCAGTACATATCAGTGGACCAAGTACGATCCGAAGCCATGGTAGCTACGGCTCAGAATGCGCTGTCTCTGTACCAACACGCGACCACCTCCATTCCCGACCAAAACACATGGATCACTATTGTTACCCGTCTCGTCGCCTCGGGTCTGACGTCCGGCATGTCTCGCGAGTCGTGCTTCTCCGCTCTACAAACAGTCAACAGTCAGTTGGCCGGAGAGGGACGAAACTATGCGCTGACCAACGGAGATCTGAACCGTCTCACCATTGTGGGCTATGCCCAGGGCACAGATCCTGTGTCTGTGGAATTGTTCAACACCCCGTACCATGTACGCCCATCCTCCAAGCTCTACAGCTTGTGGCAACAACACGGTGGCGGTTCTAACGTGTCGGGCTGGGCGCGACTTTTAGAACACGAAGGCGTGGACGGTACGGCTCTTCTGGGTCGTTTTCGCAACCACGTTATAGAAAACTTTGGTAACATTGCCCCGGGCTTTGACGAGTACCTGCGTACCATGATCAAAAGTAACTTGGATCCTCACCTGGTGTTGCTTTCGGCATCCCAGGTTATTGCCAACTTGGCCAATGTCAACTCGGGCAAACCGCTCGTTAACTTGTTTCCGGAGAGTCCTAACGGCCAGACCTTTCAGGCCAGTCAAGCGGTGCAAGCCTCTCTCCAACCTTCCTTGGTGGCCCCCGCCCACCCGTCGGTATCCGTCGGTGCCGACGGACTGGTGACATTTTCCCATCGACATCAAGACGAGCTACACAGCTTTTTTGGCTATCCCTTTGAACAGGACACTATCGAAGCGGTGGTAGAATCCAGTTATCTCGCGCAGCAGATCATGGCCCAGGGGGGTCTGGGCAGCATGTTTGACTTAGCGGCTGCGGCCAATATGGTGGACAACACCGGACAGGTTGTACCCATACAGGCCTCTTCGGGTCAGTTGGGCACACTCTTGACCCTGGCCAACATCACTGGCCTGGTGTCCGAAGCCACACCAACCTTAACCCACACCCGAGATACGGTGTCCACCCGGATGCAAGTTTGGTCTCGAATCAGCCACGCTCTGGACCAAACCAATGCACAACATCCCGTGCCCTTCAATTTCCATATACCTTCGCAGCCAGGCACCGTGGACGGTACCAAGTTGGTGGATGCCACGGAGCTGGCCAACGACTTGCTGTTGCAGGATCCTTCCAAATTCACCCCGGCCCAGAAAGCCGCCACCGCTGTGCTTTATGACCGCGTCAAAAACGTGGAAAAAACCCTGCAGGCTCATCCGGATTTGGCCAAAAATATCGTACCGTTAGCTGCCGACCTGTCTGCCGTGATGAGGGTCAACGCCTTGACCACCAGTTCTTGGTTTTGGCGTCCTCGACCCGAAACACGGCATCTCATGTGGAACGAACCTTATCGGGTGTCTACGCTCCAAGGCGAAAACACCTTGGTGTTACAAAATTCGAAAAGTAGCGTGGCGTGGACCGAGAAAGAGGACCCGTACGCAGAAGCCGAAGCTCTTATTCGGAGTCTAAACGCCGACAGGGCGGTGCTTCACGCTGAAGTCAACGCTATACGAAAGACGTGGGGCGGTGGAGGGTACTGGTCCTCTTTCAAGAGTATTCTGGGATGGGTGGTTCCGGGCGTTGCCGGTCCCGCCGCTCTGCTATCCAGCAAAGTTATCATGCCCACCGTCAAAAAGCACGTCCTGCCCAAACTGCCCTTTTATCAAAAATTGACCACCTACATCGACAGCTTTCGGGAGGGCTTCCCTGTCAGCACCACCTTTGTCGACATTTTTGGCACCATGGTCTTGGCGGTGGTCATCAACGGTGTAATTTTTCCCGTGGGCGCTCACGTGTCCCCTGAGGTATTGGACCAAAAACTTTTGGAACACACTCCGCTGGGTGCGCTGACCAAAAGCATGAATATGGACGAACAAGTCCAGGTAGTGGAAAATCTTTTGAGTAACAACGGCGAGGCCACCCATCAGTTGCTGAGCAACTTGTCAGACAAGGGCATGTACGACGCGGTTCAACGCGTTTTCAAAGTCAGCGAATACGAAATCGATCAGTTTATAGTTAACAGCATCACCAACAAGGGACAGGCCGTGGTGGATTTTGTCAATCTCTTGGCGTCCGGAGGAAAAATCAATGTGTTGGACCGTCACGCTCTGTTATCCCGCTCAGCGTCGGCACTTTTTGAAAACCCGGTTATGGAGCAGATGCAAAGCGTGCTGCAGAGTGGACAACACCTCATTGGTCAACAGTTTATGGCCGCGCAACAAACAGCTCAAACCGCCCACCAAGCTGTGTACGTCGGTATAACAGACACCAGTGCCGGTTTGCTGCAGGTACTCTTTGGCTTGGGCACCAACATAGCCAACGGAGAAGCCGCCCTATCCAGTCTAGGTGGACCTGGTGACGCGGTGCGTGGTCTGATCAGTCAAGCTCAGGGTGTTAATCCTCAAGACATTATCTCCTCGTAAATTGAACAAACTTTAGTAATAAAAAACCTGATTTTTTTTTGTTAATTGTGACACAAAACTATTAGCCCATAAGACCGTAGAAAGTAGACCAATACTGTGTATAAAGGATATCCTTGAGAAAAGTAAACTGACGAAAGATTTTTTCAGATTGGACGGGTATGGAATCTGTGGCCACCGCACCGGACGCAGGAGCCATCGCCAGTTCCAGCTGTCCGGGTGTCAGCGCAGCCGGTTGATCTCCGGATAGTTCTCGTTCTGTTTGGGGATGACTCAGGGCCTCGATACGGTGAATGGCGTAAACCAAGTTTTGGGCTTGTGCCGCCTCGATAACCGGGTTCAGAAACCAAATATCACCGATAACTACCACCCAATTGCACTTGCCCGGTCCGCTTTCGTTTGGTTTAGGGGTGGCAATGGCCATAATCATGGGATTGACCATCAAGGTATTGAGAATGACCGTGGGCTTAATCACCCCGTCCGGACACACCTGTTTGCCCAGAGGACGAACCACTTCCACGGCTCGTCGCTCCTGACCGATATGAGTGCGTTTAAAAAAGTCTTGCAAAATCTTGTCGACGGTGCCACCATCCGAAATGTCCTTGTAGGCTTCGAGATACTGCAAAGATTGTTGCTTAAAGGTGTTCAAAGTCTGGGGGGTCATGGACAACGTGTACATCACCGCCTGCTCAAAAGCCTCGTCCGCGCGCGCCGTGACCTGAGTGAGGGCAGCCTGAAACCTGGCATGCTTCTGTTGAGATGTTTCTCCGCGCAGAGGGGGGTTCGGAACGCGCGCAAACCTGTTGGCTGCCACTTCGACCGGTCTGATACGCTTCATGTCGTCGGTGATACTGAGTTGAGGTCCCATGTCGTCCGAATTGTGATAGAGATTGGCGTCTTTTCGCGCCACTTCAACCTTGTTGAACTGTTTGGCTAGTGCTGTCATTTGGGTATCCCTTACCGGTTGATTCCGGTCCCAAGGAATACCTAAATAGCGTGGTTTGACCGTTAAGTGTACCGCTTGACCCAGACCTTTGAGGTATATATTCGCCTTTTTAGCCAGAGCTTTGGTGCGCAACTTACGATATGCCTTAATGTTGGCGGAAGTACGGGTCCGTTGGTTGATCTGAGGAGCTTGCGACATACCCGAGGGAAACGATGCCATATAACCCAAGACCACGGAGGGTAGAAACACTTGGCCTCGTGCTCCCAAGGCGGAGGAAGCCTCGGAGTTTACGTACTTCCAACAATCGTTGCCCAGCAGCTCGTCAAAGCCCGCGTCTCGAGCGTACTGCAGCACATTATAGAGTACAGCCTCATGGTTAAAGGACCAGTCTTTCAAACCTTGTGCGGCACTGCCCGAGGTTACGATTTGCGCTAGAGGTTGGTTCTGTCCTGCCACACCGCTTTCGTAAATGCTGACGGGTCGATTCACAATGTGTCCGTCGCGAGACACTCCAATTAGCCGAAACTTTCCTGGACAACAATTATCGAGCACCAGAATACCTTTGCCCACTTTGTCGGTCTCCAGCTGTTTCTTGAGACACGAAAATGGGTCTTTTTGCAGTAAGCCTGCCAGTCGATTTTGGGCTTGTTCCATGTACCCTGGTTCAGCAAAGAGCGGTAGCACTTGAGAAGGACGCAAAAAGAGGAACAAGAGTGAATGGAACAACATAGACTTGAGAAACGCGAACCGCACGCGACAAATATCGGACGTAAAGAGTTGGAGTTGTCCCCTCGAACTTGCAGCCGCCGAAGGTTGATCAAGACGAATCACCTCTTGTCCAGGTCCTACCCATTTAGAACACAGCGGACCCATCCAACGGTACAACCAAAACTGTTGCAGCAAACTTTGGTCCTGGATGGCAGGGGCCCACCTGCTATCCGTCAGCATTTTCTGAAAAATTCCGAACGCTTGCTGCTGGCTGGGGCTGGGTGCTGTCTGTCCCGCGTCCGACGCTTTGGTCCACATGTCTTTACCTGGATCAAATTTGCCTTCCTGCATGGCCATCAGTACGCAGCCCGGAGCTTGACTGCCCGGAGCGCACGCGTTCTCCGAATGCTCGTTAAACAGGCGCTGGTCGTAATCGCCCAACGACCGTAATTGGCGTTGATCCACACCCGAGTTAGCCAGCTTGAATTGTGCTTGTTCAACGCGCTGCTGAAGTTGTGCCCGCGCGCCTTTTACTGCTCCCGGCTGCACATCGGGATCGAGCTGGATACCCTTTCCGCTCTTCATAAAATGGGTCACGACTTGGCTGATGCCCGTTTTGGAGTATCCTTGAGCTTTCCAAACCCCTCGTGTCATGGCCCTTTTAGCATTGTCGGCGTTTAAGCCCGCTGCGTATGTTTCAAGATTCTCGGGTGGGATAGTACCCATCAGTATCCTGCGGGCCGTATCCCAATCTACCGCTCCGTCTTCCACCAAGGTCAGATAATATTTAATAATATCGGCGTTGGTATACTCTTGAGACCGCAGTGTGCGGTACAGATTTTGCAGGGTCGATACAGATTGAATGGCCAACTGTCGACCTTGTCCGACCAAAGCTTCTTCGGCAATCTCGATAGTAACTTGCTGGGCCCGGAGTGCCGAGGAGGCAGCGGCCTCGGCCGAAGTACCGGAACGTTGCTGTTCCTGTAAGGCTGCTTCGGACAGTTCCATTTGTTGCTGAATGGCGGCTTGTTGGTACCTTTGCTGCTGTGCCATGCCCAAGACCCGTTCTTGCGCCTCCACTTCGTTCAACCGGCTGGCTGCCTCAAGTCCTGCCAGTCGGTCTACCTCTCGGGCGTAACGACCTTGTAGCGTCTCGAGGCGCGAGGTATATGCATACCGTGAGCCCAATACCGCCGTGCCCATACCTGCTGCAGCCACAGCAGTGTAAAACCACGGTGCCGCTGCACTCAGTGCTGTTTGGGCTGCCTCGTACATGGCCTGGACTTGAGCCATCTGTTCTGCCGTGTGGGCCATTTTACCTAATGCCAACACTTTGCTTTTTGTAAGCTCCACATCGGCTTCTAAATTTGCGAGGCTCAAAAAGCCTTCAATGGCACTGGGCACTGAAGCCGCTCCTGCCATGCCGGATCCCAACACACCCGTGGTAACAGCCGCTGCGACTTTGGAACTAAGATCTCCCAAGCCTTTGGCCGCTTGTAGAGGGACCTGTCCCCAGCTGTGTACACCTTGGGAGGCTCGGAGGTCTGCTTGACCACCTACTGAACTTTCCACTTGACGGAGCAGAGGTTGAGGCAACACCGATACTGATCTCGGAGACGGGGTGTCCGCATCGGGAAACAGCGGAATAGTCACTGGAGTGGCCGCCGGAATACGCGCGGCAGACCGTTGTGCAAACGAAGGTGCCCGTGCATCCAACTCGTCCTTGATACGTTCTTGTATCTCTGCAACTTTGTGCCTCTTTTGGGACACACTCCAATCCTTGACCGGCGTGGTCGGACCTTGAGCTCTCTCCCATTCCTGAGTCCAAGGCGCACTTGCCGCCTGTGTACTATCTACCGGTTTTAAGCCCGCTTGGAACCTGGCACGCCTCGATTGAGCTTGTTGTTGCTGCTGTTGTTCCCGGGCATTAGCTTGGACTCGTGCATTCACAGCTTGTGCATTTAATTCCTCGGCGCGACGCTTGGTACCGCCTCGTCTGCCCGAGGCCTCGTATGGTGACGAATTATCCGCGTCGTCTTCTTCTTCTTGAGGTTCCTCGAGAGGTTCGCCTCGATAAGTCGAATAGTCTTGACGAATGCGCGCTTGCTGCAGACGTCCCCTGCTTTGTCCACCTCGAGAAGGAACAACGGGTGCGGGAGCAGCAAATGGATCACTGTCTCCCAGACCTCCAAACTGGAACGCTGGTGGCTGCTGTGGGGGGACCGGTCTATGGGGCGCGTGCAAAGCTACGGGCAAAGGTGCTGACTGACCTGGGAAAAGTCCACCGCCACCCTCGCGAACGGCTGGTATCCGAAAACCTTGAGCCGGAGGCGATGCTTCTTCTGCTTCGTCCATCCTGTCTTGGGGTCGACTAGGCTGAAGTTGTGACTGTTGACCTCGGTCGAATTGACGACTCATACTTTTTCTTAATCGCACGACTTTTTTCTGCGGGTCATACCTCGAGTTTCGATGGAAATATCTTCCTCGACTAAAACAAAAACCTTTCTCATGTCTGGAAATGTTGACGACCCTTGTGCCTGGGATAACATGGATCAATATGGTTGCGCCACTTGTCGAAAGAAGCACTGTCCGGATTGTCAGTCTGGAATGCCCTGTCCGTCTTGTGTGATCAATGGAAAGCAAACGTGCTTTGCGATTTGTTCGGAAATGCACATTGACTTTGCGCAGACCGATATCAATTACCAAAAATGGCAGGAAACGTACGGCGCGGTCCGGTGTCAGCGGAGTCGAAATCACCAACGGAATCGAGGCGAAGACCTTTTCCCGGGTTTCTGCAAACAACACGCCTCCCAGGTGTACGTAAACATTCAACGTTATTGGGCCGCGCTCGAAGACCGCGACAAAGATTTGGTACTGTACATGGTGAGCACTAACCAGTGTAATATTGCCAACTTTGATGGGTTGCTGGTTCGATCACCCTACAACCAGTTAAAGTATCCCCACTTCTTTGACCTCTTGTTTTCACCCATGGGTCTAACCTCCATAGATAGCGCCTATTTTATGTACTTTTTGGTAACTGATCTATCTTCGAAAATCGCCGGTTACGGCTTGAGCGTGATTGAAAACGTTCAAGCGCAGGGCGGTTCCTTGCTCGACGCGGCTACCCGGGACATGGTGAATCAAACCGTAATGGACTATTCCGAAGCGGTAGATTACAGTTATTTGGTTCAATTCATAGCTCAACCGGCGACCATGGCTTGGTTGAATTTGGCCGACGATCAAGCACGGATTATGAGCTGGAACCAGCTATTTAACAAACTGCTGCAGATGTTTCTTTTGGCCTCACCCGACGAATACCCTTCTATGATTCGACCCTTTTCGCGCGACTGGATGGAGCGATGGGACCACGAAGCCGTTACACGCTTTGGCCCTCTGCTCGACGAGCCCAAGTTTAAGGCGATGTGGGTAGAGCTGATTGCTCAAATGAACGTGGTAGCCACCTTGGTAAATCGCAGTATGCGCGACGAGTCTACGAAACGGGTCGTACCTCCCGAAGAGTTGCTTAAATACGGGCAAGTCTGCACCCGTCACGCCAACCAAGCGGCCAAAATTACGGAACAAGCTTATGTTTAATTTGTCGTTTGAATCCCCCCCCCCCTTGATAAACCCAATAAATTTCTCTCCATCCTTTAAAAAAAAGAGATGTCACATTCTTCTCGCGACCATCCCGCTTTGCCGGCCCAGTTACCGAAAGGCACGTACATTTTGAATAATGGTCCGAAAAAAAAAGGTCAGGGTGGACGCTTTACCATGGGAGATCATGGTGTCGTTAAAAACTTCTTCAACAACATGCCGGGCGTTCGTTTCACAGAAAAACCCGAAGAAGCCGACTATGTTATTGTGCCCGAGGGCGTCACAGAGCCGGGGTCCAAAATCAAAAAGCGGAATCCGTCGCTTTCTGACCCGCGGGTCATATTTTCCATGGATCAACTGTTTCACATCTTTAAGGCCCACGGCTACGGCCTGCCCCGACAGCACAACAAACACAGCAAGCACAGCGGACGACGTCGCAAAAAGGCCACACAATATTCACGCAAAGATCCCAAGACTGGTGAAACCGTATCCTTTGACGTGCCTAGCCAGTTGGACCCCACTGGTCGGGCCCGCTTCCTCAACCCTCTGTATTTCAAACAGCTCGAAGAGATCAAGGACATTCCTATCAAGTCCTCGGATTATATTATAGCCCGCAACGCCTTCCGAGCCGACCAAGAACCGGTGGTCACGCCGCAGCTCCACACTGTGCCCCCGCCACAGCCTACTTTGCAACAAGCTGCCGCATGGACTCCTCCCCCTCCGAGCCAGAATGTTCGGTTGATGCAGATGATTCAGAATGCAAACGCCATGCTCGATCAGGTACAACGATCAGGTCCAGATGAACCACTTTCGGCTCCTCCCGGATTTATGGCTCGTCCAGAACGTCCCGGTGTCCCCGACGTCTCGGCCCAAGTGATCACGGCAGCCGATGAAAACACGGAATTGTCTCCGTTCGACACTGATTTCTCACCTTTACAGCCTTCCGAACCTCGCCCTGTCACGGTCTCGTCCGCCTCGACCCAGATAAACAATAGAGGTGTACCGCAAGCTCCTAGTGCCCCGCCACCAGAAGATGCTGCATATTCATCCAGTCAGGCTCTTCCCAATATCGAAACCGCTATTGAGGCATATTTGGCACAACTCCAACTTGTGTCTCGAGGCACTGAGAACTTTAGTACCCCGGAACAGTGGGCCGCTGCTTCAGTCTCACAGGTAGGCCCAGATAAGGCTAACGACTTTTTCTACCTGATGTACGCCATCAACGACATATTTCACATTATCTGGCAAGTCATCTATCAAATCAAATCTGGCTTTCGCACAGACTTCCTTAACTCTCAACCCCTTGGGCGAGACCGTCGCACGTTGGACCAACAAATCGCCGAATGGGAAACATCCGTATCGCAGGTGCCGCCGGTGACCTACGAGGAAGCTTTGAACACTGTGATTCCCGATGCGCAACTCATCAACCAATTCCTCAAACATTACACCTTGGATAATGCCCTGCAAATGCTGCAGCTCTTTGTGGGGGCGGCACATTTTTTCCAGGGCCTGTTGGGTCAACTCTCTACGTTCAACGAAAAATACCGTGCCTTGCTCCGTGAAACTATGATTCGAGACCAACTAGGCACTAAATGTGCTGGTTTGACAGCCATTTGTGTAGAGTACCACAACCCGGAAGACCCGGAGCAGAAGCAAAAGGGTGGGGAGGGCATGCACTATTTGATACGTGCCTTGTTCGACATGTCGTGCAAGCTCTTTGCCGACATTGGCCAACTGTCTCACACGGAAACGATATATCAGCAAATTTGTAACCATGCCGAGGGGGTGGCCGCCTCAGCCAACGACATGCACAATTACCTCTTTTATCAGGGTGCCATGGGTCAAAATTCTCAAATTGCCGGAGACAGTAGTGCGGGATCCTTTTGCGCCAACACTGACAAGGTTATTGACTTGGCCAGTGACGAAATAGAAAAACTCGACCGGGCCGATACCGAACTCGGTAGATCGGACTTATCAGAGCAAGAACGGGCAGCCCAAGAAGAAGAGTTTTTTAGTTCTACCATGTACAAGTGGAACCTCCGCCAATGTCTATGGTTCCTTCAGCACGTAGGTCCAAAACCTGCTCAAGGAGAAATGAATAAGGTATACGAACAATTCACAAAGTTCATGTTGGGCGCAGATCAAGACACCGTACAGCGATATCTGGCCGACCCCGCACAAGGCCTACAAACAGTGACCCGTTCCTCCATGTTTGCAGAACTCAGATCGGCAGTGGCAGGTACCGAGGCCTACGAGAAAAAGACCTGGCTGGTTATGTATTTTGTGGCCATCACTTTAGTCATGGCCAACCTGTGTCAGAATACCACAGGATACAACTACAAAAAAGTGGCAGAACTTCTGTATGCCGAATGGACCCCAGATCACAACATGCAGTGGGTACTCAGCAAACAAGAACGGGGAAAAGTACAAAACTTTTTGTCCAATTTTGGCTGGTACCGAAAACGCTATGGCTAACTGTCTCATTAACTCACCAGTTTTTGATGACCCCGATTTTCATAGCACCCCGTTCTAAATATGATAAAAATAAAAGTTTAAATTCGCCAATTCGTTTGTGCTAATGAGACTCCCATTCAAGACTACTTTTATAGGATGGATCTGAGCCGGACAGATAAAAATCTCATTCACGACGAAAAGTGTTCAGGTTCCTGAGTTAGGTGCTTTTCATTTGTTCTATTCAAGGATGCTCCAAACTTATTTTTTTATTTCATTTGTACCAATAGGATAGAGAAGTGCACAAAGAAC
>Ga0105054_10007753_pt1 | contig 14457 bp, 18 predicted proteins | sample BON02_FD_78091 | JGI IMG/M metagenome (GOLD analysis project Ga0105054, IMG submission 78091) | Freshwater microbial communities from Lake Bonney liftoff mats and glacier meltwater in Antarctica - BON-02 (megahit assembly) | ecosystem: Environmental > Aquatic > Freshwater > Ice > Glacier...
AATATTGGACGTATCTACGTTAATACAAATAGATAGAGCCGTGACATCACTAATACTGTGTGCAGTATTATTAGATTGCTGTCCTATGATTAGTGAATCTACTTGTCTTAATCCTACTATCGAGATATCTACACCGTCTACATATACTGTAAGTTGATTATCTAACGAATATACATTATTTAGACTAATATGATTTGAGTTATTAATAGTGCCACTGTTGACTAGATTTATCACACAACCACCTATCGTACTAACATTATTAATTATTAATGAACCAGTATTTGTATTTGTACTAGTAACAATCATATCTGGAGCTGTTAAAATTTGTGAGGTTCTGGCGTTCAACAATATGTTTGTTAAAAATATCCTTTCGTTTGCGCCGATCAAGTTAATGAATCCTCCTACATTTTGGTTACCATTACCATTAACTAGACAGTCTTTAATAATGGTAGTACCGTTATTTCCAGTGTTTAGATATGTACCATTGTCGACTGCTAAAGATGTTATGGTACATCCGGTTATATATAACCTACCATTACCGAATATAGATTTATTAGCTTGTGGTTTATAATCAAATGACGACGAATATATTTGTTGTGGCGATTGTCCTATAATAGATAATGATGAGTTGTTCAGGTTATTGGTATCTCCACTTAATGTATATGTTACGCCAGGATCTATATATAATACAACATTGGTATTACTCGGAAAAACCAAATTAGATTCAGCTGGAATAGTATCTATAATACGTATAAAATAACATCCATCTGTGAAGGCTGCTGATACTGAAGGGTACATCGCAAATCCGCCAGAAGAAGGTATTAATCCTACTGTCGTAGTATAAGGTGAAGGTATTTCGTATATACCCCAACCTGAACCATTTTTCCAATACCAACTAGTATGGCAATTCGCCGAAGGAGCTAGCGTAACTGGATCTGCTTGTGTACCATCACCAATAATAGGAATTTCTGTACTAATCATAGCTAAACCTGTAGGCCCGGTACACCCTGTACATACACCAGTGGGTCCGGTAAAACCTGTAAATCCTGTAGGACCAGTGACGTCACTATCGGCACCAGTTGGCCCGGTAAAACCTGTAAATCCAGTCGGTCCAGTGTCTCCAGTAACATCGCTATCAGCTCCTGTCGGTCCTGTGCTGCCCGTACTACCTGTCGGTCCTGTATCTCCTGTAACATCACTTGCTGCTCCAGTAGGTCCAGTACTTCCTGTACACGCCGGTCCTGTATAACCTGTAGGTCCAGTAACATCGCTATCAGCTCCAGTCGGTCCTGTGCTGCCCGTACTACCTGTCGGTCCTGTATCACCTGTAACATCGCTATCAGCTCCAGTCGGACCAGTACCGCCAGTGCATACAGGGCCTGTATAGCCAGTATAACCTGTTGGTCCAGTCACATCGCTAGCCGCCCCAGTCGGTCCTGTACTTCCTGTACTTCCTGTAGGGCCTGAGCAACCGGTATTGGCAGCTGTACCTGGTGCTCCAGTAGGTCCTGTACTGCCAGTATTACCAGTAACTCCTGTTAAACTAAGTCCTGCCGGTCCTGTTATACTTAATCCAGAAATACCAGTAGGCCCCATAAGCCCTTGAAAGCCTTGAAGACCTTCCGGACCCATAGGGCCGGGACATCCTGGTAGTCCCCTCGGACCTCTTTTACCTCTAACATCAAGTACAGTGTAATCTTTACACTTACCTTCTTTTTTGTGTTTATTATCCTTTTTGTCCATTTTATAGATACAAATTAATATATAAAGTTATATATTGCTTATATTACTCTTTAACATCTTCAACGACTTCTTTATCAGATTTTACGTTGATTGTCACTGTGGGAGTTTGAATATTATTATCTGCCTTTTTCTCTTCGTTAGAAGAGGATGTCTTAAGATCTTCTACATCTTTAAAACGTTTGTATAGCTTAGTCAAATCTATTCCATCCGCTTTATCTTCAAACAATTCCTGAAGTTTGTCTATATGCGTAAAGAGATTATTCAAATCACTACGATCAATATTATTGGGGTTTCGATTGAACAAGTCTCCTGACATAAATTTTCTCATAAGAAAAGGTATAACAAACCCAGACACAGTCTTAACATTATCAGACCTAATAAAGGTCCTGATACTTTCAAATAGATTAAATCTATCACTTTCCGGTTTGTTTTGCAGCTATTGCCCTGTACCAAACTATACCTTCAGATGAAAAATCTGAAAAGAGACGTCGATAGAAATCACGTACATTATTTCTAATTTCCATGTTAATATATTTACTCATAATCCAGCACATTAAAGTAAAACAATAACATGACGCTAAGAGTGACCATATATGATTGTATTCGCTGTTAGAGAAATCCATGATGCTAAGAACAGTAGTGTTATGCATATTAGTTGTTATATTTTTTATTATAATCTTTTATATAATAGTATTTGTGGTAATAGTATATTTATTCAAAAATAGGTTAATGTTTATGCCTAGTTCAATGCTATTAAATATCAGTGGTGGTAAGTGGTTAAAATTTAATAATTTATCCGGCTACATATCTCAAACTGGAAATAGAGACATTGTAATATTCTCACATGGAAATGGTGGAAATTTGACATGGTATACACCTATCACCGATCGATTAGGAAAAAGAATAGATGTATTCTCGTATGACTATCCTGGTTATGGTTTATCGGAAGGAATACCAACAGAAGAATCAGTACTTAAAAGCGGTTTAGACGCATACGATTTTGTTAAGTTATTGGGATATAAACGTATATATTGTTATGGATTCTCTTTAGGAGGAGCAGTGACTACACATATAGCTAAACATAGAAAAGTGGATGGAATAGTACTACAATCTACATTTGCCAAAATCAGTGATTGTGTACCAATCGTAGGAACATTAGCAGTTGGTGCAGAGTTTAATAGTATACATAATATTGACACTCTAAAGTGTCCAGTGTTAGTAGCACACTCTAAAGACGATAATGTAGTACCTTATGAAAGTGCAAAAGCGTTATATGATGCTATAAATAGTGTTAAATACTTTTGTGATATAGAAGGAGGTCATAACGACGTTCCTACACATTCAGAATATTACGATAGAATATTTAATCATGTGTTCTTATATTAATTAATATAAGGTTTTCATCAACCGATCATACACCAACTGATTATACACAACCTAGTTCTTTGGCATTCAAAAGTTCACCATTGACAATTACACCTTTCCTCATTTCGGCATCTGCAATTTCTCCAGGAGTGACATCTTCACTCATACCTGTTATGGTAATCGAACCGTCTTTGTTTTCTACATAAGGAATAATAGGATTTACATCTAATTCAAGTTGTCTGACTCTTCTAGCGTATAAAGTGGTACAGAAGAACTTATTGAATCTGACATCCTTCTTCGAAAAAGGAGGCCCATCCAGCTGCTCTACAATTAAATGGTCATCGTCTTGTGATAGAGAAAAATGTGCTTTTTGTGAAATAACCTTTATTTCTTTCTTACCTTTGAATATTACACCGACCGTGGACAGTTCAGTAATAGCCATATGATAATCATTCTTAGCATCCTTAAAATCTACTACAGAGCCTGTACCTGAAGCTAGTTGTTTAGTTCTAATCCTAACCATTGCATCCCAGAAAGAATCCTTCTTCACAACAGCATCAGGTTTAGTGTCTGTAGCTACAAGTTTGCCATTTTCTTGTTCTAAAGAAAACCTTTCGACATATTCATCTGAAGAATTATCCATACTTACATATAAATTTATATATAACAATATTTGTTTTTTATCAATTCCAATTAATGACATCCGATACGATCATTAACTTTTACGACTGACACATTCCCGGTAACTACATTACCAACATAAGTGCCAGTGGAAAATATCCTGAATTGAATTCTATCGGTAGCACACAAGTTAAGGTTAGTAGAGAAAGACAATGCCTGTCCACTACCAGTGAGAGGATATACCATCACCTGTTGTCCATTTACATCTAACGCCAAACTGACAGTCTCCGTTAGAGGTACAGTGTCTACAGTAGCAAAAGCTGTAACATTGTAAAGACCTTCACATGACAAACAAATAACATTGGCATTATTTGTATACGTATTCGAATATCCACCACAAGGATTGCAACAGGAATTATTGTAATGACTACTGAGATTGTCAAAACTGAATGCTCCCGGAGTCAATTGGAGTACAGTAGACGTTGTAGTGGTAATAGCTTGAGACGCCACATTCTTGTTTAGTCCAACAGCTTTGGCTTTGGGAATTTTAATCTTCATCTTCCCGCAGTCTCCGCAATTGGTCTTGTATTTCGCTTTAACACATTTGCTCTTAGTGCAACTGCTACTTCCACATCCGCAACCCATTTTTTAAAACCAGTATATTATTTTTTTCAACAAGTTTCGTCGTAAGCTCTATTATTTTAATAATTAAAATATTATACCATTTAGTATAATATTACTATAATCGATCCTGATAGCTATTTTGTAATTAATTAGATCGATATTATACTAAACCATATCAGTTAAATCGATTCTCTATAATTTTATAGAGATTCTATATCCATCTACATCCATCTACTCAATTTACCCCAGTATTCTATTCTGTTATATTTAGGATCTTTAGATTTAAAATGTATGAATATTTTAGTCCTAGCTAGTGAAGGATATAACGTTAATAGACACGTTTCCGCTAAAGCAATACCTTCGAGTACTGGAGACATTTCGCTACAAATAATTCTATTACGAATTTCACTTTGTGGATTTTTATCTGTGCTAACTAAAGCTTCTAAATGTATTTCATATTTTTTACCTTTACTAATCCATTTTCCTACAATTTGCGATTCAACTTTGACGGCTTCTTCCGAGCTTAACAATCTGTCGTTGTAAGTATGACCAATACTTAAGTATATTTCTCGTGTATCATCGTTATGAGTGCTAGTATATTTTCTAGGCAAATCTAGACTATTGATAACCTCAGCAGATTCGTAAGTGATAGGAAAAAGTAAAGGATTTAACCTGTGACTGTTCTGTCTATTTTTCTTACTACAATGATAAACGTCTGCCATTTTAGAAATACATATATAATTTATTTAAGATTGTTTAGAACATCATCAAATTTAGTACCGTCATATACTTTTGAATCTAAAAATAACACATCTGTACTCGTAGGTATATTTTTTCCTAATTCTGCATAAAACTTAGCCATATGTTTCATATTTAGGCATGCAAAAGATCGAGCTAACACTAGCAAAGGTTCAGCTCTAGAAGGTCTACTATCCCAAGCTTTAAATGCGTACATAATGGCTTTCTTAAATTGACCGTCCCTGAAATAGTTTTCTCCTATCTGATGTAATGAATAATATACTTGTTGGTCCCATCCTCCTTGGCTAGCACATTTCTTATACCAGAAGTTAGATAGTGTATAGTTACCAACACCTTGATATGTTTGTCCCAAATAGAAACTATATCTACCGATTAGATAATCTGGTGTAACATTTTTCCTCATACCTTCTAACATAATATTGATATCTCGAATGTGTTTATCGGACCTACTACCACCATCGTTCATATCGTCGATCTTAAGATCCTCGAATCTACCTGATCGAACACCAACAGGACATCCCCAATATTCATGTGTACCTGCTACTGACCTATAGAATTTCTTAACATCGATCAGCCTAGTATTATAATAATGTGTTCCAGAATTGTATTGTTCAATCATATAATCGTTAGCTGTTAGATCATCAGGATTAAAGTTAGGCTGAGGTCTAAGTACCATATCTCCGTCCAACAACAGTAGATAATCAGCGTTAGGATAAAATTCTCTACCATTCATAGCAGATTTAGTCCTACTTACACCGAAGTTAACCCATTTCTCTCTAAATATAGCTATCTGTAATCCATTATCCTTAGCCCATTCTTCAGCAACTTCGATAGTTCGATCTGTAGAACCTGTATCTGTTAACGCAATAGCAGAAATGACTCCTTTAGCAGATTCTAACACTCGGAGAATGACTTTCTCTTCATTTCTGACCATCAAACATAAAACTATATGTTTAGTCATCTTTTTAGGATGGAAGTGTGTATTTAGACGTTTATAATCGAGATATGATATTCTATATATTTGAACTAATTATGGATATACGATCATAATCCTCATACTAAAATGTGTAAAATAACTTTTGGTGAGCTATATAAAAGAACTTTAGTTCGAGATAACAAAATAAGAGAACTCGGATATAACTTAGTTATTCGGTGGGAAACTGAATAAATTAATTTAACCATGACGTCAGGGTTTATTATAGCAACTCTTGTGAGTTCTGTAGTATTTATAGTTATTATATTTGTGTTAGGATTGTTTACCCATCTATCGCCTACACTTCTTTTGATTATGATGTTTGGTTTTCTAATATATGTATATGTTGTCGTTGCAGTATATAGCGGGGAAGCTGCCGGAAAAACAGGCGGAAAGGATGCAGACGCGGCGAATAAATCCAGCCATGGATATTATACTTGGGCTACAGTTATAGCCTGGGTTTGCCTCGGAATTTCCATATTTATAGTTATTGGATTGGGCCTATTAGCAGTATTTGGCGGAGGCGAAGCTGCAGTGGGAGCTGAAGCTGCAGCTGGCACGGAAGCTGCTGTCGAAAAGACGGCTTCTGAAACGGCTAAAAGTTTGGCTAAAGAAGGGATAAGTAAAGCTGAATCTGAAGTAGCGTCCAAAGCTGTGTCTTCCACGCCGGAAGGTAGTAAAATAGCCCAGAAGATAGCTAAAGAAGAGAAAGAAGGAGGAGGTTTCTTCCAAGTTTTGAATAAACATCAGGGAAGCCTTGGTAAATTAATGAAATGGGTTATTTATATAGCTTTATTTATTACCATCATTTTAACATTTGTTATAGGGTTGTTACTAGCCATCGGTGCTAGCATACAAGGAGGCTCTGATGATAAGGCGGGTCTCAAGCAAGCAGCTCTCGGTTCGACATTAGGATTGTTTGTTTCGGGTATGTACGTTATTTTCTTCATTGTTATGTATTTCCGTGGAAGGAACTTACACAAGAGATTAGAAGAGGACTTAGCCAAACAGAAAGAATTAACACGTACATATTTACAACAAAGACAAGCAGGTGTTGCACAGGCTAAAGGTCAATATGTTGGTAATTTGTTGGTTCATAACTTAGGATTAAATCAACCTACGTATTATCCACAACCAATGTATTAACCAATAATTGTAATAACATAATTTGAATATTAATTAATATTCAAATTAGACAAATAATCATGGATCCATCTAAGGCTAATATAACCTATATCAAGGGTAATATATTCTCTGCACCACATGATGTATCTTTTGCGCATTGTGTGAGCAGAGATCTCAAGATGGGTAAGGGTATAGCTGCACAGTTCAGAAATATATTTGCTAATGTAGACATTCTAGAAGAACAAAATAGAAATGTAGGAGAAGTAGCATATTTCTCTTCGGAAGATAGATTTATCTTTAATCTAGTCACTAAAGATAGACATTTCAATAAACCTACATATGAAAGTTTAAGAACGGCCTTAACAAACCTACGTTTGTTATGTGAGTGTCACAATATCGCTAAACTGGCCATGCCTAAAATAGGCTGCGGTTTAGATAGGCTACATTGGCCTTCAGTAGAAAACATAATAAAAAGTATATTCGCTAATTCTAAAATACAAATATCTATATATTATTTATAATATATCTATAAAAAGGTGAAATGTCGCTTACACAATACATTACGCCCCGTTTAACATGGGGAGTGGAAAATTATGATATTCGCAAGGATGAAGGTTATGATCGTATAAAAGACGACGAAGTTAGTTTAAGATGGTTTAGAAGACAAATATTTGAAGAGAATCGAGAGCTTGGTACAGTTGTGATGTTGGTGTATAATAAAAATACCAAATCTACTATAGATCTATACCTCAAAGAGAAACCCTATTTTAGACTAATTATCAAGACACCTATAGTATTATATACGAATGAGCAGACATATTATGAATACACAGCAACTAATAATAGCATATTCCATTATGAAATCACACCATTACCTCAAGATCTATATGGCGAAGTAGATGATATAATAGATCAGGTATATAATTTGATTGTAGGAAATATAGTCGTACTGGGTAGTATTAAAAAATATAGCGATGATAATGTATATTATATCAACGACCTACAAGATAGACCAGATAATGTCAAATTGGTAATAGATACTATGATTGATAAGGACGACAAATATATTACATTTGCAGAATCAGTCGATCGTTTTTTCTCATTCAAAAACGTTGTATATTATAGGTTGATCAGTAAAGACAATTTTAAGAATATATCTATGTCAGAACCATCATTTGATCATAAGATCATTTTAGAGTATAGAAAATATCGCGACGAAGACGATGTAGACATCTCAAATGAACTGTTTGGAAAGAGAAAAGTGGATGCACTAGATTATTATATATCTAAACTAGATGTCAAAGAAGATTCTAGTAAACTATTAGATTATCCATTGGATGTATTGCCAGCTATATTCTTAATACAATGGGAAAGAAAAGGTTACAACCGTTATCCTGGTGTGTTGATAGCTATATTGATAAATAATGTAAATTATTTAGCCAATATGTTTAATTTACCTGATAGAACCGGAGATAGTAGTTTTGACTATGTCAATCGAAAAAGAATACATGATAGTATTTCAGAGGTTTTAGGAGACGGAGGATTGTTGGTGTATCTCAATATATTTAATCAGATATTTAAGAATATAGCGAACGTGAACGAATGGTGTAACAATTTATATATTAATTACCCTAACATCGTAAATATCAGTAAGGAATTAGTAAAGTTTAAATTGATATTTGAAAATATCAATGTGTTAGATATTTATAAGAAAGCTGTAGAAGTATTAAAAGAAGTATATGGCGATACACCTCTAAGACAAAAGAAAGGATTATATTATGATAACAATTCCAACGCGTATAGTGTAGACGAAATATATACTATACAGGATTTTAAGATAGGATTGCCTGAAGAAATTGTACCCTTAGTGATTGATAGAACACAATCTAAACTGAATATTGTGTATCTGTTCGTATAATGTATATCTATATCATATTATTGTGTTCTATTCTGTACTGGAACAAATATCCAGCTAGAATACTGCTATATATTGTAGGATGGAAACCTTTACCGGAATATATGAAATACGTTTTGAGGAAACATGATAAACTGGTAATGATATATCCACATACATCATATTGGGATACTGTTTGGATGTTAGTATATAGATTAGCTTATCCTGAGGTGTTATCAGATCTGGTATTCTTAATTAGACCTGACCTTTTACACATACCATTGTTAGGAAACTTTCTCAAGTCAATGGGTGGTGTAGGGGCATCTTCGATTAACACAAAGAATGGGGGTAAAACACAAGATATCGTCAATTCACTAAATGATAAGAAAAGATTTCATTTAGCCATATCACCCAAAGGAACTATCAAGAAGAGAGATTGGAGAAGTGGATATTATTATATAGCTAAAGGTACTGACGCTTTGGTGACAACTGTCGGTTATGATTATAAGAAAGGTATAGTAACAATATATGCTCCGCAAAACGAACATACTACATTATTAGAGAAGAATGAATTGGAACTATGGCTACAACGTGGGATGAGATTGCTAGTACAACGAAATCCGGACAATGTAGAATATTAATACTTTATATAAATTTATATAAAGATGATCGTTTCAGCTCCTAACATAGTTTCTAATAACATAGTTTCTAATAACATAGTTTCTAATAACATAGTTTCTAATACTATTAGAACCATAACTAAAAGAGAGTTAGCTAACCATAATACCAAAAAGAAACAGATATATGTAAATGAAGAAGGCCAGATAGCACTATCGTTCGCTTTAGGTGTATTATTATCTCCATACACTTATAGAATATTTTGGTTAATAGTATTTTTAGCTATATTTGAATTAGGATATTGGTTGATAATGGGAACATGGTTTATGAAATTAAGATTAGGCCTAGTTATAGCTTATTTGCTAGGTATACTAGTAGGTGTATACGCACTAGATAGAGAATGGTCATTTATGTAATTAGTACAAGTATGAATAGTACAAGTATGAATAGTACAAGTATGAGTATAAATTTATATTCATTTTCCCCGTTCTATGTTTATTATAGTGGAGGATAAGCTAATTCGATCAGTTCAACGACTTCAGGACTGTTGAAATATTCTTTGAATTCAGATAAAAGGTCTACAATCAAGTTTATCAATGTCTCTTTAATATGAACAGCCATAAATCCATTTGTAGAAACATCATGTATAAAATCGTCGTAATGTGTATAACAAATAGTAGTATTGTCTGTCTTTATACTAATCTGGTCTCTCAGTGGGAAAAACACACTTTTCAATAACTCAAATAGACCACAATTTATATCGTTATCGCAGCAGTACGCTTTCATAATCTTAGTCCTAACTTCATCCTCAGTATTAGTAAATTCAATCTTAGAATTTGGATCGCTGGCTGACATCTTACCACTTTTCTTCAGGGACACTACAGGCGTCATTAAGTATGTAATTTTATGTTCTGTGTTATCTTTAGAGAAGCAGAAGATTTTTCTCTGATCTAAGCCTCCCAGTTCTATATCGACAGGTACGTCGAAAGATCGAATTCCAACATACTTTTCATCAATAGTCTGCATTAATGGATAAATTACACTGCTCAACTTAGGATCTTTATCTTGTTTGACCACCTCACTTCCTGCTCTCTTCGATGCTCCGATAGTACATTTGTTGGTCAACTGTAAAAGATCCCAGTTGTATTCTTTATCCAATTGAAATACAGTACCAACTATGTACCTAACCTTAGTACCATCAGCTCCTAATACTTTAAGTATTTGCGTTAGAAAACTAATATAGTATTTGGATCTTAACTTGACTAAATGTAAAGGTGTTTTATTATCTAACATAGCATGCATATCTGCGATCAGAATAGCTACTTGACATCCTGCTAAAGTTAAATCGCGTATTTTCATACAAGGTATCAAATAGCCTAAATGTATCTTTCCAGTAGGAGAAAACCCAATATACGCTGTTAATAATTGACCTTTAATTATCTTAGCCTCTAGATCATCAAAATTGATGATTTCAGCTAGATTTCTAGTTATTAAAGTTGAAGTATCCATTTTAATAATGAAGTTTTATGTCTTTAATTCGTTTCCTTTGGAAGTAGTTCAGAAGATAAAACATTCAATTCCAGATTTAGAGATAGATCAGGCTGATAAGATTATCGATGGTGAAATATATAATAATGCTAAACTGTTCTTCGATGTAGACGAAGATATGGTTGATAAACTTAAAATATTAGGATTTATTGTAGAAGATAATACATATACTATTATTGTAACAGAGACTATCAAAAAGCCTATATCTTCAGAGATAGTAACATGTAGTGAGTGTGGACAAAACACAGAACAGATTAAATATAGTGAATACAAAAGAAAATAGTGGAGAGATTTGAAGATAGAGTAATATTAAAATATGTAGGATAACAGATAAATAAAGTATTAATTAATATTTTAAGTGTTAAATAGAATTTTGCTCTTTTATCATACATATTTTATAACGTAAGACGCGTTCGGGATCTATTAGTACACCTGTATATCCACTCTTATTATTAATATCTTTTTCCCAGACTAAATCCCCCCCTTGATTAATACAATAGTTATTCCCGATGTAGTTCTTTGAGGTAGCGTATTCTATTTGATAGTTAGATGTAGCACATACTACTATCTTATTCACACTAGGAGTATCCATGAGTCGTTTTAGAAAGTTCGACCATATTCCTATATTCCTGAAATCTTTATGTATTTCAATATAATGAATAGCTACCTTGCCTGGAGGAGAATCAAGATAACGTATAGTTCCTTCTAAGAAGCGCAAAGTGTAAGATTAGCTATGAATTTAGTCACGAAAATTCCACGATATCAGATAGTATATTACAAGCTTTCACCTATTTGTATACTGACGCTATTCTAGAGAAAAATGAGGATAAATATTATCTCACTGTCAAATGGCTTAACTGAAGAGAGAAATAAATATTAATTAATATTTAATACGTTCAATTATCTTCATCTACCACTTTAGCTATCCACTTTAGCTATCCACTTTAGTTACCTCTCTGGTGCCAATTGTCTTTAGTTCTCTCTTTACCAGTTGTATTTTAATATTTCCTTTGAATGTATATACACCTGTATGTGTAAACTCAGACAATATATCAGCGTATATCTTACCTCCAATATTTTGCCACCTACGACAGAAGGTAAAGTCTTCCGACAGATATCTTTTAGTTTCAGGTTCTATCATAGTATCAAAGAATGCATAATTGTTCTCTGATCTAGCAACTTCAGCCTCTGGTATATAATACAATTCTGGATAATGCTCTTTCATTCTAAAGAACACATCTCTCTTAATCAGCATAAACCCTGTAGCAGCGTCTAATACTTCACCAAAACCATCATCTATCCTTATTCCGTCACCTGTTTTAAGATTGAGATTATAGTCTAGACAGTATGCATGTAATAAATCGCCGTTCAAATCTGGTCGGTACTTAACACGTTCCCAATCGATAGCTTTTTTGGGATATATACCGCAGGTTATATCTTTGTTATATTTCATCATTCTCCATACTATAGCAGGATCAAATCCTATATCACTATCCACAAATAACAGATACGATGACTGATTAGGATCATCCATAAATATTCTAACTATATTATTTCTGGCTCTAGTCACTAGGGAATCTTTATCAATTGTTACTAACCGAATACTGACATTATGTTTCTCAGATTCTCCTATCAATGTGAGAATACTTTTCATATAAGAGGTAGTAACCGTTCCATCGTAGCATGGAGTTCCCACAGTTAGTGTTATTTTTGATGTCATCGTAAATGATTTTTTTAAAGGTATCTGTTCCTTAATAAAATATACAATGGGTATTATAGTGGTATTGCGTCACGCTAAAAAAGAGTATGGTAATCGGTGTGGTCATATAGTAAAGTATGATTCTCCGATTGTCCAAGACGAATGGGGTAGAGCGAAAGTGGTGTTTTCAAAGCACATATCTGAACACGCACTAACACCTACGCGAATAATATGTTCTCCTTACCGTAGAACTAGAGAAACTGCTGAGATTCTACAAGAAATGACCGAAAATAAACTAGATGTAGAAGTAAATAGAGAGTTTTCAAACTTTCTAGGTTGGAATAAAGAATCTAACGATTCAGATTTCGAAGAGGAAACACGAAATTATACACCTTACCAACCAGAAAAATTGTTAGAATTTCATAAGAGAGTAAATCGTGCCTTTCAAAAGGTATACGACGAACTAGGAGAGAACGATATTGTGTGGATAATAACACATAGGTTTATTATAAACTCTCATCTTCAGGCCCGCAAACTTAAAACAAAAAGATTTAAAGCTTTAGAAGGAGTTATATTTAAAGAAGGAAATATAGAGACGTTATAAAATGACGACCACTACTAAGCCTTTAAGATTTAACAAGTTAGATAGATTACTAACTATGAGATATCTCAAGTCTCATAAAGAGCCTGCTAAAAGAATATTTGTCCGTTTATTTGAACCTTATATCGATTTATTTCAGTTTTCTTCTGAGGAAGATAAATATGAATCTATAGCGTCTCTGTTTATTACCTTCGGTACTTCAATGTTACTTAACAGACATATAGATAAAAAGGATATTGATGTATCTATCAATATGGATTATATGTTAATGTATGGAATCGTGGATCATTATATCGATAGTAAGAATATTTCTACAGAAGAAAAAGAAAATAGAATGACTATAATAAAAAATATATTATATTTGGACATTAAACCGGCCGTTATGACAAAAGCTGTTCAAATTTTATATGATATATACCAAAAATACAAACATAACGACGTGGTAATCAAATATATTCGAAAAGCATTTGAAGGAGAATATTTTTCTTATAAAGTTCAATATGCGGAACATACATACGAAATGTATAAGAAAGCATGCGGTATGAAAGGCTCTACTATGTACTGTCTACACAAAGTTATGAACGGTCTAGAATTAAATGAAAAATGGGATTACAATGTTGGATATCTAGGCCAGCTATTAGATGATATTTCAGATGTAGACGCTGATAATAAAAATGGTATTAATACCATGGCTACGTATATATTAAAGAGAGATGGGTATCTAGATGTATTGTTTTACGAAATATTAAATGAAATTGCCGAATTTCCAGATGACGATTATACTCTATATAGAGCTACAATGACTATGCTTAATTATTATATCGTTAATGAGAGTTCTCATTTCACAGATTCTCTAAAATTGAAAGTTTTGCCATATTCTTTGATAA
>Ga0105054_10007757_pt1 | contig 14450 bp, 11 predicted proteins | sample BON02_FD_78091 | JGI IMG/M metagenome (GOLD analysis project Ga0105054, IMG submission 78091) | Freshwater microbial communities from Lake Bonney liftoff mats and glacier meltwater in Antarctica - BON-02 (megahit assembly) | ecosystem: Environmental > Aquatic > Freshwater > Ice > Glacier...
ACCAGGGGCATGTCAGCGACCTGCCCAGGCCGGGCGACTACATCACCGGTGACGTCGTCGACCAGCGCATCCTCATCATCCGCGGCCAGGACGGTGAACTGCGCGCATTCCACAACGTCTGCAGCCATCGCGCCCATCCTCTGCTCGAGGGTGCCGGCAACCGCAAGCTGATCACCTGCCCCTATCACCAGTGGTGTTACGGCAGCGACGGCAGGTTCCGCCAGGCGCGCGGCCGCGAAAGCCTGAAGAGCTGGATTCCCGACAACGCCGATCTCAAGCCGGTGCGTCTGGAGATCTATGGCGGCTTCCTCTTCGTCAACATGGACCCCGATGCCCGCCCGCTTTCCGAACTGGCGCCCAAATACGTGCGCGACATGGAGGAGGCCTGCCCGCGTCTGGGCGATCTCGTGCGCGCCGAACGCTGGGAGATCGACATCCAGGCCAACTGGAAGACCGTGATCGACAACAACCACGAATGTTACCACTGCGACGCCAACCACAAGACGCTGATGGAACTGGTCGACTACGACAACAAGGCGACCTGGTCCGACAACGGCATCACCTTCAGCCACAAGGTCGAGAAGAAGCAACTCGACAACGGCGCCTACGCCCTCAAGCCCGAGGAGGTCGAACAGGAGGCGCTGTTCGGCTACATCTGGCCGACGCTGATCCCGCTGATGTACCCGGGCTCAGCCAGTCTGGCGATGTTCCGCGTCATGCCCACGGGGCCGGAGACGACGCGCGAGCGCTGGGATTTCTACTTCACCTCGCGAGAGCCCAGCGAACTCGAACACCGCTTTGTCGACTACATCAAGAATGTCCTGGTAAAGGAGGATGTCGGCTTGTGCGAGGGGGTCCAGAAGGGCCTCCACTCGCTGGGTTACCGCCAGGGCCGCTTTGTCGTCGACCGCGCCCATCCCGAGTTCAGCGAACACCACGTCCACTTCTTCCAGTCGATGGTGCGCGACGCCCTGCTGGGGGCTGAACCTGCTCAGCCTGCCTTGCGGCAGACAAACACGACATAAAGGCTTTCGGGTTCGTTGCGCATCGCCTGGAACGGGCCGACGGTCTCGACCCGGCACCAGCGGCCTTCCTGTTCCAGCCGCGCGACGGTGGCGGGGAAGCCTGCTTCCTCCATGCCCTTGGCGCGCACACTCAGCACCAGATGGCCGCCGGGGCGGGTGATGCGCAGCAGTTCGTCGAACCCCGATGCGGGCGCGTGCGTGGCACCGAAGGTGCCGGCCGAGGCGACGGCGGCGAAGTGGGCGTCGGGAAAATCGAGCGGTTCGCCCAGGGCCATGCAGCGCAGGTCGGCGTAGGCACCTGTTGTCCCGGCAAGGTCGAGCATGCCCTGGGAGAGGTCGATACCGGTGATGTTGGAATAGCCGACCAGGGCCAGCCACTCGCCCAGCAGGCCGCTTCCGGCGCCGGCGTCGAGCATCGCGCCAGCGTCCGGCGGCACGTGGCGGGCGACCAGGCTGGTGACGATACCGGGCAGGCGGTAGCCGCGCTGCTCCATGTCGCCGTCGTAGTCTGCGGCCCAGCCGTCATAGCCCTGGCTGAGGTCGTCGTTGCTGCGCGCGCCATAGACGCGGGCGATGTGCTCTTGCTTGTTGCCGCTCATGCCACCAAGTGTGACTCAGTCCCGGTGTAAAAGGCCACAGCCTTCCCGGAACCGGCTGATCGGGCCGATTGTTCTTGCTTTTGCCCCGGTTAGCGACCACATAGACGACATCTGAGTTCCGCTTTGCTGAACGCTGCATGGGTGATCGCAAGATCGCGCACGCTTCTTGTTGGGAGCTGAACGACGGATGCGCGGGCGTGCATCGCCCGTGAACATGTCGATCGGCCTGCTGGCCTGACGGACTTTCGGCATAGAACCAATCCTGCGATCGGGCCCGTCCGGGTTGTGCGCCTTGCAAGGCGACACCGGGCGCGCGAACGATCGTGGAGAGCACATGTCGAAAGAAGACCTGATCGAAACCGAAGGTGTCGTGACCGAAGTCCTGCCTGACGCACATTTCCGCGTCGTGCTCGACAATGGTCACGAGGTGATGGCGTACACGTCCGGCCGCATGAGGAAGGCGCGCATTCGCGTGCTGACCGGCGACCGCGTGACGCTCGAGATGACGCCCTACGATCTCTCGAAGGCGCGCATCAACTTCCGGCACAAGGACGAAAACGCCGTACCCCGCATGGGTACCGGCCGTCAGTCGCCCCGCAACCGGCGCCGCTAGGCCCAACCTCCCTGCATTGACGGGCCGTCCGGCCCGTTTTCCCACTTCCCCTGCACCGCACGCGGCCAACGCCGCTTGTGCGGCGCGCACTTATGGATACCCAATGACCCAGTTTACCGATCTCGGCCTCGTCGAGCCCCTTCTCCAGGCACTCGCCGCCGAGGGTTACACCCATCCCACGCCCATCCAGGCCGCCGCCATTCCTCTTCTGCTGGAAGGCAACGACCTGCTCGGCATCGCCCAGACGGGCACCGGCAAGACCGCAGCTTTCGCGCTGCCGATCCTGCAGTGGCTGTCGGAAGCCGATGGCAGGCCCGAGCCCAAGACCGCTTCGGTCCTGATCCTCACCCCGACGCGCGAACTGGCGGTGCAGATCGCCCAGTCCTTTGCCACCTACGGCCGGAACCTGAAGACCAGCCGCTGCCTGATCTACGGCGGCGTCGGTCAGAACCCGCAGGTCAACGCCATGCGCCGCGGCGTCGACATCATCATCGCTACGCCGGGCCGTCTGCTCGACCTGATGCAGCAGGGCCATGTGAAGCTCGACGGCGTCGAGACCTTCGTCCTCGACGAGGCCGACCGGATGCTCGACATGGGCTTCATCAACGACGTGCGCAAGATCGTCGCCAAGATGCCCAAGGATCGCCAGACCATCTTCTTCTCGGCCACCATGGCCCCGGAAGTGTCCAAGCTGGCCGGCGACATCCTGCGCAACCACAAGCGCGTCGAGGTTGCCCCGCCGGCGACCACGGTCGAGCGCATCGCCCAGAAGGTCATGTTCGTCAACGCCGGCGACAAGCTCGCCCTGCTGCGCGAACTGCTCAAGGGTGACACCATCCAGCGCGCGATCATCTTCACGCGTACCAAACACGGCGCCAACCGCATTGCCGAGCAGCTCGTGAAGGCCGGCGAAACGTCCGACGCGATCCACGGCAACAAGTCGCAGAACGCCCGCCAGAAGGCGCTGACCGACTTCCGCAACGGCAAGGTTCGCACTCTGGTCGCCACCGACATCGCTGCCCGCGGCATCGACATCGACGGAATCAGCCACATCATCAACTACGACCTGCCCAACGAGCCGGAGAGCTACGTCCACCGGATCGGGCGCACCGCGCGCGCCGGCGCCGATGGCACCGCCTTCTCGTTCTGTGCCGCCGACGAGGTCGCCTTCCTCCACGACATCGAGAAGATCACGCGCCAGAAGATCGACATCGAAGGCGATCACCCCTTCCATGCCGAGGCGGTCGCCGCTTCGCATGCCAGCGGCAAGGCGCCCCGCGTCAACCGCCAGAATCAGGGACAGCGCCAGAATCGCGGCGGTGGCCGTCCGGGCGGTCCCAAGCAGGCCCGTCCCGCCAACCGCGGCAACGGCGGCGGCCATCGCCGTCCCGAGGGCCGCTCCTCGCGCCACGCTTCCTGATGCGCTGATGCCGCTTCGCCGTAACGGCGCAGCGGTCTGAAGCTTTCAGAATCGAAAGACGGCCCATGTCCTGGTGACATGGGCCGTTTGCCGTTTTTGCGAATGTGGCTGGTGAAAGCCGCGTCAGGCCGCGGTTAGCCGCTCGGCGTACCAGGCCGCAAAACTTGCCGCGCCCGGCTCCAGTTCGGACCAGCGGCCCTGCCGGGCATAGGGCGAGGTCATGCCCCGCTGCTGGCGCTCGAGCATGGCGATGTCCTCATCCAGCGCCTCGTCCATGCGCACGTAATAACGCTGCGCCTTTTCCGCAAAGCCCGGTGCGGCGATCGTCTCGGGCGGGAAGGCGACCCACATGGTGACGCGGCAGCGGTCGGGCGCGATCGGCTGTGCGTCATAGGCCCACATGGCGTCGACGCCGGTGGCGAAGGTGATGGTGGGAAAGACCCAGGTGTAGCGCACACCCTGCCGGTTGCGTCCGGCAAGGCCCGGCATCGCGGGCAGCGCGGCTTCCTGCTCGCTTTCCTTGAGGCCGCCGGTGCCCTGGGTGATGCCGAACTGGCTGAAGGTCGCGCCGGTCGCGGCATCCGGCGCATCGGGCTCCTGATAGATGTTGCCGAAGGTCGCCCCGTGCACGTAGCGCAGGTGGTACCACTCGTTGAAGACCTCCAGGAAAAGCTTCCAGTTGCAGGCGACCTCGAAGGTGCGGTGATGGCTCGTCACCAGCGTTTCCAGCGGCCAGGGCGCATGGTGTTCGTCGAAGTTGCCGAGCCAGGCATCGATGTCGGCGACCTTCTCGTCCATGCAGACAAAGGCAAAGCCGCCCCGCTCGTTGGTGCGGAAACCGATCAGGCCGTAGGCGCCGGTCTGGAAGTCGCAGGCATGGCCCATGCGTGTCGTGCCGCGCAGTTCGCCATCAAGACCATAGGTCCAGCCGTGGAAGGGGCAGGTGAAACGCGGCACGTTGCCTTCGCCCTCGGCCAGTTGCAGGCCGCGGTGGCGGCAGGTGTTGGCATGCGCCTTCAGGCTGCCGTCCTTGGCCCGCACCACGATGACGGGCACACCGGCCAGGGTCATGGCGGTGTAGTCGCCCGGCTTGCTCCAGCGGTCGGCGCGCCCGATGCCGATCCAGCTTGCCCGCAACATGGCGCAGTCGGCCTCATGCACGGCGGGGTCGGTGTAACAGGCCGGTGGCAGGGTCGCGGAATCGGCCATGGCCGGCGTGACACGCGCGAGCGCCTGGCGAAGCTCGGGAGAAAGAAGCATGGGCAATCCTCATGGAACAACGGCGGGCGCAGTTTGCACCGCGGCTGCGATCAGCGGCAATTGCTCACTTGCACCGCGGGGCGTCATCGGCTTGAGTCCGCCCGAACGCGGGAGGCCGGCACCATGAAGATCACCGACATCAAGACCTTTGTGGTCGGCAATCCGCCGCCCCATTTCGGTGGCAACTATTTCGTCTTCCTCAAGCTCACCACCGACAACGGCATCGTGGGCTACGGCGAGGTTTATGCCGCGACCTTCTCGCCCCATGTCATCGCCGCCATGGTCGAGGATGTCGCCCAGCGCCACGTCATCGGCAAGGACCCGTTCCGCATCGAGACGATGTGGCGCAACGTCTATGGCAGCGGCTTCAGCATGCGCCCGGAGCTCTCCCTGATCGGCGTTCTCTCGGGCCTCGAGATGGCCTGCTGGGACATCATCGGCAAGGCGGTCGAAAAACCGGTTTACGAATTGCTCGGCGGCAAGGTGCACGAACGCCTGCGTTCCTACACCTATATCTATCCCGAGGACGGCGACACGACGGACGTCTACGCCGATCCCGACCTGGCGGCCGAACGTGCAGCCAACTACGTCAAGCAGGGCTTCACCGCCGTGAAGTTCGATCCGGCCGGTCCGTTCTCTGCCTTCGACCCGCGCCAGCCATCGCTTGAGCGTCTGGAACTTTCCGAGACCTTCGTGCGGAAGCTGCGCGAGGCGGTCGGCACCCGGGCCGACCTGCTGTTTGGCACCCATGGCCAGTTCACCGCCGCGGGCGCCATTCGTCTGGCCAGGAAACTCGAACCCTACGATCCCCTGTGGTTCGAGGAGCCGACGCCGCCCGAGATGCCCGAGGAGATGGCCAAGGTGGCGCGCGCCACTTCGATTCCCATTGCCACGGGCGAACGCCTTGCGACCAAGTACGAATTCGCCCGCGTTCTTGCGACCGGTGCGGCCAGCATCCTGCAGATGGCCCTGGGCCGTGTCGGCGGCCTGCTCGAAGCCAAGAAGATCGCCGGCATGGCCGAGGCCCACTACGCCCAGATCGCGCCGCATCTCTACTGCGGTCCCATCGAGGGCGCGGCCAATTCCCAGCTTGCCGCCTGCAGCCCCAACTTCCTGATCCTGGAAAGCATCCAGCAGTGGGGCGGCTTCCACAGCGAGATCCTGAAGAAACCGATGCAGTGGGAAGATGGCTTTGTCATTCCCTCGAGCGAACCCGGCCTGGGCGTCGAACTGAACGAGGAGGTCGCAGAGGCCAACCCTTACACCGGCAGCGCCCTGCATCTGGAAATGAGCGACGCCCCCGCCGACTTCGCCTGAACCCCACAACAGTGTCACCCTCCGACTTGATCGGAGGGACCATGCTGTAACGTTCCTGCGTGCTCGCCCTGGAAGTCTCACCATGGATGGTCCGGTCAAGCCCGACCATGACATGATCGTGTAAACGAGAAGGAACCCTGACATGCGTTATGGATTCATCGGTCTCGGCAACCTCGGCGCCTTTCTCGCCGGCAGCCTGGTTCGCGACGGTTTCGACGTGGTCGTCAACGACCTCCACGCCGAAGCCGCCGCCGATCTGATCGCCAAAGGCGCCGACTGGGCCGACACGCCTGCGGCCGTCGCTGCTGCGTGCGATGCCGTCTTCACCTGCCTGCCGTCGCCCGCCGCGGTCGATGCCGTGGTCGCCGGCAAGGAGGGCATCCTTGAAGGCGCCCGGCCCGGGATGGCCTGGATCGACATGTCGACTAGCGACCGCCACGACGTCGAGCGCCTGGTCAAGCTGGCGCAGGCCAAGGGTGTGGTCATGCTGGAAGCCCCGGTCACCGGCGGCGTCCATCGCGCCGCCGCGGGTGAGATCACCGTGCTGGTCGGCGGCGACAAGGCCCTCTTCGAGATGCACGAACCGGCCTTCCAGGCGATGGGCGGCAAGATCATCCACATGGGTCCGCTGGGCAGCGCTTCGGTGATCAAGGTCATCACCAACATGCTCGCCTTCATCAACCTCGTGGCCTGCGGCGAGGCCCTGATGCTGGCCAAGCGCGGCGGCCTCGACCTCGCCCAGGCCTGGGAGGCGATCCGGGCCTCCTCAGGCAACAGCTTCGTGCACGAGACCGAGGGCCAGTTGATCCTCAACGGCAGCTACGATGTCGCCTTCACCATGGATCTGGCCTGCAAGGACCTGGGTTTTGCCCACGACATGGGCAAGGAGTTCGGCGTGCCGCTGGAGATCGCCAGCCATGTCGAGCAGATCTTCTGGCGCGGCCGCCAGGAGTACGGCGGCAACGCCCAGTCGACCCAGATCGTCAAGCTGCTCGAGGATGCGCTGAAGACGGACCTGCGCGCACCCGGCTTCCCGGCCCGGCTCGATCCGGCGTTAGATCATGATGGCCCCGCCGCCCGAGATCCTGGCGCGCGATGCGGACGATCCGCTGGGGCGGCTGCGTGAGCGTTTTCATCTGCCCGACGGCCTGATCTATCTCGACGGCAATTCGCTGGGGCCTGCACCGCTTTCGGTATTTGCCGAACTCCAGAAGGCCATTGCCGGCGAATGGGCCGGCGATCTCATCGCAAGCTGGAACAAGGCCGGCTGGTTCGCCCTGCCGCAGACGCTGGGTGCCCGGCTGGCGCCGCTGATCGGGGCGGGGCCCGACGAGGTGCTGGTCTGCGACACGGTGTCGATCAACCTCTTCAAGTGCCTCCATGCCGCGCTTGCGCTGCGCCCGGAACGCCACGCCGTCGTTGCCGAGCAGGCCGGGTTCCCGACAGACCTCTACATCGCTTCGGGTGTCGGCAGCACACGCCCGGACCTGACCCAGCGTCTGCAGGGCAGGGACGGGGACTCCCTGGAGGAGTTGATCGACGGCGACACCGCTGTTGTTCTGGTCAACCACGTCGACTACCGCACCGGCGCTCTGCGCGACATGACCGCACTGACCGACCGTGCGCATGAGGCCGGAGCACTCATCCTCTGGGACCTCTGCCACAGCGCCGGCGTGATGCCGGTCGCGCTGGCCGATTGCGACGCCGATTTCGCAGTGGGCTGCAATTACAAGTATCTCAACGGCGGCCCCGGGGCGCCGGGTTTCCTCTATGTCGCGCGGGCCCATCACAACGGACTTTCCCAGCCGCTGACGGGCTGGTGGAGTCATGCCGACCCCTTCGCGTTTTCACCCGATTATGTCGCTGCTCCGGGCATCGCCGCGATGCTGACGGGGACCCAGCCGATCCTGTCGATGCGCGCCATTGTCGCTGCGCTCGATGCCTTCGACGGTGTCGACATGGCCGCCGTGCGGGCCAAGAGCATGGCGCTCACCGATCTCTTCGTCGCGCTGGTCGAGGAACGCTGCGCCGGAGCCGGGCTGGAACTTGCTGCACCGCGTGATGCCACCCGGCGCGGTAGTCAGGTCTCGTTCCGCCATGAGCAGGGTTACGCCGTCATGCAGGCCCTGATCGCCCGTGGCGTCGTCGGCGATTTCCGCGCGCCCGATATCCTGCGTTTCGGTTTTGCGCCGCTCTACATCGGCTTTGCCGATGTCTGGAACGCCGTCGAGGTCCTGCGCAACGTTCTGGAAACGCAGGCTTGGCGCGATCCGGCATACGCCCGCCGCTCCGGCGTCACCTGAGCAGCTTGCGGCTGCGGCGCAGGCTCCAGGCAGGGCCGGGGCAATGGCCGTGGCGTCTCTCCTGAGCGCAAGAAAAAGGCCGGCGAGGTTGCCCCCGCCGGCCAGATCATCGTCACGTTTCTTGATGTTGTTCAGGCGCCGGCGCGGACATCCTGATAGAGCGTTTCGTACTTGGCTTCGTAATCGGGCTCCATCGCCGGGAAGAAGATCGTGTTGGCGATCAGGGCTTCGGGATCGGAGAAACCCAGCTCGGCGAGCCGTTCGGGGCTGAGCAGGTCGTAGGCCGCAAGGTTGGCGCTGCCATAACCGTAGTTGTCGATCAGCCAGGCGCCGGACTCCGGCGAGATCCAGGCGTCGATGTAGCTGTAAACGGCGTCGAGATCGGTCGCGTCCTTGTGGATGATGAAACCCGATCCCCAGGCGAAGACGCCTTCCTTGGGAACCATGTAACCCACCGGAATGCCTTGCTGCTGAAGCTGCACGAAGGACTGGTTCCAGGAATAGGCCGCCGCGATCTCGCCCGAGGCGATCGCCTGCTCCATCTGCGTCACGTCGCTCCAGTAGAAGCGGGTGAGGTCGCGCTGCTTGGCCATCATCGGGGCGACCGCGGCAAGCTGCTCGTCCGAGAGGGTCCAGATGTTGTCGTAGCCCATCATCAGTGCAGCCACAGCCACGGTCACCGACGAGCTGTCGTACCAGGCCATCTTGTTGGCATAACGGTCGTCATAGAGGATCGCCCAGGAGTTTTCCTGGAGGTATTCCTCGTCGACCATGTCGGTGCGGTAGAGCAGCGAGGAATTGCCGAACTCGGCGGGCACGAAGTAACGCGTGCCGTTCACCACCGCGCCGTCGATGTCCTGGATGCCCGGCGCCAGGGTCGCCCAGTTGGAGATGCGGCTGGTGTCGATCGGCTGGATCAGCTCGGCGTCAACGTAACGGCGCACGATGTAGCTGCCCGGATGGATGAAGTCGGGCGCAAAGCCGGCGCGCACCTTCTCGAAGGATTCATTGTCCGAAGCGATGTAGCTGAATTCCGGCGGCTCGCCGTATTGCGCCAGGTAGCTGCCCATCAGTTCGGGCAGGTCGTAACCCGCCCAGGTGTGGCCGGAAATCTGGCCCTCGGCCGCGGCCGGACGGTTGATCAGCGGATAGCTGACGACGCTGACGCCGACGGCCGCCATCGCCTTGGCGAGCTCGCGCCGGCTCATGCCCTTGTAGTTCATGGATGCCTCCCAGCATTGCCGGATGGCTTGGTTGCCGGCCCGACGGTAGCCGGAGTGGATCAAGCAAGGGGCCGCCGTTGAACCCCGAAAATAGGTCACGCCGGCGTAACCCCGCGATCACGCCAGCGCGCTTCCTGCCGTCACCGCATGACGAAGGGATTGCCCATGGGCGCGTCCGAGGTGTTGATCCACACCGTCTTGGGCCGGGTGTAGTCGTAGATCGCCTGGGCGCCGGACTCCCGGCCGTAGCCAGAATCCTTGAAGCCGCCGAACTCGGCGATGGGCGAGACGACCCGGTAGGTGTTGATCCAGACGATGCCGGCACGGATCTGCTTCTGGACGCGCAGGGCGCGCGCGATGTCGCGCGTGAAGATTCCCGAAGCCAGGCCGTACTTGGTGTCGTTGGCCTTGGCCACGACCTCCTCCTCGTCCTTGAAGCGCAGCACCGAGAGCACGGGGCCGAACATCTCGCTGTCGACGATCTCCATCTTCTGGTCCGGGCATTCCACGATCGTGGGTTCGTAGAACCAGCCGGCGTTGAGATGGGCCGGCTGCTTGCCGCCGTTGTGCACCGTGCCGCCCTGTTCCCTGGCGCGCGCCACCTGCGTCTCGCAGGCGTTGAGCTGGCCCAGGGTGCACAGCGGCCCCATCTGGGTTTCCTCGGCCAGCGGGTCGCCAATCAGGATCTTGCTGGTGCGCGCGCTCAGGTCGGCCAGAAACCTGTCGTGGATCTTCTCGTGCAGGTAGAGGCGCGAGCCGGCGACGCAGCTCTGGCCGCTGGCGCCGAAGATGCCGGCCATGACGCCGTTGGTCGCACTCTCCAGATCGGCGTCCTCGAACACCACCACCGGTGACTTGCCACCCAGTTCCAGCGAGACCTCGGCGAAGTTCTCGGCCGAATTGCGCACGATGTGGCGCGCCGTTTCGGGGCCACCGGTGAAGCTGATGCGCGCGACAAGGGGATGGGTCGTCAGCACCCGGCCGCAGGGATCGCCCAGGCCCGAGACGATGTTGACGACACCCGGCGGGAACCCGGCTTCCTCGATCAGGCGGCCGAACTCCAGCATCGCCGCGCTGGCGTGTTCACTGGCTTTGAGCACAACGGTGTTGCCCGCCGCCAGTGCCGGGCCGAGTTTCACCGCGACCAGGAAAAGCTGGCTGTTCCAGGGCACCACCGCGGCGATCACACCGAGCGGCTCGCGGATCGTCATCGCCATCATGTCGGGTTTGTCGATGGGCAGGGTCTGCCCCGTCACCTTGTCGGCCAGGCCTGCGTAGAAGTGGAAGAACTCGGCGATGTACTTGGCCTGCCAGCGCGTCTCCTTCAGCATCTTGCCGGTGTCGATGGTCTCGATGCGGCCCAGATCCTCGGACTTGTCGGCCAGCAGGTCGCCCAGCTTGCGCAGCAGCTTGCCGCGCTGGCTCGGCAGCATCTTCGACCACGGGCCCTCGCTGAACTGGTACCAGGCCGCACGTACGGCACGGTCGACATCCTGCGCTGTGGCCGCCGGGATCGTCGCCCAGGGCGCGCCGGTCGTGGGATTGACACTCTCGAAGCTGCCGCCGTCGGACGCGGCTACCCAGTCGCCATCGATCAGCATGGAGTAGTTCTGCAGGTCGCTCATGGCGTCTCTCCCTCGTGTCGTTCGTGCGTGAAGATGCTTGCGCGTTGTGCCGTACCGGCCAGAGTGTCGCCCGGCCCATTCAGGAGGACGACATGGCGAAAGAAGTAATCGGCGGACCGCTGGTGATCAATGGCAGGACGCTGTCCCTGTCGCGCGCGGTGCGCGCCGGCGACATGGTCTATCTCACCGGCCAGGTGCCGATCGTCGATGGTCAGCCCATGACCACCGGCACGATCGATGAGCAGACCCGCGTCGTGCTCGACGCCATCACCGAAACGCTGAAGCTTGCCGGCTGCAGCCGCGACGATGTCGTCAAGGCCATGGTCTGGCTGCGCGAGAAGGCGGACTTCCCCGGTTTCAACACGGTCTACGGCGAGTACTTCCCCAAGGATCCTCCGGCCCGCTCGGCCGTGCTCTCCAACCTGCTGATCGACGCCCGCGTCGAGGTCGAAGTGATTGCCTGCAGCCCCCGGGTCTGACATCAGGCACTCCGTCGTCACGGCCGTTCCGCCTCGGTAAGCAGCCAGTCGCGGAAGGCGGTCGCCGCAGGTGAGAGGCGGGCGCCCGCCGGGGCGACCATCCACACCGCATGGCCCTTCTTCAGGGCGTGTCCGATCGGCCGGATGAGCTGGCCGCGCGCCAGCAGGGCATCGACGATACGGGTGAAGCCCAGGGCGATGCCCTGGCTCTCCAGCGCGGCCTGGATGACGTTGGCGTAGCTGTCGAAGCCGACGATACGCGGTCCGCGCGGGCCGGTGACGTCGAGGCCCTGCAGCAGCCAGTCCCAGTTTTCGTCCGAGTGGGTCGGCCCGTCGAGATTGAGCAGGGTGTGGTTGGCGAGGTCGCCCGGTGTGGCTATGGGGCCGTGATCGGCCAGATAGGCCGGTGTGCAGACCGGAAAGGTCTCGGTCTCGAACAGCGGTGTTATGGTCACGCCCGGCCAGCGGCCGTCGCCGTAACGCAGGCCGAGATCGATGCCTTCGGCGGCCATGTCGAGCTGGATATCGGAAACGCGGATGTGGATCTCGGTCTCGGGGTGGCGTTCGCGGAAACGCGCCAGCCGGGGTGTCAGCCAGTAGGTCGCGATGGCGATGGTCGCCGTGACGGTGACGCGCGCGGAGCGTGCCGCCTGTTGCAGCCCTGCCGCGGTGCGCGCGATCTGTTCCAGCCCCGATGTCACCGCATCCTGCAGGCTCTGGCCCGCCGGGGTCAGTTCGACCGCGCGATGGACCCGCAGGAAAAGCTGCACGCCCAGATGTTCTTCCAGGTTGTGGATCTGCCGGCTGACCGCCTCGCGGCTCACCGCAAGCTCCTCGCTCGCCCGTGTCATCGAGAGGTGGCGCGCCACGGCCTCGAAGGCGACCAGGCTGTTGAGCGGCGGCAGGCGGTGGCGCAGGCTTCCCATGACCGTCACGTTACGCCTTGTGCGGGGTCATAGGAATCGCACGGCTTCATCGCGTTTCGCGCCGCAGCAGCACGTCGGCGGCGGTCGCACCCTGGGGCGTCACGATCAGCGGATTGACGTCGAGTTCGATCAGGCTGTCGGCATGGTCCAACGCGAAGCCTGCAATGGCCGCGATGGCGTCGATGGCCGCTTCGACATGACCCGCCGGCTTGCCGCGCCAGCCCGCCAGCAACTGCGCCACCTTGAGGCCGGCCAGAGCCTGCGCGATGTCGCTGCGGCTGGCCGGCAGCAGCAGGGTGGTGGCGTCGCGCAGCAGTTCGACCATGGTGCCGCCGGCGGCGATGGTCAGCGCCATCCCGAAACCCTCGACCCGGCGCACGCCGACCAGCAGTTCGGCGACCGCACCGGGCACCATCTTCTCGATCAGGAACTTCTCCGCGACGATCCCTGCACGTTCCTTCACGGACACGGTCATCTCGGCAACGGCGCGGGCAACCTCCAGCGGGTCCTTCCGGCCCAGCGCCACCGCACCTGCTTCGCTCTTGTGCGCCAGTGCGGCGCTGACCAGCTTGACCACCACAGGGAAACCCAGCGTCTCGGCGGCGCGCGGCGCACCCGCAGCATCGGTGACGATGCCCTCGGGCACGGCCACGCCCGCCGCTGCCAGCAGCGCCTTGCCTTGCGTTTCGTCGAGCACCGCGTCCTTACCGCCCGCAGCCGTGACCGGCGCCAGGGCGAGCGCCGCGGCACCGCCGCCGGCGGCCACAGCCTCGCGGCGTGCGCCCCAGCGGATCGCCCTGTCGATGGCGGCGACCGCCTCGTCCAGGCCCTGCAGCGGCGCGACGCCACCGGCAACCAGCAGGTCGCGCGTCTCCTCGTCGATGTTCTCGGACAGGCCGCTTGCCACCGCTGCCGGGATGCCCCGCCGCTTTGTCGCGGCGATGAAGGCGCGGGTGTCGGCGCGGTAGTCCTCGTTGGTGCCGCCCAGTTCGGGCCGGGGATGGTCCTGGGCCATGATGGCGACATCGCAGGGCTCGGCCAGCGCGGCGTCGAGTACGGCGGTCAGCGCGGCCTCCTTGCCCCACAATGGCGTCGTGTAGTCCAGCGGGTTGGCGACCGTGGCGATGGGCGGCAGCAGCGGGCGCAGCCGTGCCGCCGTTTCCGCCGATGGCTGGGCATAGCTCAGGCCGAAGCGTTCGCCGTAGTCGGCCAGCATCGCGGCATCGCCGCCCGAACAGGTGAAGGCCAGGGCGCGGCGGCCCTTGGGCGCGCCGGCGATCGACAGCATCTTCAGCGTCTCGAGCAGGGCGGTGGGTGAGTCCACACGCATGACGCCGCAGCGGGCAAACAGTGCGTCGTAGAGCGTGTCGCTGCCGGCCAGCGAACCGGTATGGCTCACCGTCATGCGCGCACCGATCTCCGAGCGTCCGGATTTCATCGCCACCACGGGTTTGCCGGCCTCCAGCGCCCGCGCGGTCACTTCGGCAAAACGCGGCACGTTCTTGAGGCCCTCGATGTAGAGGCCGATGGCGCTGACCGCCTCGTCCTCGATCATCGCCTCGATGACGTCCTCGATGGTGACGACCGCCTGGTTGCCGATCGAGACCAGCATCGAGAAATCGGCATGGCGCCGGTTCATCGTCAGGTTGGTGCAGAGCAT
>Ga0105054_10007764_pt1 | contig 14440 bp, 13 predicted proteins | sample BON02_FD_78091 | JGI IMG/M metagenome (GOLD analysis project Ga0105054, IMG submission 78091) | Freshwater microbial communities from Lake Bonney liftoff mats and glacier meltwater in Antarctica - BON-02 (megahit assembly) | ecosystem: Environmental > Aquatic > Freshwater > Ice > Glacier...
ACGAGTTGGTTGCCGCGTTTGAACGGAGTGGGAACTTGGGTGCGGTTTTAGACTGCGACAGTTGGGGGAGGACCGTCAGCCTGAAATCGGGGTGTAAAACCCCTCCTACATTCAATCCTTGTTTGCAGTTGCCGCGTTTGAGCGGCACGAAGACCTCAGGCGATGAGCGGTGCTAGGATCTTCATTGACTGTTGGTAGACTTCGAAACCATCGGGGCCGCCTTTCTCGAGGTTGATGTAACCATCGTAGCCACTCCTTTTCATCTCTTTGATGATGCTGGGCATATTGATCAGGCCGGTGCCCGGAGGGCAGATACGTCGAGCGTTCCCGAGCTCACCGGCGGCGTAGTCTTTGAAATGCATGTGGGTCACGTGCTTCCGGTTGTTGAGGTAACCTTGCAGCGGATCTTCGCCGTTGCCGAAGCTGTTGCCGGTATCAAAGCAAACGCGCATATCCGGCACTTGCGCCAGCGCCTCGGAGAAGTTCGATGAGTTCCGAAAAGGGGCCACGTTGCTGTTGTGCGTTTCGATGGTGACTTCGACTCCGGCGGCTTTCGCCAACGGCATCGCTACCCCTAGCGACTCGATCATCCATTTCCGATTCACGGCCGAACTGTTGCCACTGGCTTTACCCCCTTGGTTCAGCATGATCTTGTTCGTGCCGAGAGTGTGGGCGGTGTCTAGCCGGATCTTAAACTGCTCGATGCCTTCAGCTCTGGTGACCGGATCGGGGGACTCCATTTCAGGCACGCCCATGGTGTAGCAAATCGACCTCAGCCCGTAATCGTCGGAGATCTTTCTGATCTCCGTCCACGTCTTGTTGTAGCCATTGCTAATAAAGTCCAAGCCATCGATGCCGAGTGCTTTGGTGCGACGGCAGATTTCGACGATGTCCAACATCTCCTTGGCCAGCGGCGCGTTCATCAAGGTATAGATATACATCGAAAATCGAATTTTTGCTTTTGGTTCGGCGGTGATGTTGGCCAATAATGGGGTGGGCACCGCGGCGCCGATTGACGCGCAGGCCAAGGCGGTGGCGGTTTTGGCTAAGAAGTTGCGGCGAGAAAGAGTGGCGGTGGTTTTTATGAGATTTATCGGAGTTGTGGTTGAGATTTAAAGGCGAGCGGGAGCGATCCAACCGGGGGAGGGGGGGCGCCGATTACGATCGAGAGAGCGGCGAGGTCAGGAAGGAGTTTCACGGGGGCGCTCGGAACATTGAGGTCAGGGGGTGGCTTGTTTGGGGTAATTGAAGCGCTGACCGTTGCGGCGAGGATCATTTTCCGTGATCACAAACAGGGCTCGACCATTTTGCTGGAGATACAGGGTCGTCTCGCCGGTTTGATACTTCAATTTAAGCGCGCCACCTCGGATATCGAAGCGGAAGTTCACGGCTTCGCCCTCCCGATTGGTCCAAGTGCCGTTCGACTCATCGGCAAAGGTGTAAGTGTCATGCCTATCTTTCCAAGACCCCTGAAGGGAAGCAGGGTCGATGTCATCCCGGGGGAAGTAGCCCGCTACCCGCTGATCGATGGCGGCTTCAAGCGAGGGCAGGGCACTGGCATCGACGTCCTGATACTCGACATACCATCGGGCGATTCGCATGAGGGTCGCCTTGAAGACGATGGGGTAGCGCTCACTGAAAAATCCATGATTTACTTCGGGGTGAATAATGACTTCGGCGGATGCACCCTGCTGACGCAATTTTTCGGCGAAGCGAATGCTTTGGGAGCGGTGGGTGAGGATGTCTTGTTCCCCGTGGAAGAGCAGCGTGGCGGGTGGGGTCGCGCGCAGGTGGTAGAACGCGGACGCCGCGCGTCGGGTGGTCTCGGTGGCTAGGCCGAAGTCGTCCCGCGCTGCCTCATCCGGGAAAAGCGACTCAGTGTTGTTCAACAGATCGTAGACGCCGTATAACCCAATATAGGTGAGACACGCCGGATACTCCTGCGCGAGTCGCGACGAAAGCGTCGTGCCCGCGGAGCCGCCGGAAAATCCTATCCGCGAGAGGTCCGCGCCAAATTCATCGGCCCGCGCTTCAAACCAAGCGATGGAATCGCGGATATCCTGCAGGGCCTCAAAAAAGTTTCCCTGCCCTTTGCCCCGATAAGCCAGCCCGACGTGGATGACGCCCAGTTCGTCGGTGAGGAGGCGAAACCCGGGCGGAACCGATGCGTCGGGGACGGTGGTGGCGGTGCCGCCATTCCAGCCCCCGCCGTGCACATGGTAAACGACCGGAGAACGCTCTGATGGGGAATCGGGCACGACCACCACGATCGGGATATCAAATCCCGCAACGGTCAGGGCGATGTGTTCGGTCACTTTCGCGGCCGAGCCCGGTGAGAAGATCACCAGCGAAACGAGGAGGAGAAAGGGGATTGGAAATTTCATGGCTGCTGATTGAACGGCATCGGTTCGGACATAGTGGAGCGATCGGGCGCGGAGTTTTGGAGCGACTTGAGCCCGGCTTGATATTTCGGATCACCGATTTGATTGGGCCGCGCGTGAGGATCTCGGCGTTGGTGGTCGCGTTCCTTCTGGTCATCCCGGTAGCGGAACTGCGTCGGGCGGATGCTGATGCATTGATCGTCGGATAAGGTGATGGCCGGGCTCGTCCAAGTCGTTGGGGGCTTCCCCAGTCGAGGACGGGGGGCGACCGTCGAGATACCCGGGAGGATTGAGCCCGGTAAGTTTAGCTAAAGTGGGGTAGATGTATTGGCGGGATACAAAGCGTTTCGAGTTGCCTCCGGGGGCGGCGGTGCCGGGCACTCGCATCATCTTGAGATAATGAGGGGCTTTTTCCCCAAGAGTGCCCTTTCGCCAGTGGTTCTTTTCGCCGAGAGGGAACCCGTGATCACGGATCAATACGACGATGGAATTGTCGCGATAGGCGCTATGCTCCAACGCCTGCAGCGTGCGCCCGATCTGGGCATCGGCGTGGGCGTTCGTCGCCCGATACCCTCTGATGGCCTCTTGGGGTAAGCCTGCCGCGATCACTTGATCGACATCGTGGCATGGGCCGGCGGTAAAGGCCCGCCCAAACGAAGGCACGTCGCCTAGGTCATGGTCTGGTAAGGAGGGGAGCTTCACTGCATCAAGCGAAAATAGGCCGAATTATTTCTGAGAGATTGACCAGCGCAGAGAGGAATTGAAGCGTCCGCCGGCGATGAAAAAGGGGCGATCGAATTTGCGTTACAGCGGTTCGATGGCCGGGGCGGCATTTCTCCTGTCGCCCACCTCAGCTGCGGGAGGCCGCCATCCATGGCTGCGCTCGCGTCGGTTCCGACGACGGTAATTTCGTTCGATCCGGTTTGCTTGATTTGAAACGTTTCCGGCGATATCGGTTCGAGTTCGACGCTGATGGCGAAGTGCCGGCCTTCTTTTCCCGCCTCCGGTAGTGCCTGGATTAGCTCCGGGGCAGTAAACACGATGTGAGGGACGTTGGGATCAAATTTGACCACCGCGGACAGGGGACCAAATAGGGTGAGACCCGCGAGCACGCCGAGGAGGTTTTTTCTTTCAGCAAGGGATGTTTTCATGCACGGGTTTCAGCCTCGGCGAGGCCGGATTGGACTAGCGGAAAGGATTTGATGGGGACATTGAAAGACGGGGTATCTTTCACGGATTTACTCCTTAAGGCCTAGATTCTTACGGGGCTTCTCCACGATTTCATCTCGGCTCGAGCGCGAGGATCTTAGAACCAACCGGCCGATCCTCGCCTTGAGGACCGCACGATCCCAGCGGGAGAATGGGGTCGTTTAATCGACGGTTAGGGTAAGTTTCGGTTCGATTCCGGAATACGTTTAAGGAACCAATAGTATCACGGGCTGCTCTCACTTCGGCGATCATTGATGCTGGCGGTAAACTATCCGGAGATCAGAAATTTGGAAGGAATGTGCACATGAAGCAGTGGATGATTAAGGTGATTTTTCTCAGCACCACCTGGGGTTGGGTTGCGGCGGCCGAAGCGATGGAAAGAGACGTTGGTTACGTTTTTAACGGGCTCGATGTCTCGGCTGAAACGCAATGGGGCGAGGAGCCCATCGTCTCGGCAGGCCGTCGGGGTTGTATGCTGATACTACGGACGGAAAAAAGCGTCTGAAGTATAGCGATAATTTCAGACTGTATCCCACCACAGAGTATGACTCGGCAGTGGTGCAGGTTCAAAAATTTGAGGTCTCCCTGAGTTCCCAGCGTAGGAATGACCGCGAAGCACAGGCGAGGTCCGAGCTCTTTGATTACAGCGTGGATACCGATATCGCGATCGCCGACATCACAAAAGGCGGCCGAGACTTCTCTCCGGCGGCGATGGGACGCGTCGCGGAGTTGCAGAAAGACTACAACGAGTTGGAAGAAAATATCCGGACTTCCATCGATGACGGAAATTACGAATCGGAGTCACTGAAAGACATGGTTTTCATGGACTTAATATTGGTTTCCCCGCGAAAAATCAAGAACGCCTATTACGTCGTGACCCTACGGTATCACGTCCCCGATCGGGATTTCCCCGAGGGGAAGAGGTTACTGACGACCGGACGGGTTCACCGCGTCGGTGATTTATCGGCGGATAAGTCGACCCGGGTGAAGCTAAGATTCCGGGTGCCGGAAGGTATTCTTAGCGAAGCGAGATACCGTCTTTATCTCATGGATGGGGCGAGTCAGGACGTCGCGACCTCAATGTCTCATGGCCTGAGAGAACTCAGTGCGAACGAGCGCTCGGAATCGGACAAATAGGGCCGAGAGTTTCCCCGAATTCGGGGAAGGGAGTTTCTGCGGGGGTATTTACCAGAAAATGCACACTTTCTTGCTATCTGCCCCCTAAGTTAGACTCCTGATTGGGCGTAGCTATAATGGTGAGAAATACCCTGAACGATTTAGACCCTAGCCCGACACTGATGCCCAACCTTAACCACGATGACTTTTTGAGACTGTTTACCTACAGCGAACCCAACTTGAGGGCGTTCATCAGACGTTTGGTGGCGAACGCGGCGGATGCTTCGGAAATCTCGCAAAATACGGCAATCGTGTTGTGGAAAAAGTTTGATTCATTTGGGGAGCGCCATGCCCGATACGAATTGGAGCAGCCCTCAAAAGAGGAACTCGAAGTTCATTTCAGCAAATGGGCAATGAAAGTAGCTCGTTTCGAAGTGCTCTCCTGGCGCCGGGACAAGGCGCGTGATCGTCACGTGTTTTCCGATACGATGTTCGAAACGCTGGCGGACGAGTCGGAAAAATTCGATGAACAGCTCGAGAAACAACGTTCTGCCATCAAGAAGTGTTTGGATAAGTTGCCCGAGGGGCGTCGGGTCCAGATCATGGAGGCTTACTCCGCCCGCAACAAACCACGTGAAATTGCCAGGCGCACGGGTAAGACAGTAAACGCATTCTACCAATGGATGCACCGGGTCCGTCTTTCGTTGCTCAAATGCGCGAACAAGGACCTCAATGAAGCAGCCTATTTATGACCGACGACCTCAAGAATCTGTTTTTGAAGTATATCGATGGCAGCATTTCCGCCGCGGAAATGCGTGGATTGGAAGAGCATCTCACAACTGATAAAGCGCTTAGAAAAGAGTTCTTCGAACACATCAATGTGGATGTTGCGATCGAGAATCACCCAGATTTCCCCCTTTACCAATCGCCGTCGCGGGTCTCGCAATTTGAGGAAAATAGGGCGTCTGCCCGATGGTGGAACCGGATGCCTACGTGGGGCTGGGCCGCAGCGGCCTGCATCGGGATAGTGCTGGCGTTCGGTCTTGGTCAATTCTCGGCGGGCCCTTCAGGGGTTCCTGGGATAGTTCTGCGCAATGATGACGCCGTGGTTCGTGGTGAAGGACTCCAGTATGCGTTGGGCGATCGGGTGGCCCTCAAAGAGATCGATCTCGAAAAAGGCTGGCTGCGGCTAGAATTGCCGAAGGGAGTCGTTTTCGATATCTATGGACCCGCTAAAGGTCGTTTCCTGTCGGCCGAGCGCTTTGAGTTAGATGTGGGTCGACTCAATATCGATGTCGGCCCGGCGGGCAAAGGCTTCACGGTCGTGACCGAGAACGGAGACATCGTTGATCTAGGCACTCAATTTGGAGTCGATGTCGGTGGCGACCGTCGCGCCAAGGTCGCGGTATTTTCCGGCGAAGTTGAGGTTTATTCCCGCGAGAACGAAGGCGGGCCGCGGTTGCTCGAAGAAGGGGAGGGGCTTAGTCTGGATTCGGCCATCACTTCTTCGCGTCTGATGTCGGTCAACGTCGCGGATGAGCAGAGGCCAAATCGCCGGCTGGCGGAGGATGAAAACACTTTTGAAATCCGGGATAATCTGACGTCCGAGCAATCTTTGAGATTTTATGGCATCGTATCAGACGGCATGCGTGAAGGCGTGAATGCCTATACCACCCAAAAAGTCGTCCGTTGGTGGAGCGATGCGGGCGAGGTCTTTCCGGCTGAACTCAGCGGGGCAGATCTCGTGCAGACCTTTCACCATGATCGTGACCAAGATGATTTGGAGATTCGATTGGATGTGCGGCGAGACTCGGTCGTTTATGTATTTTTCGACGAGCGTTACTCCCCCCCGGAATGGCTGCCCGATACTTTGGTGGATACGGGCCAGACGGTGCGTTCCGGCCCGTGGCGTCCCGCATTGGTGGTACGCGATATCGAGCCCGATGAGAATGGTGAGATCTATGTCCGGTATCGGGTGTGGCGAACTGATGTTGCCGCCGATGAATCGTTGGCTTTGGGCGCATCGTTTAACCGAAATCGCGGGAAGGACCAAACTTCCCGAGTGATGTATGGCATTGCCGTGAAGTCCCATTGACCCCGGCTACGGCTGTAATAGTGCCAATTATAAATACGGGTTTCGACGTAATGCTTCGGGGTTCTCGTCGATCGATCGACGGCTGCTCCCGCTTGACTTGGCGGGCCTTGGTCGTTTTCGCCCCGTAACGCCGTTTTTCCAATTTTCCCCTCCTCCATTTTAGTATGAAAAGATTTTTTACTGCCTCCTCTTTGGGATTATTCATCGCGGCCGCGACCCTGATTTCGGCGGCCGAGCCCACTCGCGGCGAACGCGCGCAATTGCGGGCTTCGGGGATGGCAGATGCCGAGTGGTATGACCTCATGGATACGGGACCATTCATGTCCGATACGTTTCGGGGGCCCGGTGATCAAGCTGAGGTCGTCGCCTTCAAGGGAATCGCGATCAAAGTGGGACCGGAAGAAGACCACACCTTTCTGTTCGATACCGAGATGCTGCGCATGGTGGCGGGGTTTGCCGGTCGCATGTCGATGTCGGGCACGCCTTGGGATGGCAGCGCGTCGGGTAACACCTACATGCCGAAGGAGCGATCGGCTTACTACTTTCTGAGCGAGCGCACTCCCGGATGGTCGATGGATGGCGACTGGAGTGATCCGCGGAGCGATGGCCACGGTCCGATACCGCGTGAGATTGCCAAGTATCTCGGGCTGTATCGTCACGAGAGTGATGTGCTGCTGACCTACACCGTCGGCGAAACGATGGTTTGGGAGTCACCCCGGTATGAGCAGGGCGCGTTGGTGCGGCATTTCAAAATGGGTCCGACGACGCAGGCGTTGCAGTTACTCATCGCCGATCCCTTTCCGACCGATCCAGCCCTGATCGCCGATCCGCTTTCGGCCGATCAAGGACCGATCGCCGACCCGCTGCCAATCGATCAAGGCGGGGATAAGTGGGCTAATGCTGAACTCAAGCTAGTCGGAGGATCAGGCACCATTCGTCTCGAGACTTCGCCGGGGGGGCGGACCATCGTGAAGCTGGCTCCGAGCTCGGAGCCGGTCGAATTTCAGGTGGTTTATAGACGGCCGGGATCGGCTGATATCGAAACCGCATCAGTCGACTGGGATGGGTTTCAGAAGGGTGGTCCCGCGATCTACCCGGAAACCCTGACCACCAAAGGCATGCTGGGGCAGGATCAGCGTCCCTACACTTTGGATACGATCCCTTACCCGGTGGATAATCCTTGGTTCGCCAATACTCGTTTTGGGGCTTTTGATTTTTTTGCCGATGGTGATCGCGCTGCCTGTTCCACTTGGAACGGTGATGTTTGGATCGCGAGTGGCTTGAGTGGGGACCTGGCGGAGATCACCTGGAAGCGCTTTGCGAGTGGTCTGTTCCAGACGCTCGGGCTCAAGATCATCGATGGGGTGGTTTATACCCAAGGGCGCGACCAAATCACGCGCTTGCACGATCTGAATGGCAATGGCGAGGCCGACTACTACGAGAGTTTCAACAACGACGTGAAGATCACGGAAGGGTTTCACGAATTCAGTTTTGATCTCCTCACGGATAAAGAGGGGAACCTGTGGTTCTCCAAAGGCATGCCGGTCTTAGGGGGGGGCCGAGGATTCGCCCCGTGGACCGAGCACAGCGGCAGAATTTTAAAGGTTTCGTCTGACGGTGAAACCCTCGAGAGCTACGCTTGGGGCCTGCGGGCGCCGGGGGGGCTAGGACTCGGACCCAACGGTGAGGTCACGACCGGAGAGAACGAAGGGTCGTGGGTGCCGCGTTGTAAGATCACATGGAGCAAGCCCGGCAGTTTCCATGGGGTGGTGCCAAGTGTTTGGGATAAGAAGAAATTCGTCGAACCGTTGCCGGGCGCGCCAACGGATTACGAAAAACCGCTGGTATGGATGCCCTACGGGGTGGACAACTCTGGGGGCAGCCAGATTTGGGTGCCCCCGGACAGCCCGTGGGGGCCGTTGCATCGCAATGAGATGTTACATTTTTCCTACGGCAGGTCGTCGGTTTTCCGCGTATTGCGAGACGAAGTGAACGGGCAGGTGCAAGGGGGCGTTTACAAGTTGCCGATCGATCTGAGTATTCCGGCGCAGCGCGGTAAGTTTCATCCTGAAAGTGGTGATTTGTATGTGATGGGATTGCGCGGCTGGCAGACCAATGGCGGCACGGGTTTCCAGCGGGTGCGTTATCTGGGGGAGGCCGCACCGACTCCGCTCGGGCTGAAGGTATTCGATAATGGCGTGTTGGTGGAATTTTCCGATAAATTGGACGCAGCAGCGGTGCAGGATGTGCGGCGTTTCGCGGTGAAAAAGTGGAAATACATTTGGGGGCCACAGTACGGTAGCGGGCGATTCTCGATCGACAATCCCGACGAAGCATTAGAGCAACTCGCGCTCACCGAACCCTCCAAGGGCGTTGTAAATAACGTGGATCAAGTGTTCGTGCGGGCGGCCAAGCTGTTGCCCGATGGGAAGACGGTTTTCCTTTATATTCCTCACATGACGGCAGCCATGCAGATGGAAATTCAAATGGACCTGGAGGCATCGGACGGAAGCGAGGTGCGGGAGACGATTTGGAATACGATCCATCACCTTCGACCGGCGTTTGAGGGGCATGGTTTAGATATGGCGAATCTGCCGGAGATCCCCAGTGCTCCGATCGGTGACCCCGGGATTACCATGACGCTGGCCTACGCGGCGGAGAACGATAAAACGTTGGTGGATCGAGTTGCCCTGACGGTTCCGCCTAAAACCACGGTGACCCCCTTTATGAAATATGGGCGGCTCTTCGAGACGGTGATGGAAGCGACGCTCGCTTTGGATCAGCGCGACGAAATCGCATTCCGGGTGGAAGGTGAGGGCGAGGCGGTTTTGCAGATCGATGGTAAAGTGGTTGCGGAAGGCTCGCTACCCATCGAAAGCGCCCCGATGAGTTTGGATGCGGGCGGATATTCTTTGTATGTCCGTTACGCGAGTGGAGATCAGATTACGGGCCGCGCGAAATTACTGTGGAGCGGCAAGGACTTCGTCTGGGAGCCGGTGCCGCCGGGCGCTTTGCTTCACACTCCGGACAGTTCTTTGAATTGGGGGCATGAAGTGCGCCAAGGCCGGGCCTTGTTCGCGGCGGCGCGTTGTATCGAGTGCCACGCGCCCGAGGAACCATTGGGCGGGACGGGCAATAGAATGACCCTCGCGATGCCGGAGTTGTTTGAGAGTTTGCCGGATCTCGAGCACACGGGTGATCGTTTTGAGGAGCGCTGGCTCTACGACTGGATTCGTAAACCGAATTCAGGGTGCGCCCAAGTCATCTACGCCGAGGCCGCCGATGTCGTGGCTTATCTGGCTAGCCTCCGGGCCGGAACAGACGCCTCCGAGGAGTCAGGTGATGCGGCGGTCGGTGCGACACTTGTCGAGCAACTGCACCTGCAAGCATGGGTCGATACCCTGAGCAAGGAGGCGAAGCATACGCCTGCCGGGCTGCGATCATTCTTAGCTGACCCGACCAAACACCATAGCGACACGGTATTCCCGGACTTCCATTTATCGGCCACCGAGGCTGGGGATATTGCCAGCTATATTCTGTCGCAACGTCCGGCTGCCAATGAAGCAGTCCCCGGGGGCAATCCGCTCAGGGGCAAACAAGTGGTCGCCGCCAATTGTATGGCCTGTCACGGCAACGACACCCGGGTGTTTGGCTCGTCGGCGGTGGCATCGTTGGAAACGATTTGGGAAACCAACTGGTATGAAGATGGATGTGTTTCCGAAGAGTGGAGTCGCCCTCCGGCGTTGGCCCTCGATGCCGATGATCGCAAGGCGTTGGTGAGATTCCAGAACGCCGGTATGCTGTATCTTTCCAACTCCACTCCGCGGGAATATGCCCAACGAACGATGGAGCGGTTGAATTGCATGAGTTGTCACTCCGGCGATAACAAATTACCTCGTATCGACCACGTGGGTGATAAGTTGACGGCAGAATGGTTGGAGAAACTTTTCCGCGGCGAGGTCGATCAGATCCACCCCGACGAGGGAGCCCGCATGCCCGCGTTTGCCAGCCGAGCCCACGAATTGGCGGAGGGCATCGCGGCGCTCTACGGCTCATCAATTGAGACGAAAAAAGAGCCCGTCGATCCAGAGTTAGCGGCGATCGGCGAGCAACTTGCCGGGGTGACCGGCTACGCTTGCATCGCCTGTCATGCCGTGGGTGAAACTCCCGCGTTGGCGGCGTTCGAAGGCCAAGGTCCGAACCTGCAACTCGCGGGCGAACGCTTGCGAGAAGACTACTTCCATCGCTGGATGCATTGGCCGCAGCGCGTCATTCCCACGACCATCATGCCCAAATATACCACGAGCAAAGAGGAGGCACTTAATCGCACGATTCTCGAAGGCAAACCCGAAGCCCAGTTCGATGCCCTTTGGCACTATCTCCAAAGTCTGCGTCGGGATTGAGCGCAAGCAGGAGGCTTTCGGGCCTGGCCTCGCACCGAACTACAATTGGCCCTTCGTATCATGATCTGTTACCGCTTGCGTCGCTTCGTTTTCGTGCTATGCTGTATTGGGTTCGCGGTGACGACTCGCGCGGCGGAAGGCACCGGTTGATCGAATGTGATATTTTTTCCGGCGATGATCTTTGCGATCGGGTCTCTCCGACGGGCTATGATCAGGCAATCACGCCCCACCTCGATCGGTTGGTTCAGCGCGGGGTGACGTTTACCAATGCTCACGCCCCGGGGACCTATTGTTCGCCTGGACGATCCGCGATTTTTGCGGGTCGCTTTGCGACCACGGCGGGGGGTTATCGCACGCAAGGATATTTCCGGGAGCATCCCGAACTGGCGCCCATGCAATGACCCTTTACCAACGGCGGCGACCAAACTTACGGAGCCGGTAAGTTATTTCATCACCCCGAGGGCTTCATGGATCGCAGAGGATGGACGAAATTTTTCGGGCGCAACGAGCCGCAGAAGGACCTCGGCTGGCTCTTGGACTCATGCGGCGAAGATACTCCCATCCCGCAACCCTAGCCCCCCAGCAAATATAACGAAAGCGAAACCGAGGTGGCCGGTAAGTTCCTCGAATATGGCCCGATTACCAACGCGCAGGAGGAGGAGATGGCGGACACAAAACGGATCAACTGGGCCTGCGCCGTGCTGGATCGGAAACATGATGCGCCGTTCTTTTTGGGCGTCGGCGTTTATGCGCCACATTTCCCCAATTATGCCCCGCAAAAATACTTCGATTTGTATCGGCGCGAAGACATCGTGCTGCCGCCTCACAAGGATGATGACCTCGACGATCTACCGGAAAAAATGCGGAAGCAGAAGATCGCGCAGAAAAACAAACATCACCAGCGGCTCGAAGAACTGGGGATCATCGATGAGGCGATTCTTGGCTATCTGGCCTCCGTCACTTATGCCGATGCCATGTTAGGACGGGTTCTCGATGCGCTGGACGCGAGTCCCCATTGGGCTCACACTATCGTCGTCATCTGGAGCGACCACGGCTACCACCACGGCGAGAAGGGTGACTGGGGCAAGCACACGCTGTGGGAACGAACCTCGAATGTGCCGTTTATCTGGGCGGCGCCGGCAGTCGCGAGTAACCAGAGAATAGATACCACGGTGAGCTTGATAGATATGTCTCCTACGTTCCTCGAGCTGTGCGGTTTGGCCGAAGACGACGGACTGGAAGGCACCAGTTTGGCTTCGATCCTCAAACGCCCGGAGTCCGCCCAAGATCGGGATGTCTTCCTGCCTTACTTGGAACCGAACAGCTTTGCCGTGATTAATCAGGAATGGAGATACATTCAGTATTCTGAGGGATCGGAAGAACTCTACGATGTGCAGAAAGATCCGAACGAGTGGTATAACTTGGCCTCGGAGACGAAATATCACGGCGTCAAAAAGACTTAGCAAATTCGGCCCCAACGCACCATGCGCCGGCAGGAATCGATAAACCGAAACTCAAACTTGTCATTCGTGGGCAGGACTTCGATTGAAAAGAAAAGTGAATGCGGGCAGACCCTCGCGTGCCACTTATCGCCACTGCTGGATTTTGGGTCTCCGTTTTTGGTCAATAGGGGGCGTTGACTGGTCGGACTGGATTGGACCGTAAAGAAGCCTTCTCCGCAGGAGTAGCCTACCAAAGCACGGAACAACCGATCCGAGGCCTCTTCGTCACGTTGATTTCCGTAAAGGCGTCCAGCCGCCTTTATCACTCTCTATGCCATGCCTTCACCTAATCGTAGAAACTTCATTAAATCCGGTGCGGTCGTAGCCGGGTCACTGTATTTGGCTCCTTTCTCCATCGGTCAGTCCGGAGTATCGGTAAATTCCAAACTTAACATCGCCATGATTGGCTCAGGCGGAATAGCGAAGTCGTGTTTTCGTGAATGCGCCGCGGAAAACCTGGTGGCGATTGCGGAGGTGGACGACGTAGCCGGAGCGGAAGGGTTGCAGACATTTCCCGGGGCGAAGCGTTATAAAGATTTTCGTAAAATGTTGGATGCTCACGACCACGAACTGGATCTCGTGATCGTGAACACCCCGGACCATACGCACTTCCCGGCGACTTTTGCGGCGATGGAACGAGGGATCGCCGTGCACACGCAAAAGCCACTGACCCATAATATTTGGCAAGCCCGCACGTTGCAGAAAGCCTACCACAAATTTGGCGTGCAGACGGTGATGGGTAACCAAGGCCATAATATGCAAGGGATGAAGTATATCCGGGAATGGTATGAGGCGGGTTTAGTGGGCGAGGTGCGTGAGGTCCACGCGTGGACTGGCCGGACAACGACTAACAATAGTAACGCAAAAATTAAGCTGCCGGCGGAGGAAGTCCCGGCCACCTTGGACTGGGACTTGTGGTTAGGGCCGGCCGAATTCCGGCCCTACAACTCGGCACTCTGCCCGAAGCAATGGCGGTGGCATTGGGAGTATGGTTCCGGTGGTTTAGGGGATATCGGGTGCCACACGCTCGACATCCCAACCTATGCGCTGGGGCTCGGTTACCCTACCTCGGTGAAAGTCGATAAGTCCCTGAATTTTCGCCATGAGTTCGATGACAAAAAGGTGAAGGACGATGCCGCCACTTATGTTTACGAATTCCCGGTCCGACCGGGGAAACCGCCAGTCACGGTCTATTGGTATGAAGGTGGCCACTTTCCTCACCTGCCGGATTCGCTCAAAGACCCCACTAAACCAGACATGGTGTCGAAAGGCGGCTGCATGCTGGTGGGCGAAAACAATACTCTGTTTTCGCCGGGTATGCGCCCGACGAGTCCTCGATTAGTGACGGGCTGGGATGATATCCGACGCGGGGGACTGCCTCCGAAGATCCTGACGCGGGCCGTAGGCGACCCGGTGGAGGAAATCATCGCGGCGCTCAAGGGCGAGGTCGAGAAGTGCGGATCTAATTTTGACTACGCCGTTCCGCTCACGGAGACCGTGCTGCTTGGCACGATCGCCCTACGCTCCGGCAAGACGGTCGAATACAATCCGGAGACGATGGACTTTAAGGACCGCAGTTTGAATAAATACATCAAGGAGCCGGTGCGCAAAGGCTGGGAATACGGCGAAGGTTTGCTCTAGGATGGGGCTCGGCCGCCGAGTCGCGTTCGGCGTCGGCGCCGGTTCCTTTCTCCCGGTGGCAGTAGCTGCGTTTGGTCGGAGTCCGAGGGGCAG
>Ga0105054_10007768_pt1 | contig 14431 bp, 15 predicted proteins | sample BON02_FD_78091 | JGI IMG/M metagenome (GOLD analysis project Ga0105054, IMG submission 78091) | Freshwater microbial communities from Lake Bonney liftoff mats and glacier meltwater in Antarctica - BON-02 (megahit assembly) | ecosystem: Environmental > Aquatic > Freshwater > Ice > Glacier...
AAAGCCTCCCACACAACGAACTCTTAAGCGACGGCCACAAATGTTGATTCGACCGGGCCAACGCCAAAAACTCCTCAGCACTCAATCGCCCGTCCTTGTCTGCATCCGCTGCAGCAAACGTCGAGTCCAACAGCTCCGTCGTCACGTCCGGCCAGAGCCGCCTCAACACCTTTGCCGTGTCCTCCTTCGACAACCGCCCCTCCCCGCTCGAGTCTTGAACTTTGAAGATCAAGCGCATGGCCCCGTCAAAGCCGTCGGTGCCTTGTTCGTTCAGCTAGAAAGCGAGGGAGGGAGGAGGGAGAGATGGGGGATTGGATGAGGGTGAGGAGACGGTGTAAAATAAGTTTTGACTCCGCGAGAAAGAGACACATTTTTCGATTAAAGGGTGAAAAGAGGGAGGGATATTTTCTTGAGAAATAGAGGGGGGAAGGAGAGAGATGAAGATAACTAACTCACCAGGGCCAAACCTGTGGTGTACTCCACCAAATTGATCACCCCCCGGTCCTGCACATCTAGCACACAAAACAGACTCCGCAGCGCGTCTGAGTCCTGGGAGCCGAAGGCTTGAATAAATTGGGGGTATGTTAATAAGCCCTTCCTGCTCTTGTCAAGCAGGGAAAATTCATGCAAGTATTCCTTCGCTTTGGCAAGGTCAATTTCTAGGATCTTGCGCATATTTTTCAGCTCACTGATGCAATCACGAAGACCCCCCTGGTACCCTAGCTTCTTGGCCTCCATCAACAACAACACGTCATCAAAGGTGTGGTCACTAGCAGGCACGCTCAACTCTGCTGCGATGAGCCTTCGCACATTCGTGCTAAACAGCACGGGATCAGCGATTTCAGCGGCGTCCGGATTGTAAACAGGCAGGAAAGTAACATGCATAGAGTTCCACGGCTGGCACAACAATTTAAAGAGAATCTCGCCCGGATGCGGCCCGCCACTGACCCAGGACGGATCGCAGGTTTGGTTGGAAGGGTAGGACACGGCGACGGGCTGCACGCTCACCCCACCGGCGAAGGAGCCCACTTTGAAATTGATCACTGCGCTGCCGTTGGTGGTGGTGCCTTCGGGGAAGACGAGGAGCTGACGGTGCCACTGCCCCCTTTCGGTTTTGGAGCGTTTCAAAATCTCGTTGGCGACGGTGGTGCGCGAGTCCTTGTCGGTGCGCGAGACGAAGATGCATTGCACTATTTGAGGGGTGGTGGCGGGGAAGGGAACGAGATGAAAGAAAGAGTTAAGTGAAAAGCAAATACGATATGACTTCGCTTAGGTTCTGCTCTCTGCTCCTCGCACCACAACCAACCCCATATATAAACTCAAGGGGCTTACCTTGTTGCATCAAACCACCAAAAATCGGAATCGCGGCGTTCTCCCGGCGAGACACAGCCATGGACAGGAGGCGGCCGGGCAGATAGATGGCTTCACAGAAGGAGCAGTGGTTGGAGACGACGATAGGAGCCTCGTGTGGGCTGGCTTTCTTTCCTTTGACAGAGATCCAATGATAGCCCAACGCAAACATGATGCCGCGCGCGAAGAGCTTCATCGGGCGCTGCAGCTCAATACGCCATCGAGGCAAGGGGCGGTCTAGTTTTGCGCCAATGGTAGAGAACTTGCCGAAGCCGTATGCACCGAAGAGGGAAACGAAGAGCAGGAGCAGACGCGGGGGGATGAGCACTGGGCCAAAGAGCGCACATTTTATCCGTTCCAGTCTGGGAATCGCCCAAGTAAAGTTCATGAAGGGATTCGCGATGAGTCCAGTCGTGGCCAGAAAGGAAAGCTTCCGCTTCATAGGAGCCTTGCGCTCCGGCGAGGACGACGCCGAGGAAGATTGCAGCTGCACCCCTGCAGCGGCAAGGGACTTGGAGGACGAGGGATTGCCCCCGTTGAGAGGCACCCCGTCGGACTCGGACAGAGGCGCGGGTGGGTTCTCCGCCTCCATTTTTTCCAGGTCCCGAAGGCGCAATACTTTCAAGCGCGGGTTTGGGCTGGAGAAGCGGCCGAGTACTACGTAGACGGTGACGGCGGCGCACGCGTAGTAGGTCAACAGAAACCCCAGCGAGCTTGGGAGGAGGGTCACCGCCATAGTCGTGGTCGCGTGGTCGTCTTCGGGCGCAGTAGTTGAGAAGCGAGAGGCAGGGTCCCTGTGTTCGTGTTGGTTAGGGAGTCGTCGTCTTTGGAGGGCAGTAGTACCAAAAGAAGCGAGGGTCCCTGTGTTCGTGTTAAGGTAGGGGAGTCGGAGTTAGTAAGTAGGTCAGCCTGGAAAGGAAGGGGTGGAGAGCAGCGTGGGCATAAATGACACGGGCCTAAACAGGCCTGTACCCACGACCACTCTTGCTTGTTGGTGTCTGAGAGGCAGGACACAAGCAGCCAAGACTGCGGCGTGAGCATGGGTCGCATCTCAACAATCTCTCCACCTCAACTGCCATCTCGCGCCATTTTGACTGCTTTGGATATCGCAGGGCACCCACCACCCACCCCCACCCATGTAGGCGCGTCTTTTGCCTTCTCCCCCGCTCACGCTTTTGCCCATTCCTCCTTTCACAACCCGCGCAGCAGGTCGCGTTGTCCAGTTCTTTAGCGCGGGCCAGCCACCATCCAATCATGGGGCGGCAGCAACACAAAGGAGGCAACACCAAAGGTAAGTGTACGTGGGTGGGAATGGCCCGAGGGGTTTGGGAGTGAAGGCAGGCAAAGTGTGGACCGGCGCAATGCTACGCAGAGAACGAGGTGGTTGTGCATGTGCGTCGGCAAATTTTGTGTGGTTTTTGGTTGGTGGTGGTTGGTGGTGTCGGTGTTGGCTTGAAAAAGGAGAGGCGACGAAGGGGTTGGGAGGTCGATGGCTGCGATGAAGCCCCCCCAAGGTTCTCCCACCTTTGCTGGAGACCTCATCCCTGGCCCCACGGCTTACCAGGGCTGGCGGGAGGACACGAGACACGCTAATGGCCCTGGCGCTGCCTTGTCCTCCGCCGCTCTCTTTTCCTCCCCTTCGCACTAGGGGGGGAAGAGGGGATGCAAGCCTTGCAGCCATGCTTTGCCGTGCTAGCTCTCCAAGTGCTATGTGCTACCCCCATCCAGTAGTGCTTTATCATAAGTTGTTTGGTTGTGTTGTTAGCATCTTTTTTTCACTCCTTTTTCTGTATTACTCAGTCCCCGTTCTCATCCTATCCCCATCCCATTCCCCACCCTACCCACACACACAGCCCCAGCCAAAAAGCCCCAAGCAGCTCCCGAAATGGACAACGACATGTACGACGAGGTGGAACAGCACCACAAGGCAAAGCAGCACGAGGTGTTCATTGCTCTGGGCGGCGATGGGGAAGAGGAGGAAGAGAGCGAGGAGGACGAGGAGGGGGTGTTTGATTTGGATGTGGACACGGAGTCGAGCAGCGGAGACGATGATGATGATGATGATGATGATGAAGACGAGGACGACGACGAGGACGAGGAGGAAGAGGAGGGGGATAGTGACGACGAGCCACCGAGGCAGCGACGGCAGCAGCAAGCGTCGTCGGTGGAACGTGCTGGTCTCCTCTCGGACGAGGAGGACGAGGACGAGGATGAGGACGAGGACGAGGCGGCGGGTGCCCGGAAGGTCCGGCAATGGGGGAAGCACAAGCAGCAGTATTATAATGCGGATGCGACGGATTTGGAGATTGGGCAGGATTTTGGGGATGCCGAGGAGGAGGAGGCGGCAGCGAGGGAGGTGGAGCAGGCGAGGTATGATGAGATGGACGAGGAGGATTATGTGGATGGGTTGGGGGGCTCCGAGGACGACGAGGATGAGGAAGCAGATCAGATTCTCTCGGCTCGGTTGAAGAAGAAGAATAAGCAAGCTAAGGAGGGGAAGAAGCCCAAGGCAGCCCTGGCCCCGCTGTTGGGGGATTTGAGCCTGTTGCAGGGAGGGGTGGATGAGAGGGGGGACGTGGAGACGGCGCGGGTACGAAAGGATCTGTCGAAGCTGAGCAAGGCGGGTAAGCTCCAGGTGCTGATTAATGACTCACCGGAGTTGCTGACGCTGCTGGAGGAGTTTAAGGAAAAGCTGGGTGAGTTGCGGGATCGGGTGGAGCCCTTGGTGCCGTTGGCGCGACAGGTAAGCAACGAAGGAGGGAGTGAGGGAGGGAGGGAGGGAGGGAGGGAGGGAGGGAGGGAGGAGAGGAGATTGCAACTATCGAAACCGCAGGCGGGGATTAAAGCGTTCGCGCGAACCACCCCCACGGCGGCTAATTATGTTGCTAGACCAACTGTCACCTATGTACTATCCTACATTCCACCTGAGGACCCCTTCCCTTCTCTTTTCCTCGGCCCCTTCCCGCGTTTCGTTTTTGTCCTTTGCTTCTCTCTTTAAAATAAGGAGGTTGTGGGGGCAAGGCGGGACAAGGGAGGGACGCTGGGGGGGAGAAGCGGGGGTCCAATTGCTCTATCGGGCGAGGATGCTTGTGTCCAGAGGACATCTTATTCCTACTACTTCTATATCTGTATTTGAATTTCATGTGTCTTATCCCTTGTGTCTTGGTGCTTCTTTTCCATGCTTACTTGTGTCTCTCTTGCTCTCCGTCTCACTCTCCCTTCAATACGCAATTTTTAATCTCCTACTTCCCTACCACTCTTCCTCCCCCCCCCTCCTCCTTTGCAGGGCGGCATCGGCCCCGCGCGTCTCACCGAAGAAGGTGTCGCCTACCTCGAAGGGAAACAACAACTCCTCCTCAACTACTGCCTAAATCTCACCTACTACCTGCTGCTCAAAGCGGAAGGCCGGGCCGTCAAAGATCACCCAGTCATCGGCCAGCTTTTAGAGCTCCGTGCTGCCCTGGAGAAAATGCGGCCTTTGGATGCCAAGCTCAAGTATCAACTCGATCGCCTCTTGCAGCTTGCTGCTGCTGCGCCTGTTGAGGCCGAGGGTGGGGCGGCCAATGGTCATAAGGACGCGCTGTCCTTCCGTCCTAACCCTGACGCGCTGGTGGGGAAGACCGGTGGTGGGGGGTATTTGAGGGAGGACGAGGAGGAGCAGGGGGAGGAGGCGGGCGGGGGTGACAGTAGGGGTGGGGTGTATCGCCCTCCGCGCATGGCGGCGGTACCATATGAGGAGGGAGAGGGAGCGGAGGGTGGGAGGAAGAAGAAGGGGAAGGAGGAGGCGGCAGCGAGGAAGAGCTTGGAGAAGTTGCGGCGGTCGGAGCTGCTGGAGACGTTGACGGAACAGTTTAGCGATAAGCCTGAGTTGGTGGCTGAGCGTGGGAACCTACGGACGGCGGCGCAGCAGAAGGTGGAGGACGCGGAGGAGGAACGTCGGCGATTTGAGGAGGATCGGTTCATTCGTTTGGTTACGTCGAGAAAGGACAAAAAGGCACGTAAGGCTGCTGATCAGCAGGCGACGCGTTTAGAGACCATTGCTGATATTGGGGATTTCCACGAGCTCCAGGCCTCTCTGACTGCCCTTACGAGCAGCAACAGCAGCAATGGCCGACCGGTGGCAGTAGCAGAGGCAGAGGCGGTGCCACGAGAGAAGACGGGGTTGGGTGCCTTGCAAAAGGCGGTTAATTCGATTGCGCAGAAGGAGCAGACTAAGAAGCGTCAGCGCGAGGCGGAGTTGGAAGGGGATGTAGATGTGCCGTATCGGAAGCGAGAGGAGACGATTCGTGTGCGTCGCCCCGCGCCGTCGGCAGAGGATGAGGAGGGCCCTGGGGGAGAGGACGGGGCCAGCGGCAAGAAGAAGAAGAAGGGGGGGAAGACGGAGCAGGCTAGGCATTCGGAGGCGGACGAGTATTTGGGGGCCTCGATGGAGGAAGATCCTTTGTATGAGGAGGTGGCGGCAAGCAAGGCTGAGCGCAAGGCGGAGAAGGCTGCTTTGTATGCTGTCGAGCCCCGGTACGGCGCGATGGAGGATGAGCTGGTGGCGGGTGCGTTGGGAGAGGGGGAGAAGCGTGGGATTAATCATCAGATTTTGAAGAATCGGGGGTTGACTGCGTATAAGAGCAAGTTGAACCGTAACCCGCGTGTGAAGAAGCGCGAGGCATACAGGAAGGCGGTCATCAAGCGCAAGGGCCAGGTCAGGGATGTGCGAGCGTCGGAGGCGGGGAGTTATGGTGGGGAGACCACGGGTATCAACGCCAAGGTGGTGCGTGTGCGTGGTAAGAAGTAAAACAGAAGAAAGGCGCAGATGTTTATGTTTCCCTTTTGGAAGGGGAGAAGGAGGGAGACAAAATTGTTTCCACATGTCTGCTGATGGTGCCTAATCAGTATGAGTAAAACCCAGAGAATTTTATTTCGAGAAGACGAGCAAAACAACAAAAGCATTCCCCTTGTTTCTTCTTTTTTGTTTCAATTTCTTTTTGAGCTCGGTTTCAAAAAAGGCCACAGACAGACGAATGAGGAGCAAGCCCGGCAACAAATAAAGGCCTCCCTCTCCGCCGTCGAAGCCCGGCCTCCCCACCTCTTACAGAGATAATCAGCCTGACACACTATAATCCACTCCATACCTACTTTCTTATCTTTCTTTCACCGCACGCGCGCGCGGACCAATCACACGACGACACGCAACGGGGTCAATGTGTTTTTCATTTGCCTTGCAGCACGAGTCTCTTTCTTGAGACTCCTTCTCTTTCTTTGTTCTGGTTCCATTCCAATCATTTTTCACTCATCCTTTGTGATAGTACTACTCCAGTAACGCTTCCTCTCTCCTCTATCTTCCACGCACAATTCCTTAGTATTGAGAAGCCTGCAAAACAACAAAGGAAGAGAACGACGGGGGACTGCACAGAAACAGAGGAGTGAAGAACAATCATAGACGGCACCTTGTTGTATGTACACACCCCGGCACCCAGCTCTTCCAACTCCGGCTATTCGCCCCTCCCTCCCTCCCTTCCCTTCTCCCACCAAACGCTGTCACTCACTCACTCACACAAACATTTACGCGAACAACTTGCGCTCGTGCATGTGCAAACCGTGCACCCCACCCTCACGCTGCGCCGCCGGGGAGCGCACCTCAAATCGGAGCAGACCCGCCTCCCGCCGCGTGTGAAGGTCAGCCAAAGACGCCGTGCCCAGATCCTGAAGCCCGTGACGCACACCCGTGGTCAAGTAAGGAATATAACGAGCCATGGACCCACGGTCCGTCACCGCACCGCTCACACCCTGAGCGACCTTGACGACGGCGCCCGAAGCGAAATAACGCTTCTCCGACCCCTTGGCCATGGCCTCCACCGACCCCATCCCTCGGTACCGCTTTAGACGCACGCCGTCCTGGTAGAAGTACTCCCCAGGCGCCTCCTCCGTGCCCGCCAGCAACGAACCCATCATCACACAAGACGCACCCACACAAAAGGCCTTCACAATATGCCCCGTACTCCCAATCCCACCATCCGCAATAATAGGCACCCCAAACATACTCGCCAGCCGGCTCGTATGGTAAATAGCCGAGCACGCCGCACGGCCCGCAGCACACACCTCCTGCGTCGTACAGATAGAGCCGGAGCCCATCCCCACGCGCAGACCGTCAGCGCCGGCCTTGATGAGGTTGAAGGCCTGGTGTGCCGTGACGACGTTGCCAGCCACCACCTGCACCCCCGGGTAGGTCGTCTTAATGTGATCAATCATATCGTACTGAAACAGGGAATCGCCCTGCGACGAGTCAACGATGATGACGTCCACCCCAGCAGCAACAAGGGCGGCGAGACGGTCCCGGTCGTTGGGGCGCGTGCCGATGGCAGCACCGCAGAGCAGCTGCTTGTTGGCGTCCTTAGAGGCAAGGGGGTAGTCGCGGCTCTTCTTGATGTCAGCCCGGGAGATGAGCGAGATCAGCTCGCCGGCGTCGTTGACGATTGGCAACTTACCCTTCTTGGAAGTGCGGATGATGGCGTTGGCTTGCTCGAGGGTCACGCCCTCCTTAGCCGTCACCACATCCTTCACCATGAGGGTAGAGAGCTTCGTGTCCTTGTCATCGACAAAATCCACATCGCGACGCGAGATCATCCCGATCAACTTCCCGCCCAGCTTGCCGTTCTCTGTGATAGGGAAGCCCGCAAAGCCCTTGGCGGCCGTAATGGCATCCACGTCGCCCACGGTGTTATCAGGCCCCAGCACGACCGGATCGTAGATAAACCCGTTCTTGTACTTCTTCACCTTGTTCACCATCTCGGCCTGCTCCTCAATCGTGCAGTTGTAGTGGACCACGCCAATCCCCCCGTGCAGCGCCATCATGATAGCCATCTTGTCCTCCGTCACAGTGTCCATAGGCGAAGAGGCCATGGGTGTCTTGAGGGCAATCGTGCGGGTAAATTTACTCTCCAACACCACATCGTTCACACCAAAGTCAATATGCGCAGGCATCAGGATCAGATCGTCGTAGGTGTACGCCACGCTGCCCTTCACGTCTTCAAAGACTTCCTTGGCGGTGTAGCCCCCGTTGCCCTTGGGCAGCAGCTTGACCAGGTCTTCCCACTTGGCGGTCTCAGGATTGAGGGGCGTGCCGTTCATTTTTGCTTGGTGGCTTGGATGTGGGGATCTGTGTGTGTTGTGTGTGTGTTTGTGGAGGGAGGGAAGAGAGTGAGTTGTGAGCAGGACATGGAAGGGGAGGCGTTGCTGTCCGCTTGAGTGACGGGCAAGGGCTCCGCAGAGGGGAAAAGGGCATGAGCCGAAGGAGGATACACGCACGCATGCTGCTCGTCTCTGCCAAAAGGCCTGTGACTAGGTTAAGGGGGATGGTGCCTAGGTGGGACGCAGGTCCAACAGTAAGTAGGGCGGGCGGCCATGGAACAACGATAGGCCAGACAAAATATCAGCAGCGCTTGTGCTCTTCGGCCTGTGACTAGGTTAAGGGGGATGGTGCCTAGGTGGGACGCAGGTCCAACAGTAAGTAGGGCGGGCGGCCATGGAACAATGCTAGGCCAGACAAAATATCATAGGGGGGAGGTTGTTTGCCAGGACAACAGGCAATCCGTCTGCCTATCCAAATACGCATGTCCCGCCACGCCCTAGCTCGGCAGCTGCGGCGTCGCATCGTGCCTTCAAGCGCCTCCCCGTCCGCAACACAAGGGCCAATTTAAGAGGCCAGGACGAGGGATGAGACGGCACGGGCAAGGCAGCAAGAAATCCCCGCAAACAAACTAGGACAAAGACAATCCCCGCCTGTCACTCTGCTGGTCCTGGGCGTGCTGACAATAAAGCAGGAGCCCCCCGGCGGGCAAGCATGCGGGCGTCCGCGAGGCCCTAAGGTTCCAGCGCTTGGGAATGGCCGCGGTCGAAGAGCACAAGCGCTGCTGCTAGCGGCAGTTGCTGTGGGTGGTGGTTGAAGCGGAGGGATGAAGGAAAGCATTAGGATTTTGAGTCAGAAGCAGAAAGAGCCGCGGGCAGGGCGCCGTGCTGTGATAATTTACAAACAAGCCTCGTCCTGACTCTGCATCACCGGAAGCACGACTTTGGGGCGTCCATGCGACGAACCCTGGGGTAAAGTGGAGGAGAGTGGGGGGGAGGCGCGAGAGGCGTTGTCGATGCTCAGGCAGTTGCTGATCGTGTGCGTTCTCTTTCTTGCTTGAGTTTGGTTTGGTCACACAGCCAGCACAAATGCACTCCATTCAAATGCTGAGTCACCTGCACAGTCCTCCTCCCGAGAATCACAACCATCCTTTGCAACACAAAATCCGCCTGGCGTTCTCGTCCCAGAAGGCGCCGCAAAGTTTTAATAAATGGGCTTCGCCGGGCCTCATCAACAATCGCATTGCGTTCTCTTCTAATCCTTTATGCGCCTCTCCCTCCCCAAACCACGCCACACAGGCCCTACGCACCTACGCATACATTTCAATCAATCCAGAAGGTGCCGGCAGGCGGTGGGTGCTGTCCGCGGCGTGTGCGCCCAGCCTCTCTTCAAGAAAGGAAAGCGAATCGGGACGCGCGAACGAGGAGGAAGGGTGAACTTGCCAAAGTGGCATATCGGTCGAGGCCTCTCCGCTCTCCTGCCTAGGCACACAGACACACAGCAGTACCAAACCATGATCATCAGACGGATGCCGACGGCTTGTGTGGCCGGGATTGGGGACAGCAGAAGCGCCGCGGCTGCCACGACACGCACTGAAGGCGAACGTCATTCATCATCGAGGCCGCGTGCCGTCTCCCCGTGGTCATCATCCTCCTCCTCCTCTGCCTCGACGACGCCGCCTCGTTCATCACTCCACTTCTCCTTCATCCCCTACCTCCTCGCAGCCCTCCTCCTGTTGGTCGTCCCACAAGCAGTGCACTCCTTTAGACCATCCATCGCGCCAGCCTTTACCCGCCTTGACCGGCGCCTTGTCCCTCCTCTCCGTACCGTGGCCTCCTCCTCCTTGTCACACAGCAGCAGACGGCACCACCAAGCCCCAACCATGCTCCTCGGTTGGCTCTTTGGACCCAAAGCCACTCAGCCCGTGGTGCGGAAAGGGGTGCTGACGTTGCTGGTCCTTGATCCGGTGCGACGGGCCATTGAGCTTTTCCCCAGCACCAAAGCCGTTGTCCAGCAGGTCTGGAACGTGCTGCCCTTGGCATTACGAGCTCTGATCAACCCCCGTGACCTCCTCCTGTTTGTTACCACCCGTTTATTGTACCGCAAGGCCTGCCGGGCTTTGCATGCCTTTCACCAGTTCCTGTGGAAGCGCGTGGGCATTTTAGACGAGCCCCGGCCGTACGAAGACTCCGTGCTAGGTTTCATGGAACCCAAGCTAGGGACACTCACCTCCTTCATCGGCGTCACCTACGTCATTAACGTGGCCCTCTCCCTCCTGATCGACATTGGCTGGCGGGTGCGTGCGGACTCGGGGCGGCTGATGGCCTCCCTCCTATATATTGCGTATGGCGCGTTTTTTGTAAACGAGGTCAAAAAGCAGTACCTCACCACCTGGGTCCCCTCCCTCCAAGAAGACCGTCGTCGTTCCTACATCATTGATCGATCCTCCTCTGTGGTGCTTTGGATATTGGCGACCTTCTCGTGCATTGAGTGTATTTCTGCCTTCCTGAAGGTGTCTCTCTCCTCGACCCTTGCTTTTGGTGGGATCGGAGGTTTGGCCTTCGGTCTCGCGTCTAAAGACGTGGTCAGCAATTTCTTCGGCGGGGTCATGTTGTTGTTCACCGAGCCGTTTACCCCTGGGGATATGGTTTCGTTTACTACACGCGGCACGCACTATGAGGGGAAGGTGGAGAGGGTGGGGTTTTATCAGACACGGCTTCGAGGGAGGGATACCCGCCCGACGTATGTGCCTAACTCTGTGTTCGTCGATACGATGGTCACCAACATGGACAGAATCACGCACCGCCGGTTCGAAACCTCCTTCACTCTGCGGTATCAAGATTTTGAAACCTTGCCCGAAGTCATTTTAGAGATCAAAAAAGCCTTGCGTGTCCTACCGAAGGTCGATGTCCTCTCACCCTTCCGAGTGCATTTCACGCAATTCGGCTCCTACAGCCTCTCTCTCACGGCCTCCTGCTACTTCGCCACAAAGAGCTTGGACGAATACCTCTATCTGCAACAATTAGCTCTGATGGAAATCACGCGTGTGGTAACCGAATGCGGCTGCCGCTTCGCTTACCCCACCACGCACCTCGACCTCGTTCCTAAAGAGTTAGGCCAAAGCCTCATTACCGGTGTAGTAGACTACCAAAACGAGCTCGAGCAAGTAGCCGCCAGTCAGGCGAGCCAAGGAGGAGGAGGAGGAGGAGGAGGAGGAGGAGGAAACAATCCAATGAAAGGAGGCCCCGCTGATTTTACTTCGGGCTTTGCGGGCGCGCCGCGGAATCCAATGAATAATGGTGGGGGTGGGGGAGGAGCAGCCGGGCCTGGAGCAGGAGCGAGCAGCAACGCAGGGAATTACGGGCCACGCCCTACGCGCGGCGTCCGAATCATGCCTAATATGTATGGAGATGATGACGTGATGCCCACCAGTGTCATGCCAGGTCCTCCTTTCCCTCCTCCTCCTCCACCACCGCCCACCCACGCCCAGCCTACTCCTACCCCTCCACCACCAATCTACAATCCTCCCCCTCAGCATCAGCAGCAGCACCAGCAGCACCAGCAGCACCAGCGGACCGCGCCTTTTGTGCCATCACCACCCGTGAACGTGGGACCACCACCGGCAGCACCAGCAGCAGCACCGCATACTGGCCAGTCGCCGCCGCAGCAACCCGCCGTGGCTGCTTGAGTAGAGGAAAGAGGTAGATAGGCCTGAGAGGAGGGAGGGAGGGAGGTAAGGCGAGGCGCATGCTCCGCCGGTTTGTCAATTGTTTTGAATAATAGATGTTTAGAGAACGAACGTTTGAGAGATGAGAGAGAAAGAGAGAGAATATGTTCTCCTCCTCGCACACGAAAACACACGCACACATGTACGTAAGCACACACACAACACTTGTGTAACTCAATACCTGCTACCCCGGCGGACGTGAAAATATATTCACCTGTATGAAGCTGGGTAGGGGGGGAAAAGAAATAAGAAGACTGAGCGGAGCGATTAAAACAAACCAAAAAACATCTCCATCACTTCTCCTGCCTTGCCACCTTTCCTTTCCGACAACAATTTTATTGGAACACCTTTGCTTATGAATGCGTATTTATTTTGTTTCTTCACTCTCTTTCACTCATCATGCCAACACCCCTCCCCCAGACGCCTCCCCCCTACCCCCAGCAGCAGCAGCAGCAGCCGCTGCCTTTTGTTGGGCCGCTTGAATCTCCTTGGGACTCTGCGCTCGAATGTTGTACTTTTCCCGCCAATCCCTCGTCTGCTTCTGCTTCTTCACCAGGGCCTCGTCCAACTGAGGGATAATCTTTCTGAGTTTCGACGCTGTCTCAATTAGGATAGGCAGGACCTCTGCGACTGTCCGCTCCATCAGCACCCCACCCACCAACCGGTACGCCTTCCGGGAGGGGTCCAGCGGCATTAGTTGCTGAATGACCAGCTCGTGCTCACTACATTCTTGCTCCAGTTCCTGGAGCTTGGTGGCCATCTGTTAGTGTGTGAGGGGAGGGGATACGCGTGGTGAGGGCTTGTCACTCAAAGAAGTAAGCGGGAAATGGAAGCCAAGCGCGGGTCAATAAATCCAGCAGTCATAAAGGGAGGAGACATTTAAGATTAAAAAGAAAGGTGGACTGAGACACAAAAGGAATGAAGGCACATTTTCTTTTCCCAGGGTCACCAAGGAGGGCTGGGGGCGGGCCAAAGCGAAAGGGTGGAGACGGCGGGGCCCTCAACTAAGGAAGAAAGACAAGCACCCTGACTCCCGCTTCTATAGACGTACCTGCTGACATTCTCCCTGCAGTTTCTGAAACACCTGTGCTTGGCGTGAAGGGGTGGATAGAGTGTGTGAGGGACAGGCCAATGTGGGGAGGAGCATTTCAGTCCACGGAACCACTCCTAGCGCAATTTAGAGCGTACCTGGATGATGGCGCTGGGGTCTGTTAGCTCCACACTGCTGCTGGCGTCCATGGCTTTGTCTTCCTGTGCGGGTTGGTGTGATGTGGCATGGAGGAAGGAGGCATGAGGGTGAATGAAAGCTTGCTTGCTTCTTGTTGTTGTTGTTGTTGTTGTTGTTGCTTGCTTCTTCTGCGATGTTTGTGACCTCCTGTCTTCTGTTGGCAGCAACCGACTGGGGCTTTCTAAACTCCCAGGAACCTCGCTCTGCCTGGGTGGGCAATACCTTCTCACAGGCAAAACGCACGTCACGAGCGTAGTGAAGGTCCTGATGTGGTAGAGGGTGAGCTTGAATGCCACCCAAAAGCATCATCACGGGCAGACTGAAGGGCTTGAAGCAGGCTTTGGGGGGCCGAACTTCTGACTTAGAAACCACGGCACGCACTCTCTTTTTGCTAGCAAACAACAACCCACCTTCACGCGCCTACACCACCATTCACAGGCATCATTGCCCTTGTTTCCTTGTCGCCAGGGGGCGCCCGGCCGACAGCGCAGTACGCACAGCCAGACCAGGCAGTCGCATCACCACCTCAAAGCAACGGCACCAAGCTTCCACAGCACTACAACATGGGGCTTACGCACTCCAGCCACAGCAAGCGGGCGCATGTGGTCAAGGAGTTGGAGAGGTAGGTCTTTGAGGCACGGAGCCTGAGCTTGCGGGAGGGAGGGGGAGTGAAAGGGCGGTGGCGTGAGGACCCTGAGAGTGCCGGTCCATGTTCGGGCCGTTCCTCCCTTCTGTTCTGTCTGTCCAAGGAAAGGCCTATTGTACCAGGCCTATCGTCTCCACGCTTGAGGCTGTCTTGTTGTATGGCTCGACGATAAGTGAAAAGTTCGGCGTGTCTTTGTGTGCGTCATGGTCCTGCCCCATCCCTGTCGCGCCTTCGTCGGTCCCACTCCTCGCACTGAACTCAATGCTCCTTCCCCCCTTCATCCCACACAGGTTCACAAAACCCACCGGCCTCTACCTCTCCTGCGCCTGGGAGGACAAGGCAGTCCGAAAGCTAATCCTC
>Ga0105054_10007772_pt1 | contig 14424 bp, 11 predicted proteins | sample BON02_FD_78091 | JGI IMG/M metagenome (GOLD analysis project Ga0105054, IMG submission 78091) | Freshwater microbial communities from Lake Bonney liftoff mats and glacier meltwater in Antarctica - BON-02 (megahit assembly) | ecosystem: Environmental > Aquatic > Freshwater > Ice > Glacier...
GCGCCTGATTGCGCACCTCATGCACGATTCCCAAATCGCCGAACACGATGTCGGCGCGCGCGATCACCGCATCCTCGGCCTCCCAGGAGGTGTCGGGATCCCAGTAGAAGATGTCGTAGTCGCGCACATGGGCGGCGGGCGGCTGGCCCGACAGGGCGTTCCACACCGGCCCACAGATGCAGCCGGCGACCAGCCAGCAATCGTCGAGGCCCAGCTCGGGCAGGCGCGCCAGGATCGCCGCATTGGCCGGGTCGGCAAGGGCGTGGTCGAGCAGGCGGGTGGTGAGCGGATCGGCCATGGCCGCCATTGTGGCGCGCCTGGCGTGCGCGATCAGCAGTACCCGCGCGAAAGCCGGGGATGGATCGGTGTAACCTGCTCTAGGCGGTCGGTTCGACCAGTTCCCTGCGCGCCCTGCGGTCCAGGTGGCGCTCCTTGCGGCCCCGCCGCCAGTCGCCCAGGTTGGCCCTGACCATCAGGGCGCAGGGCGTGAAGACCAGGGTCAGCACGGTGGCAAAGGTCAGGCCGAAGACGATGGCGCTGGCAAGCTGCACCCACCACTGGGTCGAGGGCGCACCGACCGAGACATGGCGGCTGAAGAAATCGATGTTGGTCGACAGCACCATGGGCATCAGGCCCAGGATCGTGGTGATCGTGGTCAGCATCACCGGGCGCAGGCGCTGGGCGCCGGTGCGCAGGATCGCGTCCATGACGCTGCTGCTGCGGCTCTTGAGGTGATCGAAGGTGTCGATCAGCACGATGTTGTTGTTCACCACGATACCGGCCAGCGCAATGACACCGATGCCGGTCATGACGATGCCGAAGGGTTTGCCGGTCACGATCAGCCCGATCATCACGCCGATGGTCGACATGATGACCGCCGAGAGGATCAGGAAGGCCGAATAGAAGCTGTTGAACTGGGTTACCAGGATGATCGCCATCAGGAACAGGGCGACGCCGAAGGCCTGCATCAGGAAGGCCGCGGCATTGGCCTGGTCCTCGTTCTCGCCGCGCAGCTCGATGTCGACGCGCGGGTCGAAATCGGTCTCGGCGATCCATGCGGTCAGTGCCTGGACCTCGGTGTCGGCAAGGACGCCGGTGGCGACATCGGCCTTGAGTGTCATGACGCGCTGGCTGTCGACCCGGTTGAGCGTGCCGACCTTGGGTGCTGCCGAGCGGGTGACGAAGTTCGAGACCGGCACCAGGCCCAGCGGCGTCTCGATGCGCAGCCGGTCAAGCTGGTCCAGTGTGCGCGATTCAACGGGGAAACGCGCACGCACGTCGATCTCGTCCTTGGAGTCGTCGGGCCGGATGGTCGACATCTGCAGGCCGTTGGTCACCAGGCGCACGACGCCGCCGATCGAGGAGACGTCGGTGCCGAACTTGGCGGCCTGGGCGCGGTCGACGTCGATCTGCCACTCGATGCCGGGCAGCGGCCGGCTGTCCTCGACATCGATGAGGCCGGGCATGGCGTCCATGTGCGCGCGAATCTGGGCGATTACAGGCGATATCAGTTCGGGGTAACGCGAACCGACCTGGACCTCGATCGGTTTGCCGCTGCCGGGGCCGGCCTCCTGCTGCCGCGGCTCGACGACGATGCCGGCCAGATCGGCGGTGCGCTCGCGCACCTCCTCGAAGATCGCCTCGGCCGGGCGGCGCAGCTCCCAGTCGACGAACTCGACGGTGATCGAGCCGATCACGTCCTCGGCGGCATCGCCTCCCTCGCCGATGTCGCCGACCCGGGCATAGACCGTCGTGAACTCGTCCATGTCGAGGATGCGGTCCTCGACCTCGTGAACCAGCGCATCCTTTTCCCAGATCGAGAGATTGCCGCGGGCGTGGATCTGGAAGGCGGCCTGTTCAGGCTCGACCGAGGGGAAGAACTCCACACCGTTGCCGTGGCTGGCGTAATAGACCTGCACGCCGATCAGGATCGCCACGGCGGCCAGCACGACCTTGCCGGGGTGGCGCAGGGCGCGGTGCAGGACGCGGACGTAGAAGCCGGTGAAACCGCCGAGATCGTCGAGGTTTTCCTCGCCCTCGGCCGAAAGCACCGCCGCATTGGGGCCGCGGCGCTCGGCCTTGCCGAAGAGCGAGCCCAGCACGGGCACGAAGATCAGCGCCATGGCCAGTGAAGCCGTCAGCGTCGCGATCAGTGTGATCGGCAGGAACTTCATGAACTCGCCGACGACATCGGGCCAGAACATCAGGGGCAGGAAGGCCGCCAGGGTCGTCAGCGTCGAGGAGGTGATGGGCCAGGCCATGCGCGTGGCCGCCGCGTGATAGGCCGTGCGCCGGTCGTTGCCCTCGGCCATCTTGCGGTCGGCGTATTCGGTGACGACGATGGCGCCGTCGACCAGCATGCCCACGGCCAGGATCAGGCTGAACAGCACGACGATGTTCATCGTGAAACCCAGCGCCGAGAGCACCAGGATGCCAGCCAGGAACGATCCGGGAATCGCGATGCCGACCAGGGCGGCCGAACGCCAGCCCATGGCCCAGACGATCACGATCATCACCAGCAGGATCGCCGAAAGCACATTGTTCTGCAGGTCGCCCAGCATCGTGCGGATGTCGCCCGAGCGGTCCTGGGTATAGGCGACCTCGACCTCGGGCGGCCAGTCGGCGCTGACCCGTTCGACCACGGCGCGGACCTGCGCGATGGTGTCGATGACGTTTTCGCCGGTGCGCTTGGAGACCTCCAGCGCCAGGGCGGGTTCGCCGCCGACCCGGGCGAAGGTCTCGGGGTCCTTGAAGGTGCGCTTCACGGTGGCGACGTCGCGCAGCAGGGTGACGGCATCGCCCTGCGTCTTGATCGGCAGGTCGAGCAGGTCGCTGGCACCCTCGAGCAGGCCGGGCACCTTGACGCTGAAGCGGCCCGATCCGGTGTCGAGCGCACCGGCCGCGACCAGGCGGTTGGAACGGCCGACGAAATCGATCAGCTCGGTGGCGTCCAGTGCGTAGCTCTCCACCAGCATGGGATCGATGACGATCTCGACCAGTTCCTCGCGGTCGCCCGCCAGGCTGGCCTCAAGCACGGTGGAGATGCCCTCGATCTCGTCCTGCAGGTCACGCGCCAGGCGCAGCAGGGTGCGCTCGGGCACGCTGCCCGAAAGGGTCACGACGATCACCGGGAACAGCGAGAGGTTGACCTCGTTGACCGTGGGTTCGTCGGTCTCGTCGGGCAATTCGGGCTTGGCCAGATCGACCTTGGCGCGGACATCGTCGATCGCGGCATCGGCGTCGAAGCCGGCATCGAACTCCAGGATGACGTTGGCGCCGCCCTCGTAGGCGGTCGAACGCATCTCCTTGACGCCCTCGATGCCCTTGAGCTCCTGCTCCATGGGGCGGATCAGCAGGCGTTCGGCATCGCCCGGCGAGATGCCCTCGTGGTTCATCGAGACGTAAATGATCGGGATGTTGATGTCGGGGTCCGATTCCTTGGGAATCGTGACGTAGGAGATCGTGCCTGCGATCAGGATCAGCGCGAGCAGCAGCAGCACCGTCCGGGGACGGGCAAGGGCGCTCTGGATGATCGCGATCATGGCTTCTGCGAGAAGGCCGAACCTTCGACCAGCACCGGATCGACCGTCTGGCCCTGCGCGACATAGTCGTGGCCGACCGTGATGATCGTTGCGCTGTCGGGCAGGCCGGCCACCCAGAGGCCGTCGGCGGCGTCGGCGACCACGGTCACCGGGACGAACCGCACAATGTTCTCATCGTCGACGATCTTGATGCCCAGGGTGCCGTCGTCGGCCAGGCTGAGCACCGCCGGGGAAACGAAATGGGCGGTGATCGTGGCCAGCGGCAGGCTGACATCGGCGGTCAGGCCGGCCGGGATTGTATGGTCGGGATTGGCGACTTCCAGCTCGATGCGGAAGGTCCGGGTCTCCGGCTCGGCGATCTTGCCGATGAAACGCAGGCTGCCCTCCAGCGTGGCGCCGGTGATCAGCCTGGCGCTGCCTGGTTCGCCCAGGCGCAGGGCGCCGACCTCGCGTTCGCTCACTGCGCCGACCACCAGGATCGGGTCGAGATCATAGAGCGTGCCGATCTGGGTGTTGACGTCGACAACATCGCCGATCTCGACATCGAGCGATTCCAGGGCGCCTGGGATCGGTGCCGAGATCTTCGTGCGGGCGATGTCGAGCTGGATGGCGGCCAAATCGGCGCGGGCGCTCTGCAGGTCGGCGCGGGCTTCGGCATCGGAGGTTTCGGCGCGCCAGCCGCTTTCTGCCAGTTCGGCCGAGGCGTCGGCCTGGATCTGGCGCTGTTCGACCAGGGCCTGCGCCCGCGTCAGGCGCTGGCTGCGGTCGTCGCCGGCAAGCTGGACAAGCAGGGCGCCCTGATCGACGTAGTCGCCCTCGGTGACCGCGATGGTGTCGATGCGGCCCGCAGTTTCGGTGCGCAGAGCCAGTTCGCGACTCGCGGCGGTGCGGCCGGTCACGGTCAGCGTCACGGTGTAGGGCTGGCTGGTGCTGGGCGCGACGCGCACCTTGGCGGGGGCGTTGTCCTCGGTCTCCGCGGCGGCCACCGTGTTGTCAGTGACCGGCGGTTCGTCGCCGAACTGGCCGGAGACGACCCAGCCGACGGCGCCGACGGCCAGCACGACGGCCATGATGTGGGAGGTTCTCATGGCTTCAAGACGCTCGCGGCGGCTCTGCCGTCAACCGGGACGTCGAAGAGGGCAAACGGGGGGATTTCTGAAAACATCAGCGCCATGACCAAGGTGGATTCGTTCTACGGGGCATTCCCTAGCACGGACCACCTAAAGGTGTGGTGTTTCAGAACGATGTCAGTCCGATGTCGCCCTGCAACGCCTGCGGGCTCAGATGCCGTTCCAGATCCGGTGCTGGTAGATCGACGAACCGGGGGTGACCGGCACACGCTCCAGGTTGAGGTCGCGCAACTGGCGCGGCGACAGGAGGTCGAGTTCGTTGCGCCGTTGGGCGCGCAGGCGGAAGTTGCGCAGAAGGGCGATGGCGCTCATGGCCGTGATCCTGACATGCTGCGGGACCGGGCCGCGCAGCGGGTTGTTTCTGAGGGCGCAGATGGCCTTTTCCTGTGCACTGCACAAGCGGCGCGCCGACAACCCTGACATGAGCTTGTCGCATGCCGAAAACGGCCTGGTTTCCTGTCGTCAGGCGTTGAACGTGTGCCCGCTCAGGCGTTCGTAGGCCTCGACGTAGCGCGCACGTGTGCGTGCCACGATATCGGGCGGCAGTTCCGGGCCCGGAGCGGTCTTGCACCAGTCCTTCAGCGTCTCCAGCCAGTCGCGCAGGAACTGTTTGTCGAAGGAAGGCGGCGAGGCACCGGGCTGCCACTGGTCGGCCGGCCAGAAGCGGGAGCTGTCGCTGGTCAGGCACTCGTCGACGAGGGTCAGTTCGCCCTCGATCAGGCCGAATTCGAACTTGGTGTCGGCCACGATGATGCCGCAGGAGGCGGCGTGTTCGACCCCGGCGCTGTAGAGCGCCAGCGTGATCGCGCGTACCCGCTCGGCCAGTTCGCCCCCGATCAGGGCGCCGGCCTCGTCGAAACCGATGGTCTGGTCGTGTTCGCCCTGGTCGGCCTTGGTCGAAGGCGTGAAGATCGGCTCGGGCAGGCGGTCGGCCTGGCGCAGACCGGCGGGCAGGGTGATGCCGGAAATCGCGCCCGTCGCCTGATAGTCCTTCCAGCCGCTGCCGGCGACGTAACCCCGCGCGATCGCTTCGACCGGCAGAACCCGGGCCTTGCGCACGATCACCGCGCGGCCGGCCAGCCATGCGGCCTCGTCGTCGTCCAGCGGCAGGTCGCCGAGTTCGGTGGTGACGATGTGGTTGGGCACGATGTCGGCAAGCCGTTCGAACCAGAACAGCGAGAGGCCGTTGAGCAGGCGCCCCTTGTCGGGAATCGGCGTCGGCATGACGACGTCGAAGGCCGAGATGCGGTCGGAGGCGACCAGCAGCAGTCGCTCGCCCAGGTCATAGATGTCGCGCACCTTGCCGCGCGCAAGCAGGGGCAGGTGTTTCAGGGTCGGCTGGTCCATGGCGTGTTCCCGCTGGGTGCCGTCCTCATCGCTGGCAGCGCCCCTGCTGTCAAGGTTCCAGCAGTCGTGGTCAGAGCGGCCAGAACAGGGGAATGATGAAGCTGGCGACCGCCCACAGCAGCAGGTTCAGCGGCAGCCCGACGCGCAGGAAGTCGGCAAAACGGTAGCCGCCGGCGCGATAGACGAAGGTGTTGGTCTGATAACCGATCGGCGTCGCAAAACTCGCCGAGGCGGCAAACATGACCGCGACGGCGAAGGGCCGCGGGTCGACGCCAAGCTGTGTCGCCAGGCCGATCGCGATCGGCGCCATGACGATGGCTGTGGCGTTGTTGCTGACGAATTCGGTGACGACCGAGGTGATCAGATAGACGGCCGAGAGGGCGGCAGCGGCACCCATGCCGGCGACAAGCCCGGCCAGCGCGGCGACCAGCACGCCGGCCGCACCGCTGGTTTCCAGGGCCATGCCCAGCGCCAGCATGGCAAAGATCAGCAGCAGAACGGGCCAGCTGATGGCGCTGTAGGCCTCCTCGGCGCTGAGGCAGCCGGTGGCCACGACCACGGCGGCCCCGGTCAGCGCCAGCGCCTCGATCGGGGCAACGCCGAAGGCGGCAAGGCCGACCACCGCGATGATCACCGCGATCGCCAGCGGCGCCCGGTTGCGCCGGAAGGTGGGCGTCTGGGGCGCCGACAGGTTGATCAGGTCACCGTCGTCAAAGAGCCGGCGCAGGCCCTCGGCCGTTCCCTCCAGAAGCAGGGTGTCGCCAAATCGCAGGCGGGTCTGGCGGATCTCGTCGTGGGGCACATCCTCGTTGCGGTGCAGAGCCAGGACAAAGACGCCATAAAGGCGGCGCAGGCGCAGGTCCGAGACCGGCCGGCCGGCCAGCCGGGAGCGCGGTCCCACGATTCCTTCCATGATCACGGAGGGCGCGCTCGTCAGGGTCTGCACCGCTTCGCCCACCGCCCCGTCGAAGCCGTAGGCGGCATGCTGGCGCAGTCCCAGAATGTCGGCCTGGCCGCTGCGCAGGACCATGCGGTCACCCACCGCCAGCACCAGGTCGCGGGGTGGGCTGGCGTTCATGACATTGTCGCGGACCAGGCAGACCAGTTCGGCGCCTGCCCGCAGCAGGGGGTCGAGGGCGCCAAGGTTGCGGCCGGCCAGCGGCGAACCCTGGGGCAACACGACTTCGGCCAGGAACCGTCGGCGCGACGGATCGGGCAGGGTCTCGGCCAGCATCGGCCGCTGCGGCAGCAGGTGGCGGCCGATCAGCATGATGTAGAGGGTGCCGGCCGCGGCCATTACGAGGCCGGCGCCGGTGATCTCGAAAAGACCGAAGGGAGCAAGGCCGTAGCCGCGCACGACACCGTCGACCAGCAGGTTGGTCGACGTGCCGATCATGGTCACGGTGCCGCCCAGAATGCTGGCGTAGGAAAGCGGGATCAGGAAACGCGATGCCGTGCTGCCCACGGCAGCCGCCAGGGCAATGACGACGGGCGTCAGGATGACCACGATCGGGGTGTTGTTGACGAAGGCCGAAAGCAGGATGGCGATGACCATGATCGCGGCGAGCGCCCGCAGCGGCGAACCGGCAGCCAGGCGCATGACATGACGGCCCAGGCCGTCGATCACGCCGGTGCGCTCAAGTGCCGCCGAAAGCACGAACATGGCCGCGATGGTGACCGGCGCGCTGTTGGAAAAGACGGTCATCGCCTTGGCGGCCGGCAGGACGCCGGTGATCAGAAGGGCGCCGAAGGCCAGCATGGCCACGATCTCGGCGGGCAGGCGCTCGCGTGCCACAGTGCCGAGGACAAGTACCACCAGCAGCAGCACAAAGATGGCCTCAAGGCTCATGGCCCGATCACTCCGGTCACAAAAAGCCCCCGGCGCCTTCGGGGCATCGGGGGCAGAGAAACGGGGTCATTATAAAGGGCAACGGCCGGGACATGAAGCCCGGCCCGGCAGCGCGCGGGGCGGGTTCAGTCCCGGCCGATGTGGGCCGGATGAACCGTGGGATCGATCTCCGATCCGCGGGTCAACGACGGACCTGGGTCTGCGAGTACCAGCCCGAGCCGATCAGCGACGGATCGCTTTGGGTGGGCAGGCCGATATCCGCGCGCAGGCGGGCGTCCAGGCGGCTGAGTTCAATTTGCGAACGGCCACGACGACGCCAGCTGCGATAGCCGTCAACGACTTCGCGCAGCATCTTGGTCTTCCTTTTAACATCAGGTTGGGTAAGGGGTCGGAGGCACCGAACACGGGTTGGTCAGTTATGCGGGCATTGCTGCAATGCACAACCGGGGGCACCCAGCGCCGTGTCGAGGGAGGAGGCACGGCGCCTCCGACCTCTTCAAGATAATGCTGCTGTGCGAAAAAGCCAATGCTGCAGTTGCACAATAGATATGCAAATTCTGCATGGCTGGACGAATGCGCCGCTCTCTTGCGCCTGCCGCCGCTTCGGGCGAGTCTTTGGTCTGCTGCGACAAGGGGCCGGGGCGATCGCCGCCCGACCGGCCCGCGAACCGGAGACCAGCCATGGCGCGCATCCTGACCATCCAGTTCTGGCAGACCTGTCATCTGGGCGAAATCTCGCAAACCTTTGCGCGCCGCGGGGCAGAGGCCGACTACTGCCGCATCGATGACGGGCACTCCCTGCCCGATGGCCACGAGGAATGGGACGGCCTCGTGATGATGGGCGGCGCGCAATACGCCGAGGACGATGCCCAGCATCCCTATCTGGGCCCGTCGGCGGATCTGGCGCGCGCCTTCCATGATGCCGGCAAGCCGGTGCTGGGTGTCTGCCTGGGTAGTCAGGTGCTGGCACGCGGCCTGGGCGCCCGGGTGCGCAAGCAGGGCTGGACAGAACTGGGTTTCACCGAACTCACGCCAACGGCGGCGGCAAAGGAAGATCCCCTGATCGGCGGCGTCGGGCCGACCCGCCTGATGCAGTACCACGAGGACACCTTCGACCTGCCTGACGGCGCGGTGCACCTGATGACCGGCACACGCTGCCCCAACCAGGCCTACCGTTCCGGCGCCAGCTATGGCTTCCAGTGCCATTTCGAGGTGTCGACGCGGCTGTGGCAGGAATGGATGTCGAGCATGAGCGAGACGCTCAAGGCGCTCGATCCGTCCTACCACGCCAACTGGCAGAAGGATTTCGCCAGCTATGAAGCCGATTCGGTCGCCTTCTGCGAGCGAATCTCGGATCGCTGGCTCGATCTGGTCGAGCAGCGCGTGGCGCAGGCAGCCTAGAACCGATCAGGTTCTAGCGTGCGCGCCAGCGGCGGATGGCAAAGCCGGTCAGGACCAGGCCGAAAACGGCGATGACGCCGGGAACCAGGGCAGCATCCTCACGCGTGGCCTGCAGGCCGGCAACCGTCGTTGCCCGGTCGATGACCACGGCGCCCTCGGCGGTGGCAAGCGACCAGATGCGATGGCTGTCCTCGTCGGCGGGAGCGTCCGGCCACAGGCCATAGATCGCCGGGCCGGCCAGCACGGCTTCCTTGATCGCACCGTAGTCGGGCATGTCGTCGCGGTAGAACACCAGCCTTTCGCCGGGTTCCAGCGCGGCCTGGAACTCCAGGCTCGAACCCTGGAACAGACGCACCAGGGCGCCGCGCTGGCGGGTCACGACAATGGCATCGACCGCCTCACCCGCAAACGATTCCAGATCGGCCTCATCGGGATAGGACGGCATGAGATGTTCGGCGCCGTTCCACACACCGATCGCCAGCAGGATCACCCCGGCCAGCAGCGGTGCGACGGGGCGGTCGCCCATGCCCCGGGAAAAACGGCCGATCATGGTGCGCTCCGCAGGGCAAGGGACGGGACACCGCCCCTTCCGCACGGGGCGGAAGGAGCGGCGTTCGTCATCGTGGTGTGAGTCAGTAGCTTAACCCAGCAGCTTGGGTTCGGCTTCGTCAAGCGCGCCCTTGAAGGCAACGAACAGCTCGTCGACATCGGCCTTGGTCATCACCAGTGGCGGCGACATGACCATCGAATCGCCGGTCGCGCGGACCAGCAGGCCGCGTTCCCAGGCGGCGTCGCGCACGATCATCCCGGCCTGCTTGTCGCCGTCGAAGGACTTGTGGGTCTTCTTGTCCTCGACCAGTTCCACGGCGGCCATCATGCCCAGGCCGCGGACCTCGCCGACCAGCGGGTGGTCGAGCAGCTCGCGCAGACGGGCCTGAAGGTAGGGTCCGGTTTCGCTGCCGGCCTTCTCGACGATGCCTTCACGCTGCAGGATGTTGATATTCTCCAGCGCGACCGCAGCCGAGACCGGATGGCCCGAATAGGTGAAGCCGTGCTGCAGCTCGCCGCCGACGTTGATCAGGGTGTCGGCAATGCGGTCATGCACCATGACGCCCGAGATCGGCAGGTAACCCGACGACAGGCCCTTGGCGATGGTCATGAAGTCGGGAGAGATGTCGTACTGCTCGCAGCCGAACCAGGTGCCGGTGCGCCCGAAACCGCAGATCACCTCGTCGGCGATCAGCAGGATGTCGTATTCCTTGCAGATGCGCTGGATCTCCGGCCAGTAGCTGGCGGGGGGAACGAGCACGCCGCCGGCGCCCATGACGGGTTCGCCGATGAAGGCGCCGACGTTGTCGGCACCCAGCTTCTGGATCATCGCCTCGACCGAACGGGCCGCCTGGATGCCGAACTCCTCGGGATCCATCTCGCCGCCGAAACGGTACCAGTGCGGGCAGTCGGCGTGGACGAAACCGGGCAGGGGCAGATCGAACTGCGGGTGCATGGCAGGCAGGCCGCACAGGCTGGCCGCGGCCATGGTGACACCGTGATAGGCCTTGTTGCGGCTGATGATCGTCTTCTTGCCCTTCTGGCCCTTGGTGTTCCAGTACCAGCGGACCATTTTCGCAATGGTGTCGTTGGCCTCGGAACCCGAGTTTGCATAGAAGACGTGGTTGAGGCCCTCGGGCGTCACTTCGGCCAGCTTCTTGGACAGCTCGGTCGCCGGCTGCGTCGTCGTCTGGAAGAAGGTGTTGTAGTAGGGCAGCTCCAGCATCTGCTTGTAGGCGACCTCGGCAAGTTCCTTGCGTCCGTAGCCGATGTTGACGCACCACAGCCCGGCCATGCCGTCGAGCACCTTGTGGCCTTCCGAGGTCCACATGTGGCAGCCCTGCGCCTTGGTGATGATGCGCACGCCCTTTTCGTTCAGCGCCTTGCTGTCGGTGAAGGGATGCATGTGATGGTGGCGGTCCATGTCCTGCAGGACCGCGGTCAGATTCGAGACCATGATGGGTTCTCCGGAAAATTCAGCGTGTATGGGGATCGTCTGCCGCCCGTGACGGGCCGGCGGCGCAGCCGGAACAGCCGCCGCTATGGGTCGAAATCGATGCGCGCGGCAACGATCAGCAGATCGTGGTGCAGCGACATCTTGGTCGTGGTCTGGTGGCGCGCCTTCATGGCGCCAGTGTACGCCAGCGCAAGCGGTACTGGCGAGTCCGGCCGAAGGCAGTGGCGCAGGAATAAGAAAGCAAAACATTTACAAACGATCCTCCGCCATGGCAGCGTGATTCCACGTCGCCACGGGGCCCACGATGACTGCAGCCGCCACCTCTCCGCTAGATCCGGCTGCGCGCAGGCGAAGCCTGACGGCTGCGATTGCGGCCATGTTCATCGTCAACCTGGTGTTTTTCCTCTCGCCGCCGCTGATGGCCGTGGTGCTGGCCCGTCACGGCGCCGACGCCACGACCATCGGGATCAACGCCGCGGCGATGTCGCTGGGCATCTTTGCCATCGGCCCCCTGGCGCCGCGCTGGATCGGCCGTTTCGGACCGGCGCGCCTGATGGCGTGGTCGCTGTCGGTATCGGTGGCGATCTTCCTGATCATGCCGCTGGCGCCCGATGCCTGGATCTGGCTGCCCTTGCGGGTCGTGCTCGGCGCGGCCGGCAGCATGTGCTGGATCGCCAGCGAGGCCTGGATCAACGCGCTGGCGCAGGAGAGCCGGCGCGGACGCCTGATGAGCCTCTACAGCATGGCCGGATACTGCGGCCAAGCGCTGGGCCCGGCGATTCTGGTGCTTGTCGGCACGGAAGGCTTCACGCCCTTTGCCGTGGCCGCCCTGCTCACCGGTATCGGTGTCCTGCTGGTCAGCATGGGCGGCAACCTGCGCCCGGAACTGGGCGGCACGACACGTACGCCGCTGGTCTCCTGCCTGGTCGCCGCACCCCTGCCGATGCTGGCGGTGTTCGCCCAGGCCGGCGCCTTCCAGGCCTATTTCAGTTTCTTCCCGGCCTTCGGTGAAAGCCGCGCACTGCCGCTGGAAACCGCACTCACCATGCTGACGGCGACCAGCCTGGGCGGCCTGCTGCTGAACTACCCCATGGGCTGGCTGGCCGACCGGGTGAACCGGACGGTCCTGGCGATCACCTGGCTGGGGCTTTCGGCCGGTGGCGTGCTGCTGCTGCCCCTCGTCGTGCCCGCGGGTATGGGCGCCCTGCCCTTCTTCATCGTGCTGGGCGGCATCATGTCAGGCACCTACAGCCTCTCCATCGTGCTGGTCGGCGCGCGTTTCCGCGCCGCCGAACTGGCCGCGGCCTCGACCGCCTTCACGCTGATGTACAACGCCGGTGCCCTGGCCGGCCCCGCCGCCGCCGGTCTGGCGATCGCCTGGCTCAGTCCCATCGGCCTGATCGTGGTGATGAGCGGGTTGCTCGGCCTGTGCATCCCCTTCGGCTTGCTCGCCCTGCGGCGAACACGGAGCTAACGGCCGGCCGGCGCGACATAGTGGCGCACCTCCGGCGGCGTTTCGCCGCGATGGTAGCGGTGGACGATGGCCTGGGCGGCGCGGTCTGCCTCGGTGACCCGGTCGTGCTGGCGCAGGTGTTCAAGCCAGCTTGCGACCAGGAAGGTTTCGGTCCACTGGCCGGGGCGTTCGGTGTCCTCGAAGACCTGCCAGCGGTAAGCACCGTCGCGGCGGCGCTCGTGAGCGAACAGCGCCAGGGCATCGAGAAATGCCCCGGTGTCCTCTGTGGCGACGTCATAGGAAACGGTGATCAGTACGGGGCCGCGATCGTGTTCAAGCGCGAAGGCGGTGGGCGGCGCAGGCCAGTGCAGGCTCGGCGTCAGGTCGAGTTGCGCGCCCTGGGCCAGGTGCCAGCGCGCGACCAGGGGCACCAGCAGCACGGCCAGGCCCGCAGCGGCAAGCAGGGTTTCGGGGATGCCGATGACATCGGCCAGGTTGCCCCAGCCCATGCTGCCCGCCGCCATCGACCCGGCAAAGACCATCAGCAACAGGGAAAGGCCGCGGGCGCGCACCCAGTCGGGCACCGCGGTCTGGGCCGAGGCGTTGAGGTTGGCCATGACGCAGATCCAGCACAGGCCGGCGACAAGGCCCGCCGCGCCCGCGGCGATCGCGTTGGGCACCAGGGCAAAGACAACCATCACCGCGGCGATGCCAAGGGTGCCCGCCGCAACCAACCGGTTTGGGTTCATGTGGCGGCGCAGCACAGGCAGCAGGAAGGCGCCACCGACCGCACCGGCGCCGACGCAGCCCAGCAGGATGCCGTAGAGCCCCGCATCGCCGTCGAGCTCCTGACGCACGATCAGCGGCAGCAGCGCCCAGAAGGCGCTGGCGCAGACGAAAAAGGCGAGTGAACGCACCAGCGTTGCCTTCAGAGGCGCGCTGCGGGCGGCGTAGCGCACGCCGGCTCCCATGGCGCCCCAGACCCGCTCGGAGGGCAGATGACGGACCGGCCCGGCCTCGGGTTTCCAGAAGACAAGTGCGGCAATGATGCCGAGAAAGGATGCCGCGTTGACCACATAGGGCGCAGCGATCCCCAGGGAGACGATGAGCACGCCGCCCAGCGCCGGTCCAATGGCGCGGCTGACATTGATGCCCATGCCGTTAAGCGCCACCGCATCGGTCAGTTCGGCGCGGTTGACCAGCCGCGGCACGATGGCCTGCCAGGCCGGCGCCATGAAGGCCGCCGCCGTACCTGCCAGGAAGGCATAACCCAGCACCGCGCCGACACCGGCAAGGCCGCCCGCGACGAGAACGGCAAATCCCGCCGCCAGGATACCGAGCACGACGTTGAGGACGATCAGCAGACGCCGGCGATCGACGATGTCGGCGATCGCGCCTGCCAGCAGGGCAAAGAGCAGGATGGGCAGGGTCGTTGCCGCCTGCACCAGCGCGACCATGGATGGCGTGGGATCGAGCGTCGTCATCAGCCAGCCGTTGCCGACGTCGTTCATCCAGGTGCCGACGTTGGAGACCACCGTGGCGACCCAGAGCACGGCAAAGGCGCGATGGTGGAAGGGCGCGAAGGCCGAGGCCGGTTTTTCCACCTGCTCGCTCATGTCGTGGTGTCCCCTAGAAGGCGAAACATGAACATCCAAGCGCGCCCCAGAAAGCTCCCTCGTCGGAAACCGGCAGGGGCC
>Ga0105054_10007774_pt1 | contig 14423 bp, 9 predicted proteins | sample BON02_FD_78091 | JGI IMG/M metagenome (GOLD analysis project Ga0105054, IMG submission 78091) | Freshwater microbial communities from Lake Bonney liftoff mats and glacier meltwater in Antarctica - BON-02 (megahit assembly) | ecosystem: Environmental > Aquatic > Freshwater > Ice > Glacier...
ATCGCCATGGACTTGAACCCCGCCGAGGCCACTGGGGATGAAGGTCGCGGAGCCCAGCGCACGGTGGGCGAGCGCAAGCGTGCATGTCGGACTTCGAGTGCCGCCCCTCGTCGCGTCGCTGCGACTACCGGCACCCGCGCCGTTGCGACACAGACGGGGACGCCGGTCGAAGAGGTGTGCGCGGACGACGTCGACCTTATGAGCCTGCCCGACGACGCCTTTGCGTTGGTGCTCACCGCGATCGACCAGCCGCAGGCCGCAGCGCGCATGCTCGCCACCAGCCGGCGCGTTCGTCTGGTGGTTCCGGGTCCGGGTCCGGGTCCGGGTCCACCAGTCACCGCGAGCGAGCTGGGACCCAGCGCGCCGCTGGTGGTCCAAGTCCAGGCCATGTCGGCCTTCCTGCGCTCGCAAGCTGCAACGTCGCACCGCCTGGGCGGCGGCCGCCCAGGCGCAGGCCCAGGCGGCGGAGGCCTTGAGCTGGCCGCCGCGCGCGGCTGGGTGGAGTTGCTCCCGGGGCTGGTCCAACCCCACGCGGAAGTTCCCCGCGGTCCCCACCGAGACCGATGTGGGGATGGTCAACGTCATATCAGGGTGGTACGGGGTGGCGCCGGTGCTGACGGACAACGCGCGCATTGGGCTGTTCAACGCCGCGGCGGGCGGCGGCTTCAAGCTGGGGAATAAGGATGTTGCCAAGAGGTACAACGAGTGGTTGACCAACCACCTCAACAACATCGGCAAGGTGACGCGGACCGGCGCGCAATGGCCTTCGGATATAACCGTCGAGGTCCGCCGCCTGGTGAACAGCCTCACCAGCTTCAGCGACGTGGACGGCGCCGTGGCCCAGCTCAACGCCGGCGGGCGGCGGAACCCGGCGGCGCTTGAGGTTGAGGTCTGGGGCGCGCTCGTGACCGCATCCGAGGTGGGCCCGCACCCGCACGCCCCCGGGCTGAAGCGGGGCACCGCAGCGTGCATGGAGCCCGACACCCAATTCGAATCGCCGAAGGGCGGATCGAACCCGGGTGGCGAGCAGATGGCGGAACTGGCCCAGCTCTGGTGGAAGGTGCGCGCGCTGGGGCGACTCGACGCGGCCAAGCCGGAGGGCAGTGTGCTCGAGGCATTCTTCCGGCTACACCAGCACACCCCAGGGGCATCGGCGGAGCTCGTTCACCTATTGAACGCCTTGAGCAAGCTGCCCGACATCTGCACCGGACCTGTGCGCTTCATGCCGCTCCTCGGCGCCATGGACACCACCTACGAGCGGCAACTGATCGAATCCCCACAACGGGTCCTATTGGCCGAATTCCGGCAGTTTGTGGAGATGCGCGTCAGCCCACCCCAGAGTTGGCCGGTCACCAAGGCCATGATCGCCTTTGTATGCGAGCGTAAGTTCAAAGGGCGCCCCCCGGACCTGGTGACGCACCTCTCCGAATTGGTCAGGGTAGCCATACGGGCGGAGGGCGACTGGGAACGCCACCGCGACTTTACACTGAAGACGTATAAAAATGACGCGCTGCCCGGCGCCGATGGGCCACTCGGCTATATTCTCCACTTGCTGGTCGACGTCGTCGTTGGGTGCGGCGATGAGCCCGCCAAAGTGAACACGGCCTCGTTGGCGATTGCCATGGCGAGCACCGTGGTCGCCTCGCGCGGATTCACAGGTCGCAAACTCCCCGAGTTCGAGAAGTCTCCTGTGCAATTCAAGGGGTTCCTCGCCAATGGGATGACCTGCGATCAATGCCTGCAGATGACGTTCATACGGATGCGATCCGCTGGCAACATGGTGAGGGCCAGCGTCGCCGCTACCAGGGGACTGGTGGATGCGTTCAACTACGTGTCGAGCGCTGGGGGGGCCTGGGTGTCTGAAAAAGACGTGTTTGACCGGATGAAGCCCGGCGACAATATGCGGCTCTTTGCCGTGGTAGAGGCCATCAATGAGGCATGCGGTGGCGTCCATTCGATTTGGCGCAGCGTCCCCCCACCACAACAACCTTGGTTGGCTGGAGTCCTGTTAGGGGTCTTTAGGCAGGTTCGATTGGGGGAGGGGCAGGGGGTGGACCGAACCCTGACCCCGAAGTTGGCCGACCTGGTGAATAAACCTCACGAACTGTACTTGAGGGAGCAGATCTGAGTTGCCCAGGCCCCGTGGCGATGGGATCCCAGCTTCACCCCTTCTCCGAGAGGGGGTGCGGGGGTGAATGGGACGTCGAGCGACCGCCAGTGGAGCGCAGACTCTGGGCAAACCTCGGGTGCACCCATTGCCCTGAGGTGGGGGGGGTGCATTGCACCGTCAGACTCGCACCAACGGCGTCGCACGAGGGCCGCGCCCCTGCGGGCAATCCCAATGGACCTGGTCGCTTGCGTGGATCTGGCACCCTTCCTGCACGACGGCGCGTCGACCGAGGCGCGAGCCGCGTGCGCCGAGGTGGCGCGCTCGCTCCGGGACACGGGCATCGTCCTCCTGCGCAACCCCCGCCTCTCAGATGCCACCTCGTCCCACTTCCTGGATATGCTCGAGGACTATTTTGCACAGGACGACGCGGTCAAGCTGGCTGACGAGCGACCGAGGCTCCACTACCAAGTGGGCACCACCCGCGGAGGAGTGGAGGTTCCACTCCCACGGTCCGCCGCATGCGCCGCCCGAATCAACGCGATGCCCATCGAGCACCGGCCAACGAAGGTCGAGGGGGCCGACCCCAAGTGGCGCTTCTTTTGGCGGATTGGGCAACGGCCGGACGGCGCTCTCTACGAGAACCTCAACGCGGCGCCCGTGACCCCCGCCGCATTTCCCGCGTGGGCGACCACCATGGACCGCTGGGGCGCGCTGCTGCTCGATGCGGTCACGGCGTGTGCGGAAATGGCCTCCCTCGGCCTCGGCCTCCCTCGGGGCGCCATCTCGAGCCTGATGCACCATGGGCCTCATCTGCTGGCACCGACGGCCTCGGACCTTTCCAAACATACACAGGTGGGGCAGCCACTCGCCGGGTGGCACAGCGACCTCAATCTGCTGACGATCCACGGCAAGTCGAGGTACCCTGGGTTGTACGTCTGGCTTCGAGGGGGCACCAAGGTGGCGGTGGCCGTGCCGGATGGCTGCCTGTTGGTACAGGCTGGGCAGCAGCTCGAGTACCTCACGGCGGGGCACATCCAGGCAGGGATGCACGAGGTGGTCGTCACGGACACGGCGCTTGCCATCGCCGGGCAGGCCGCGTTCGATGGGCGCCCCCCTTGGCGTATCTCGTCCACCCTCTTTGCCCATGTCGCATCCGGGCTCCCGCTCGCGCCATTGCCGCCATTCGCCGCGCGCAGGGAGGCGGCAGCGTACCCGCCGATCACCGCAGGGGAGCAGGTCCTGGCTGCGTTGACCAAGATTCAACTCTGTGTCACCCCGGTGCGCGCACCGCCCCCTGCAGTTGGCCTGTGAAAATGCGCCGAGTCGCGGTGCCAGGCTGGGGCCGGAGCCCATGCAGGGCACCCCTTGGTCGAGCTCGAGTCTGCGGGGCGCTGTGCAACCCTCGGACCAGGACCCATGCAGGGCAACCTTGGCCGAGCTCGGGTCCAGGAGGCGCCGTGCGAACCTCGGGGTCAGAGCCTGTGTGCAGGACACCCTTGGTCAAACTCGGGTCCACGGGGCGCGGTGCCGATCTCGGGCCCGGGCCTGCGCATGGCAACACTGGTCGAGCTCGGGTCCCCAGGGCATGGGGACAACCTCAGGGTCTGTGCAGGGCAACCCTGGTCGAGGTCGAGTTCACCGGGCGCGGTGCCAACCTCGAGCCAGGGCCCAGGGCAACCTTGGTCGAGCTCGGGTCCGCCGGGCGCGGTGCAACCATCGAGCCATGGCCCGTGCGTGTAGCCCGGGAGGCGCACCCCTCGAGTTTGTCAGTGTGCTCCAAGCAACTGTCCAGGAATGCGCCACTTGTCCCGAGCGGTGTGGAGTGCACTGTCGCGCCGCTGCGACGCCGGTGGCGTGCCGACACGCAGTCGAGGTGGAGGGCGTGCGCACAGAGCATGCGGCAGGCACGGTGCGCGGGCTGCGGCGGCCGGCGCAGGCGGTCCACGTCAAGCCGCCGGCCGTGGTCGATGGCTCGTCGCCCTACGAAGCCTACTGGGCCCTCCAGCGCACCGGCCCGCCAAGTGTGCCCGGGCCCACGGCCGCTGCGGGGCCGGCTCCGGACGCCTCGGCGGCTGGGACGCTGGGGGCCTTTCTGGCCCCACGCGCGCGGTGACGTGGCAACGTGGCAACGTGGGCACCAGGCAGTCGGGGCGACCCCGCCTCCTCCAAGCTACTCCACGCCAACTGGTCTCTCCCGACGTGCTGCGTAGGGGCGAACCACGAGACCCCCCACCCCCACCTGGGTGTAGCGCAACCTCCATGCAGGGCGCGCGCGTCTCGGCCCGGGGCGCGCGAGGCGGACGTTCCCTTCTGGCGGCAACGGCGGCCTCTCCCTGTGCGGCGGCCGCCAAGTAGGAACCCGGCAGGCACGGGGAGGGTCATCCCGGTGGGTTCCGGGGCGAGGGCGTTCGCCCCCTTGGCCACAAATTAACCCGCCAGGGGATAGGCCGGTGGAGCGCGCGAGCGATGGACACTTCGACCTGGGGCCCCAAGCTCTGGGACTGTCTCTTCTACTGCGCACGCGACCTTGACCCCGCCGAGGTGCGCGCGGTGCTTCGCCTGGTGCGCGAGCTGATCCCATGCGCGCTTTGCCGCGCCTCCTACCGCCACTGGCACCGCACCTACCCCCTGGGCGAAGGCAACGAGCCGCGGCCGAGCCCGCGGAGCGAAACGAGCGGCGCGAACCGGCCCTTGCGCGCGCGCGCGCGCTGCTCGCACGGGCGGCTAGTGGGGGCAGTGCGACCCGGAGAGTCGCCGCGGACCGGGCTATCCACTCGAGCTGCAAACGAGCCCCCGAACCCCGAACCCTAGCCCGCCGTGGCGCACGCGCGCCTAGTGGGGCCAGGGCCCAAGCCGCGGGCCCCGGACCAACCCACACCACCGCACCACAAAACTCGAGCTGGGAACGAGCCACGCGCGCCTAGTGGGGCCAGGGCCGGACCAACCCAACCCACACCACACACCCCCAACCCAGCGCCACCCTCGGCAGCCGAGCCACTGCACACCACCCAGCGCCGCGCGGTAGGACCGGCCCCGGGGCACGCCGAGCTGCCTGGCTGCGCGGCTAGTCGCAGCCCGGTCCAACCCCTCGGCCCAGCGCCTCGGCCCAGCGCCGCGTCGTCACGCTCAGGCTCCGCTCGCATCGCTTCAACTCCAAGAAGGTCTTGGTCGACTCCAGCTGCACCTCGGCCAACTGGCGACTCGCCTCGGCCAGGTGCCACCTCAGACCGCCCACCCGCGGCTTGGCCCCGGCCGACGACCGAGACGACGACGGAACCGGAGCCGGCGATGGCGACGGCGACGGTGCACCCGCCCACACCGACGCGGCAGGCGCCCGCGCCGACGTCGCCGACACCGACGGGGGGCCGGCCCGCTTGGGCTCGGAACCAGACTCCTCCAACTCGACGGCCGGCTTGGACTCCGCCTGGGACGACACCTCCGAGGCTGGCTTCAGACAAGGCTTCTTCGCGACGTCGCCCTTGGAAGCGCCCTTGCGCTTGGACGTGGACCGCTGCGCGGCCGACGCGGACTCCACCGGCGGCTCCACCGGCTCCACCGCCGAGGCCGGAGGCGTACCCTTGGCGCCACCCACACCCGACGGGTCCCTTGCGCTCGGACGTCGACTCCTCCGCCTTGGGCCCCACCGGCGACGGCGTGGGACACGGCTGCTTCGCACCCTCGCCAGCCAACTCGGACCCCTCCGACGCCGACTCCAACTCGAGCAAGACGTCGCCCTCGCCCTCGCCCTCGCACTCGGTCGCGCTCTCGCCCTCGTCCTCGCGAGCGCCCTCGGACATCAAGCGGGCCGCGCCACTCGCAGTGGAGGAGCCCCCCTCGCCCCCCGTGGGGCGCTTGCCACGGTGCCGCTTGTTCTGGGCCATCTGCACCGCGCGCGGCGGCCTGGACAGGGCGCGGGGGGGGGAGGGCCGTCAGAGCCACCAACGAGCCACGCGCGCCGCGGGGCAACCCAACCCCCAGCCCCCAGCGCCCAGCCCCCAGCGCCCAGCGCCCAGCGCCCAGCGCCCAGCGCCCAGCGCCCAGCGCCCAGCGCCCAGCGCCCAGCGCCCAGCGCCCAGCGCCCAGCGCCCAGCGCCCAGTGCCCAGCGCCCAGCGCCCAGCGCCCCAGCGCCCCAGCGCCCCAGCGCCCCAGCCCCAGCGCCCCAGCGCCCCAGCGCCCCAGCGACCAGCGAGGACCTCGACTCTGGGTGGAACTGTCAACGCGACACCTTCTGGAAGAGTCAAGTTCTAATTTGGGTGGGATGCGTTCTAATTCGGGTTCCCGTGAACGTGAACGCGCGCTCGCTGCGCTCGTCTCGCTCGCCTCGCTCGCCTCGCTCGCTACGCTCGGTCCGCTCGTTCCGCTCGCTTCGCTCGTTTCGCTCGCTTCGCTCGCGTCCTGAACCCCGCCAAGGACTGGCCGAGCACCGAGCGAGCGTACCGAGCGCAGCGAGCGCAGTGAGCGCAACGAGCGTACCGAGCGCAGCGAGCGTACCGAGCGCAGCGAGCGTACCGAGCGCAACGAGCGCAGCGAGCGCAGCGAGCGCAGCGAGAGCGAGCGCAGCGAGAGCGAGCGCACCGAGCGCAGCGAGCGTACCGAGCGCAGCGAGCGTACCGAGCGCAGCGAGTGGACCGAGCGCAACGAGCGTACCGAGCGCAGCGAGCGCAGCGAGCGTACCGAGCGCAGCGAGCGTACCGAGCGCAGCGAGCGTACCGAGCGTACCGAGCGCAGCGAGCGTACCGAGCGTACCGAGCGCAGCGAGCGTACCGAGCGCAGCGAGCGTACCGAGCGCAGCGAGCGTACCGAGCGCAGCGAGCGTACCGAGCGCAGCGAGCGCAGCGAGCGCAGCGAGCGCAGCGAGCGCAGCGAGCGTACCGAGCGCACCGAGCGTACCGCGCGCAGCCAGCGCAGCAAGCGTACCGCGCGCAGCCAGCGTACCGAGCGTACCGAGCGCACCGAGCGTACCGCGCGCAGCCAGCGCAGCAAGCGTACCGCGCGCAGCCAGCGGACCGAGCGCAGCCAGCGGACCGAGCGCAGCGCGCGACAGGGACGCGTGGGCGCCCAAGACTTGTGCACAAGAATCGACGCACGGGCGCACACAGCCCACCCGCACACAGCCCACCCAACCAAACCCCGACGCACGGACGCGCGCCCAGGCGACTGCCACCGAGCACCCAAACCAGCACCAACCAGAGCCACACAGGAATCAAACCCACACAGGCGCAACGGCACACACGGCCAACATGGACCCACGCACCACCGACAACACACACAACAAGGCGTGCGACAGACCCGCCCCAAATAGACCTACTCCACACGCCCGACCAGAGACGACGACACCGCCTCCGCCCAACGCGTCGCCATCGCAACCAGACTCTCCTGGCACCGATACAGATCCAACGTCATCGCCGTCGACTCAGCACGGCACTCCGACACCTGAAGGGTCACCTCGGCCACACGGCGCTTCAGATCGCGCGACCGCGGCTTCGACGCGCCCGCCCACGCCGCACGCGAAGACGCACCACCACCCGCGCACGGCGCCACCGACGCGCACGCAGGCAGCCGCGAAGCAGGCGACCCCGCACACGACACCACCCGCGCACGGCGCCACCGACGCGCACGCAGGCAGCCGCGAAGCAGGCGACCCCGCACACGACGCCACCGACGACGACAGCCAATGCGAAGCAGACGCCGAACCCCCCGCCCGGGCCGGCGGCGCGCCATCGCACGCACTCGCCCCGAGCGACTGGGACGCCGCCTCCACCGCCTCCACCGCCTCCACCGAACGCTTCTCGACCACCTTCACCGACGACTTGGACACCGCCGGCACCGACGACTTGGACACCGCCTGCACCGACGACTTGGGCGCCTCGAACGACGACTTGGGCTCGAGAGCGAGCTGCGCGAGCAGCTGCACCTGTCGGCAAGCTTTGCGGATTGGACCAACAGCGAGCACACAGAGTGACACCGCCTCCGCCACCCGCCGTTGGCGCCCCATCGCCGGCAGCGGGACGTTGAGGCACACCCATGTTTGCCCGCCAGCCGCGGCCTGGCGGTGGACCCTGGACGAGTTCACGCAGGTACGGCAGGGGGCGGTCGGGGCGGCGGGGCAGAAGGCGCCCGGGGCAGCGGCGGCGGGGGAGAGGGCGGCGGCGGAGACGGCCGAGGTGGTGGTGGAGAGTGCGGAGGCGGCGGCGGCGACCGAGGCGACCGAGGTGATGGGGATGGCGGTGGAGAGGACGGAGACGGCGACGCCGGCGGAGGGAAAGGCGGCGCCGGAGGCAGTGGTGGATCGGAGGGTGGCGCTGGAGGCAGTGGCGGAGGCGGGGAGGGCGGCGGCGGCGACGGTGGAGGTGGCGGTGGGGAGGGCGGAGGCGGCGGCGGCGACGAATGCGGCGGAGATGGCGTGGGAGAGGGCGGAGGCGGCGACGCCGGCGGGGGCGACGGCGGCACCTGCGGAGGAGAAGGTGGCACCGGGGGCAGCGGCGGGGCAGTGGGCGGCACCAGAGGCAGCGGCGGCGGGTGGGGGGGCGGCGGCGGAGGGGGGGGGGGCGGCGGCGGCGACGGCGGCGACGGTGGAGCGGGCGGGGCCGGGGGCAGCAGTGGAACGGAGGGCGGCGACGGGGGCAGCGGCGGCGGAGCGGGCGGCGCTGGGGGCGGCGGTGCCGAGGGTGGCGCCGGTGGCGCCGGTGGGTGCGACGGCGGCGCGGGCGGCGACAGCAGTGGCGGCGGCAGGTCTGCCCGGAACAGGGCCTCGTACCGCAGCAGGTGGTCCGGGGGGAACGCGCCCAGGTTCGGGAGGACCCGGCCGAGCGCGGGGCCCTCCTCGACGCCCATCCACCGCGCCACCGGCGCCCAGAGGCCTTCCCACGGGACGGCCGGGACGAAGCGCTTGCGGTCCACGCTGCGGGCGCCGGGGACCCGCAGGTCGGTCGGGTACTCCCCCAGGATCCGTCCGCCGCGGACGCCGCCGCCGACGACGAAGTGGTGCCCCCCCCAGCCGTGGTCCGTGCCGCGCCCGTTGGTCATCAGGGTGCGGCCAAAGTCGGACACCGACACGAGGGTGACCTGGTCGAACAGGCCGTTGGCCTTGAGCTCGGCCACAAACGTGCCGATGGCCCGGTCGACCTGCCGCATCAGGCTGGCGTACGTGTCCACGCCGTTGTTGTGCAGGTCGAACCCGCCGAGCCGGACAAAGGCCGCCGCTCGGTCGACCTGCAGCTGGCCGCGGCGGACGAAGAGCTGCGACACCGCCTTGAGTTGGTCGTGCAGCGTCGACCTCGGCCAGCTCTGCGTCAGCGCGGCCGCCTCGATCGCGTCGGCCATCAGGTCGGACCGCGCGAGCGACCGCCGCAGGGCGGCGCTGTAGACGTCGGCCATCGCGGCCGACGAGTGGTTCGCGTTGAGCCGAGCGGTGGCCTCGGCCAGCCACGCGTCGGGCGGCGTGAAGCGGGGGGCGCCGCCCCCGGCCGAGACCACATCCACGGTCGGTGCGCCGCGCGACATGTCGGCCCCGGGCGCGCCGGACAGCGAGAAGGCGCCCGCCCGGTACGGCTGCTCGGCCAGCAGCCGGCCCAGCACGCCGGCAACCGAGAGGGCCGGGTACCGCTCCACCCGCCGCGCCGCCTCCGACGCGGTGTTGTGCCCAAAGGCGCCGGCAGGGGGGCGCGCGCGGCCCGTCCGCACGTCCTCCGCGCGCAGCGGCCGCTCGAGCCAGCCCACGTTGGCCACGAACGCGGCGTGGCCGTCGTCGTACAGGTCGCGCAGCGTGGTCAGCTCCGGGTGCAGGCCAAAGGTGGAGCACGGCTGGGCGCCCTCGGCGTCCGTCACTGGCAGCAGCGCCTCGCGCGGCAGCGCCCCCTCCCGCCGGGCGTCCGCGTACTCCTGGTACAGGTCGAGCGGCGCCCCCGCGGCGTCGCGGCACCCCGAGAGAGGGACCAGCGTGTTGAACGAGTCGGCTCCCCCGTCCAGGTAGAGCACCACCACCGCCCGGAACTCGTCGGCCGCCACGGCCGCCGGTGGCGCCTCCACCGCGGCGGGGCCGGGCCGGGGTAGGGCGCCCGTGGTGTGGAACTCGGGCGCGGCCACAAACACCATCTGCGCCGCCTCCGTGGCCTGGGTCTCTGTGCGCGCGCGCGCGGCCTCGCGAAGCGTCGCGGCGGACGCCCGGCCCGCGGTGAGCAGCTCGTCCAGCTCGGCCACGGCATCGGCGGTGCGCGGCGCGTACGCCAGCCGCCCGCGCCGCGTCTCCTCGCCGCAGCCGCCGAACGGCTCCCGGCGGGCGAAGCCGGGCTGACACTGCGAGAGGCCGTTGCGGAGCAGGTGCAGCGCGCCGTTGAGGAAGTGCACCGGCGCCGCCCCCGCGAGCACGCTGGCCACCGGCGCCAGCAGCGCGCTGGCCATGGCGCGGCCGCTCGGCCGGAACGTCGGCGGGAAGAAGGAGAAGACGGAGGGCGGGTTGAGCGGCTCCTGCTGCAGCCGCTCACTGACGTCGAGGCCCAGCACCTGGCCCGGGTTGGCCCGGTAGTCGAGCGCGCGCAGCAGGTGCACGAGCTTGAGCGCCGGCTCGCGCACCATGCCAAAGGCCGGGTCGGCGTCGAGCACCGGGTCGGCGGCCTCGGGGTCGGACAAGACCGCGCGCACCGCGGCGCCCAGGTCGCCGGAGCGGCCGTGCACGCCCCGCAGGAAGGCCCGGGCCACGGCGCGCACATACCGCCGGGACGGGTTCGAGGTGACCAGCTGCCGGATCAGGTGCCGGGCCACAAAGGGGGCCACGTTCGGGTGGGTGGTGAGCGCCTCGAGGTATGCCTCCACCTCGTCCTCCGCCTCGTGCGCCGTGCCCGCGTCGGTGCCGGGCGTCGTGCCGCGCCTGCGCGATCAGGTGCTCACGTCGTTTCTCGTAGAGCGCCACGCGGGCGCGCGCGTGCTCGACAAAGATGTCGTCGACGAGTGCGCGCGCGACGTCGCGCGACTCGTCGCACTGGCGCGCGGTGCGATCGGCGCCTTTGACGCCGCCCACCCCTCGCAACCCGAGGCCGACCCCCGCCAGCTATGGCCGCGCACCCACCTGGCGCAGTGGCTCGACCTCGAGGTGGGCGCGTGCGGCGACGACGACGCGGCGGCGCGCCTGCGCGCGGCCGTCGCCGAGGGCGAGCGCCAGGCGCCCGCCGACGCGCCGCCCGCGCTGCCGGCGCTCGGCCTGGCCGACGCCATGGCCTGGGGGCGCGACAAGGTGCACGCGCTGAGGCGCGTCCAAAAAGAGCTGGTCGGCCGCGTGCGCTCGCTGCGCTACTTTGAGGCCGTAGACCGCGCGATGGCGACCGACCCGGCCGCCGCGTGGCGACATGCCGCGCCGCCCGGTCCGCCCAGGGCAGGTGTTTGCCAAGCACTGGTTGGAGCCCGGACCCCGGTCTGGCCTCCGCATACGCAGCGCCCCGTTGCGCCACCTCGAGCTCGAGGTCGGATGGCCACCTCGTGCGCTGGGCGAGGAGGCAGTTGCACGTCGCCACGTGGACAAAGTCCATGAGGTACCGAGCCTGCACCGAGCCTTCGACCGCCCCCTGGCGCACGTGCGCCATGGGGGTCCCCGCCGACAGGTTGGGCCTGGCGAGCAGCTCGACCACCGAGTCGTTCTTGAGTTGGTGCGCGGTGACTGGGGCAAAGCGGCCGCCGCCCACCGGCCGCGTCAGCGTGCCGATCGAGTGGCGGGGGTGCCGGATCCGGTGCCGCGCGGGGAAGGCACTCCGGTGGCGGGCGGCCCACTCGCGCGCGGCCTCAGGCCCCAGCGCCGCCTCGAACACGGCCATCAGCCGCGGGTCGGAGAGCTGGACCGACAGCTCGGACGGCGCCAGTGGGCGCACCGTGCCACCCAGCCGCCACGTGCTGAAGATGATGGCGTGGTGCATCGCGTAGCACGGGGCGGCCACAACGCCGACCGAGGCGAGTCCTTGGCACAAGCGTTTCACCCGGCCCTGCTCCGCCGGGCTGATGTCCCAGAAGCCCCTGCACAGCAGCATGGAGATCATCATCGCCACCCGCTTGCCAAAGGCGCGCTGCAGACAGTGCACGCCGTCGCCGGCGGGGAAGTCGTAGCGCAGCTTTGTGCACAGTTCGGGAGGAGGCCCAGCTGGGGGATCCGCCGTGCCCCCTCCGCCCCCCGCCGGGCCCCAGGCCACACTGGGCGTCCAGGGCGCCGCCCAGGGGTCGGTATCCGTCGGATACGTGCCCACCGGCAGCGCGTAGCCCGAGAGGCGCGGGGCGAGGGCGTCGGCCGGGAACTTCCACAGCAGCAACCAGCCGGGGCACACCACCACGCTGTCATTCCCAAAGGCGCCCTCGTGCACGGCCCGTTGGGCGTTGTCAAAGTTGGCCGCCTGCACGAGGAGGGTCGGGCCGCGGGGCACCCCTGGCAAGCCCTTGTACCGGGGGTGGAAGTAGACGAGGGCGCCGAGCGGACTGCCCACTTGTGCCAGTCGCGATGGGATGGCCCGGAAGGCGACCGCGGGATATGGCCCCTCGAGCGTTGCCGTGGCCGGGGTGAGGAGGACCCGGTGTTCCATGGCGTGGCTACCTGGGTCCGGGTGAACAAAAAAATCAAGAGCCCATCGGGCAATGGCGCGGCCTCCGCGCGGGCCCCCCCCCCCCCCCACCCCATGTGTACCGCCGCGCCCCGTGTGTACCGCCCCCGCCTTCGCCTCGCCCCCGCCTTCGCCTCGCCCCCGCCTTCGCCCCGCCCCCGCGCTCGCTCGGCTCCGCGCTCGCTTGGCTCCGCCCTCGCTTCCCTCTGCCCCGCGCTCGCTTGGCTCCGCCCTCGCTTCCCTCCGCCCCGCGCTCGCTTCACTCCGCGGTCTCACTCGCTCCGCTCGCGCTCACTCGCGCTCACCCCCGCGGAACCAGCGGGCGCAAACGCACCACACAGCCGCATCACCCGAGCCCGGTCCACTGCCCAGTGCGCAAAGCCCGGACGCAACAGGCACCTGCGCGCGAGGTCCAGCTGCCCCGAGGTGTGCTGCCACCAATCACGCATGCTCGACATGTTGACGTCCGACCAGTTCGAGACGACGACGAGCGGCCAGCCGTCTTCTCTCAGCTTGCGGTAGGCCACATTCGAGGCGTGGCAGATGGGGATCGTCCCGGCCAGCAGCGCCTCGTACGTCTTGGGAGACTGCACGCCCAGTCCGGAGGGCGACAACATGAAGCGGTGGGCCGAGAGGACGTCGAGGTACGCGTCCGGGGCCACCTTGGCGGTGTGCACCCAGGCAGTCGAACCCAAGCCCCGCAGCCACACCCGAGCGGCGCCGCGGTCAGGGCACGAGCGGCTGCGGTCCAGTTGCGGGTACATCGACCCCCACGCGGCAAACAGCCAGTGGGATTTGCCGCGCAGCAAGTCCACCGTGGGCGTCAGCAACATGGCCCGCAGGCGGCTCTCTGGGAGGCGCTCCAGGTGGCCGTGCGTGAAGAGGTGCGGCCATGCCCGCACCAGCGGCAACTCACAGTCCAACGCGGCCACCAGCACCGCCTTGCCAAAAACGCGCGACAGCTCGTGCAGCTGGATACCGAACCGCTTCAAGGTGGACGCGCGGCGGTCGTTGCCGGCAAGTACCAGCACCCGCGTCGAGGCGTCCTTGAGCAGCACTGCCTGCCCCTCGCATTGACTGCAGTTGACTGGCCGACCCGTTGCCAGAGCCGCGAGCATGCGCCCCACTGCGTGGCCTGGTTGGGCGAAGACTGTGCGCAACGGCGCACCGGCGCATACGCGGGCCCTGCACATGAACCCCAATGTCGCTGGGCTGTTGACGGCGTGCGTCAGCGCAACGTAGCGCACACGCGCCGCCGAGGAAGCGCGTCACGAGGGCGCCGTGCGACGCCTTGGGGCGGCGCGGCATCCGGCGCGGCACCCAGCGCGGCGTCCGGCGCGGCGTCCTCGCCGCGACTCGGTGCCATCGCGATCCGGCGCAGCTGCGCTGGGTCGGGCGTGGTGTCCATCAGTGGTGTCCATCAATTCATTCGAGCCGTGTCGTTGGGGGCGCACAAGCGACTCGCGCTCCTTGCCGGGCAGCTCGGACACAATCCACACCGGACAAGTGGACGCGACCCACACCGGACACTGCTGACACAATCCACACCGGACAAGTGGACACGACCCACACCGGACACCGCTGACACAATCCACACCGGACAAGTGGACACGACCCACACCGAACACGGGTTACCCAATGGGGGCGGGGGGGGGGGGGGGCCACCCCTTAAACAACACCCGGGACTGGACGGCGGCAGAACTCGCGTCGGACGGCCGCCCAGTGTCGGCCGAGCCAC
>Ga0105054_10007777_pt1 | contig 14421 bp, 12 predicted proteins | sample BON02_FD_78091 | JGI IMG/M metagenome (GOLD analysis project Ga0105054, IMG submission 78091) | Freshwater microbial communities from Lake Bonney liftoff mats and glacier meltwater in Antarctica - BON-02 (megahit assembly) | ecosystem: Environmental > Aquatic > Freshwater > Ice > Glacier...
ACTTTCATCGGGTCTGGCACTGGCCCAGGACGTTATACGCATGGGCACCGAAGGCGCCTATCCTCCGTATAACTTCATCAATGACGCCGGGACTGTGGATGGCTTCGAGATCGAGCTTGGCAACGAGCTTTGCGCCCGCGCCAGCCTGACCTGCGAATGGGTGACGAACGAGTGGGACAGCATCATCCCCAACCTCGTTTCCGGCAACTACGACACGATCATCGCCGGGATGAGCATCACTGCCGAACGCGACGAAGTCATCAACTTCACGCAGGATTACTACCCGCCCACCGCCTCCGCCTATGTCGCTGTCTCTGACGCGGCCGATCTGGCGGGCGGTGTCGTCTCCGCCCAGACCTCGACCATTCAGGCCGGCTATATCGCCGAGTCGGGCGCAACCCTGCTCGAATATGCGACCCCGGACGAAACCATCGCCGCCGTCCGCAACGGCGAGGCTGATGCCGTATTCGCCGATTATGACTATCTGTTGCCCATAGTCGAAGCGTCGGGTGGCGAGTTGATGTTCGTGGGCGAACCCGTCCCGCTGGGCGGCGGAATCGGCATGGGACTGCGCGAAACCGACCTTGAGCTGCGCGACACCTTTGATGCGCAAATCACGGCCATGAAGGCTGACGGTACGCTCAACGCGCTGCTGATCGAGTGGTTCGGCGAAGAAACCCAGACCTATTGATGACATTCGGGACGGCATAGCGATATGCCGTCCCTGACCCGCGATGTTCGCATCCTGCGCCACACCTGAAACGCTCGCCGGGCTCAACTGGTACCTGTGCTACCTGACAACGGGCAAGCATCTGGGCCTTTATTGGGCGTTCGGAACGGTACTCTTGCTGCTCGCGATTACCGCACCGGCGGCGATGGCCTTTGGCTTTGGCGGGGCCATGGCCGCGCGCAGCCGGTTCCTGCCGCTGCAGTGGTTGGGCAAAGCCTATATCTCGGTCGTGCGCGGCGTGCCGGACATTGCATTTTTTTTATTTTTTGTGATCGCGCTGGATCAGGGCTTCGAATGGCTGCGCCACCAGTGGAAATGCCCCGATTGGGATCAACCGATTCGCCAGGGCAATGATTTCATCGTCTGCACCGCCGCAAAACTCCCGCTTTCCAACGCATCCCAATGGATTCATGAGGTTTATGGCTTTGGCGTCGCGGTTTTGACCTTCGCCATCGTCTTCGGCGCCTTCGCGGCAAATGTCCTCTACGGCGCCATGCGCGCCGTGCCGCGCCCGCAACTGGAAACCGCCGAGGCCTACGGCATGAATACCCGCCAGACATTCTGGCGGGTCCTTGTGCCGCAAATGTGGGTTTATGCCCTGCCGGGGCTGTCTAACCTGTGGATGGTGCTCATTAAATCCACGCCGCTCCTGTTTTTGCTGGGGGTGGAGGACATCGTCTACTGGTCGCGCGAACTGGGCGGAACCAAGACCCCGCAATTCACCGATTACCCGCATGGCGACTGGCGGATGTGGTATTTCCTGTTCCTGCTGGTGTTCTATCTTGCCTTCACCAAGGTGTCCGAAGTCGTGCTCGGCCGGATCATGCAAAGGCTGACCTTCGGACAGGCCACAAGCGGCGGCGAAGCCCAGCGTAAGGCCGCCACATGAGCTGCCTGCAAACCATAGCCGATTATGGCCTGCGCTCGCTGGGCTACGGCGAACGGCTGCTGCCCGCATCGGATTTTACGCTGTGTCAGCAATTCACGCTGATCGGGTCCGGTATGATCTGGAACATCTATTTTGGGCTTTTCTCGCTGCTGGCGGGTTTCGTGTTCGCCACGGTTGTCGCACTCGGCAAAGGATCACACCGGATCTGGCTGCGTAAACCGGCGGAATGGTTCATTTTTATATTCCGTGGCTCACCCTTGTTCATCCAGTTTTTTTTCGCCTATTTCCTGTTTTTGAGCCTCAAGCTGCAATACCCGGGTCTTGGCACCTTGACCAATGCCTGGGCCGGAGCACTGGTGGTCCTGTTTCTCAATACCGCCGCCTATAGCGCTGAAATCTTTTACGGAGCGCTGCAATCCATTCCCAAGGGCGATACCGAAGCGGCAGATGCCTATGGCCTGTCCGGTTGGGCCCGGTTTCGCCGGGTGATCTGGCCCACGATGCTGCGGCTGGCCTGGCCCGCCTACACGAACGAAGCGATCTTCCTGTTTCACGCCACGACACTGGTGTTCTTCAGCGGATTTCCTGCGACGCAACAGCGCGGCGACGCGCTCTATTATGCCAGCTATTTCGCCGACAAGACCTTCAACCCTTTCGTGCCATATCCAATCCTTGCGGGCTATTTCATCTTGCTGACCCTGATTATCATCGGGGTCTTTGGTCTGATCAATCAGCGGCTCAACCGGCATTTGCCACAGGACCGGCGGGCAAAGTTGCGGGTACGGCCACAGATCATTCGCTGATCCCCGTTGCCCTTTGATCGGCCAAAGGATAGCTTGCGGGGATCAAAAACCACGGTGTTCTAATGAAAATCGGCATCCTGCAGACGGGCCACGCGCCAGACGCGCTGCGCCCCGCGCATGGGGACTACAACGACCTGTTCGAAAAGCTGCTCGCCGGACAGGGACTCACCTTTCAGACCTGGCCTGTTGTGGAAATGGTATTCCCCTCCGGCATCCATGATGCAGAAGGGTGGCTCATCACCGGTTCGCGACATGGGGCCTATGAGGATCACCCGTTCATCCCGCCACTCGAAGCGTTCATCCGCGACTGTTATGCCGCCGGTGTGCCACTTGTCGGCGTATGTTTCGGGCATCAGATCATTGCGCAGGCCCTGGGTGGCAAGGTCGAAAAATATGGTGGTGGCTGGTCCGTTGGCAGGCAGATTTACGATTGGGGGGGCGAACCTGTTGCCCTGAACGCCTGGCATCAGGATCAGGTCACCGTCCGGCCCGCCGAAGCAGAAGTTTGCGCCAGCAATGCCTTTTGCGAGAATGCGGCTCTCGTTTACGGCGACAAGATCTTCAGTGTGCAGGCGCATCCAGAATTCAGCCCTGATTTTCTGGCTGAACTGGTTGAAAAACGCGGGCGCGGCCTGGTGCCTGACACCTTGCTTGATACAGCTGCTTCTGCCGTATCCGCCCCAATCGACAATGCCCGTCTGGCCCGCCAGATCGCAGGCTTCTTCAAGAAAAGAGAGCTCGTATCGTGAGCAACTGGATCAATCATATTCCTGACGCCGCCCGGATCTATCTCGAAAAGAACCGCCTCGACGAAGTCGAATGCATCATCCCCGATCTTCCCGGCATTTCGCGCGGCAAAGCTGTGCCTGCCTCAAAATGGGAACGGCAGCAGTATTTTCACCTGCCCAACTCGATCTTCTTTCAGACCATCACCGGTGACTGGGGCGACGCTGCAGGCCCCGGAGGCGACACCGAACCGGACATGACCCTGCGCCCTGATCTGTCAACAGCCTCTGCCGCGCCCTGGGCCGCCGATGGCACACTGCAGGTGATCCACGACGCCTATGACACCAAGGGACGCCCCATCGAATGTGCACCGCGCAATGTGCTCAAGCGGGTGGTAGAACTCTACAAGGCCGAAGGGTGGACTCCGGTGGTGGCACCCGAGATGGAGTTCTACCTCGTCGCCCGACACAGCGACCCTGCCAAACCGATTGTTCCCATGATGGGCCGCACCGGCCGCCCCGCCGCCGCGCGGCAGGCCTATTCGATGAGTGCGGTGGATGATTACGGCCCGGTGATCGACGACATCTATGAGTTCGCCGAGATTCAGGGGATCGAAATTGACGGGATCACCCAAGAGGGTGGCGCCGGTCAGCTCGAAATCAACTTGCGCCACGGCGATCCTGTCAAACTGGCGGACGAAGTGTTCTACTTCAAACGCCTGATCCGCGAGGCCGCGCTCAAGAACGATTGTTTCGCCACCTTCATGGCCAAGCCGATCGAGGGCGAGCCCGGCTCTGCCATGCATGTGCACCATTCAGTCGTCGACACGGCTACGGGCCGTAACCTGTTCTGCGGACCGCAGGGGGGTGAAACTGACGCCTTCTTTCACTTCATCGGCGGACTGCAAGAGCATATGCCGTCGGTGATCGCGGTGATCGCGCCCTATGTGAACAGTTACCGGCGGTATGTGCGCAACAATTCGGCGCCGATCAATCTGGAATGGGGCCGCGACAATCGCACAACCGGCATTCGTGTCCCGATTTCACCGCCCGAATCGCGGCGGATCGAAAACCGTCTGGCCGGGATGGACTGTAACCCCTACCTTTGCATCGCGGCATCACTCGCCTGTGGCTATCTGGGAATGAAGAACGAAATCTGGGCCGACAAACGGTTTCAGGGCGACGCCTACAAAGCCGAAGAGGATATCCCGCAGGGTCTGCGCGCAGCACTGGCCCTGTTCGACGAGGCCAAGGAAATGCACGAGGTGCTGGGTCCGGATTTTGCGCGGGTCTATTCGATCGTCAAACACAGCGAACATGACGAATTCCTGCAGGTCATCAGCCCGTGGGAACGTGAACATCTGCTGTTGAACGTATGAACCCACTCTATCGCAACGACAAACCCGGGGTCTACCCGCCCAGCTGGTACGCCGCCAGTGCCGAGATTCCGGCAGAGCGGCCAGCCTTGCCCGGTGACCTGCGGGTTGACGTCTGCGTCGTCGGTGCAGGTTATACCGGGCTTTGGGCAGCCAGGACGCTCGCCGAAAAGGGGCTGCGCGTTGTCGTGCTTGAGGCGCATCGCGCTGGTTTCGGTGCGTCGGGGCGCAACGGCGGGCAGGTCGGGTCCGGGTATAACAAGGGGCAGAGGTGGCTTGAATCCAGATTGGGCAGGGGTCAGGCGCATGCGCTCTGGGATCTGGCAGAGGACGCCAAGGCGCAGGTGCGGGATTTCTGTGCATCCGAGGCACCCGGCGCCCGCTATCTCCCCGGCGTGGCCCATGGCGAATATTCCGTTCTCGAAGCGCGCGAAATGCGCCGCGAGGCGGAGCACCTGAACACGCATTATGGCTATGACCAGATTGAGGTACTCGATCAGGCGGCGTTTCAGGCTTTGGTCAAGTCGCCACTTTACAAGGGTGGCATCCTCGACAACGGCGCCGGGCATGTGCATCCGCTTCGCTACGTCCTCGCCCTCGCCCGTGCGGCAGAAGCTGCTGGCGCTATTATTCACGAACGGTCCGAAGTGCTGCGCATCAGTCGCGGCAGCCCCGCCACCTTGCATTGCAAGTCGGGGCGGGTGACCGCTGACCATGTGATTCTTGCCGGCAACGGCTATCTGCCGGATTTGGCGCCCGCCGTTTCAGCACGTGTCATGCCGATCAACAGCTTTATCGCAGCAACAGAACCGCTGGGGCCCTTGGCGGCTGCGGTTCTGGCGCGTGATATTGCCGTGGCAGATAGCAAGTTTGTGGTGAATTACTACCGCATGTCGGAGGATGGGCGGTTCCTTTTTGGTGGCCGTGAAAGTTATACGCTCGGTTTTCCCGCCGATCTGGCACCGAAACTGCGACAGCGGATGGTCAAGCTGTTCCCACAACTTTCGGATGCCAGGATTGACTATTCCTGGGGGGGAACGCTGGGTATCACTATGTCGCGCCTGCCGCATGTCGCGCGGATCGCCCCCAATATCCTGTCGGGAGCAGGGTTTTCGGGCCATGGGGTCGCACTCTCCGGTATGGCGGGTCGGGTCATGGCCGAGGCAGTGGCCGGGCAAGTGGGACGTTTCGATGTCATGTCGGCATTGCCAGTCCCGCAGTTCCCCGGCGGGGCCACATTGCGGGCGCCGCTGCTGACTTTGGCAATGACCTGGTTCGCGCTGCGCGACCGGTTGGGAATCTAGGGTATCCGTCGTGGTCAAGCCGCTTTGTGGACCCATTTGCGGTCATTTTGGATCAGAGTGTTTGCGATCTCGATGAGCTTTCGCATGATGGCGACTTTGGCGGATTTTCCTGGCTCACGCAGGTGCTCATTTTTGACTTTGAGGTCCGGATTGAACCGCATGGCAACCAATGCGGGCACATAGAGGGCATCGCGCAATGGTTTGCGCCTGCCTCCGATCAACGCCTTGCCCTGCCACTGACCGGATTGGCGTGTGATGGAGCCGCAGCGCGGACCTGCGAAGGCCTATGGCAAGCTGTTGGGCATGTCTGCGACCTCTTCACCGAGTAAATGCTACAACTTCTTCAAGTCTGCTGGATATGAAACCGATTGAACGCAACACGCGCTGGCATTCCCTGCCGCAAACCGTTGCTCCACCTTCAGCCCTTTCCCGCTCATTTCCGCCAGGCACCGAACGCTGAACCGTAAAAGTCATGGCTTTGTTACAGGCCACATGGTAGGTTTTTCCTAAATGAGTATTCAGGAAAGCTGAAGATATGCTACCGCAAACGCTTCGCCATAACGCCCCGAATGTTTACGATGCCGAGCCGATCCCCGCAGCCGCATTAGCTGAAGTCACACGGATTCTGCAAACCGGCGACCTGTTCCGCTACACCAACGATGATTCGCCGGTTGCGCTGCTGGAAGCCGAGTTCGCGGCGCTGCTTGGCTCGAAATATGCACTCGCTGTCTCCTCTTGTTCGGCGGCGCTGTTCCTGACGCTCAAGGCGCTCGGGCTGCCGCAGGCCGCCAAGGTATTGATCCCTGCCTTCACATTCGCAGCGGTCCCCTCTTCTATCGTGCATGCTGACCTTACCCCGGTGCTTTGTGAATGCGGTGACGATTACCGGATCGACATGGATGATTTTGCAGCAAAACTGCCTGATGTGCAGGCGGTGATGATCAGCCATATGCGTGGCCATACATCGGACATGGATGCGATCATGACCCTCTGTGATGCGGCGGGAATTCCGGTCATCGAGGATGCGGCCCATTCGCTCGGGACGACTTGGCACGGCCGCAATATCGGTACGATCGGACGCGTCGGCTGTTTCAGCTTTCAGTCTTACAAACTGATCAACGCCGGTGAAGGCGGGATCATGGTGACCGACGATGCCGATCTTGTCGCCCGCGCGGTGATCATGTCGGGTGCTTATGAGCATAACTGGAAAAAACACCCGGTCTTGCAATCGGCGTTTGCGCGTTGGCAAAACCAACTTCCGCTGTATAATCTGCGCCTGAACACGCTTTCTGCCGCGATAATCCGGCCCCAACTACCAGAGCTTGCCCGCCGCGTCAGCGATGGTCGACGCAATCACGATCATGTGGCAGACCGGCTGAATCAATCTCACTGGATCACGGTGCCGCACAAACTCGCGCCGGAATTGCGCGCGCCGGATTCGATCCAGTTCAATCTGGATGGGATGGACAGCGCACAGATCGGCGCGTTTGTTGGGGCTGCGGCTGAGTACGGCATCAAGGTGCAGGTGTTTGGGGCCAGCCGGGACAATGCCCGTGCATTCTGGAACTGGCAGTTTCTGGGAACTGCCCCTGCGCTGCCCAAAACGCGCGCCATGCTGATGCGGGCCTGCGACGTGCGCTTGCCGGCGCGGTTGTCACTCGCCGATTGCGATTGGGTCGCAGAGGCGCTGCTTGAGGCGGTCAATTCGGTGATGCGCGTCAACCGCGCCTATGGCACCTGAGCGGCCATCGTTCAGGAATCCTGCAGAACTCGTAAACTGCGGTCAAGCCAGGGTAATTGGGTCATTGTCGGCCCGACGATGAGTTCCTGCAGCAGCGGGCGCAAGCGGGCAGCAATTTCGCCCGGCATCTCGCCCAGGACGCCGCGCCGCGCCGTCAACGATACTGTTCGCGATAGCGGCGCAAAGGGCAGTGGCAAGACATCGACCTGGTGTCGGAACCGTTGCGCGCGCAGCCATCCCAAGGGGGTCAGGATGGTCCAGCCTGCACCCTCTGCCACCATCGCCATGATCGCGTGATAACTGTCGAGTTCGAAGCGATGCGAGAGCGTCAGGTTTTGCCGAACCAGATGCGCGGCAATCAGGCGCCCCATGTGGTGCCGCGTGGTATATTGGATCAGCGGCAGACGACGCAGGCGTCGCATCACATCCTCGGCCCCGACTACATCTTTCGGCACCGCGATGACAAAGGGCTCTTCGATGAGTGGATGCACTTCCATCCCGTCGCCGGTCGCGCCGAGATCGGCAGCCACGATCACATCAAGCGCGCGGGTTTCGAGCTGGTCAAAGAGGCGGTGACTTGCTCCGGTTTCCAGCAGGAACTGGCAGTTTTTCAGGTTCTCGGCCATCGCAGACAAAAGTCGCGGTGTTACGTCGGCATCGAAATCCTCGATCATGCCAAGACGAAATCGCGTTAGACGGGAAAGGTCGGCCATCGCGAGTTCGGCCCTGGCCTGATCGGCCTCGTTGAGGATGGTATTTGCGCGCCGCAGAAACATCTCGCCTGCCGGTGTCAGAGTGACCGGACGCTCGCCACGGTTCAGCAGGGAAGTACCGACCGCGCCTTCGAGATTGGTCAGTTGTTGACTGACCGTGGCGGCAGAGGTGCCCAGACGCCGGGATGCTGCCGATATTGATGCCTCTTCGGCTGTGGCAACAAAGACTTCAATGCCCCAGAGAGTAATGCGTCCCGAAGATACAGTCATAATCGCCCCTGTGAGGTCAGGGTACGACCTTAGGTCCGATCTGCCCCGCTCGCAACTGGTTGAAACCCCGAGCAGGCCCGATTAGGCTGTGGCAGCAACAGATGAGGCCCGCCATGCGAGACGAAACCCCAAATAGCTGGGAAGCCCGCGCCGATGCGCATTCTTTCTACGGCTTTACCGATCTGCCTACGATCCATGAACGCGGCGCCGTCGTTCTGACGCATGGCAAGGGGCCATACGTATATGACGTGCACGGGCGCCAATATCTCGATGCCAACTCCGGCCTCTGGAACATGGTTGCAGGCTTTGATCATCCAGGCCTGATCGCCGCCGCACAGTCGCAATACGCCAAATTTCCGGGCTACCATGCGTTCTTTGGCCGGATGTCAGACCAGACCGTCATGCTCTCGGAAAAGCTGATCGAGGTATCGCCTTTTTCGGACGGGAAGGTGTTCTACACAAATTCCGGTTCCGAAGCGAATGACACGATGGTCAAGATGCTCTGGTTCATGTGGGCGGCCGAAGGCCAGCCGCAGCGGCGCAAGATCCTGACCCGGATCAATGCCTATCATGGTGTCACCGCTGTTTCCGCCTCCATGACAGGCAAGCCTTATAACTCTGTTTTTGGCCTGCCTTTGCCCGGATTTATCCACCTCGCCTGCCCACACTACTGGCGCAATGGACGTGATGGAGAGACTGAGGCTCAATTCACCGCCCGGATGGCGCAGGATCTGGAAGACACAATCGCGCGCGAAGGTGCGGATACGATTGCAGGTTTCTTTGCCGAGCCGGTCATGGGTGCCGGCGGCGTGATCGTGCCCTCTGACGGATATTTTCAGGCGATCCTGCCGATCCTGCGCAAGCATTGCATCCCGATGATTTCTGATGAGGTGATCTGCGGTTTTGGGCGGACCGGCAATACCTGGGGCTGCGAAACCTTTGACTATATGCCAGACGCGATCATTTCGTCCAAGAACCTGACCGCCGGTTTCTTTCCGATGGGCGCGGTGATCCTGGGGCCGGAGCTGACAGACCGACTTCAGGCCGCATCGGAAGCCATCGAAGAGTTTCCGCATGGGTTCACCGCCTCCGGCCATCCGGTCGGCTGCGCCATTGCGCTGAAGGCCATAGATGTGGTGATGAATGAAGGTCTGGCCGAGAATGTGCGTAGTCTCACGCCTCTTTTCGAGGCCGGGATGGCACGGTTGGCCGAACACCCCAACATTGGTGAATGGCGCGGAAAAGGTCTTATGGGGGCATTGGAAGCGGTTGCTGACAAGGCGACCAAGCGCCCGTTTGACGGATCACTTTCCGTCAGCGAACGGATTGCAAACGCTTGCACTGATCAAGGTCTGATCTGTCGACCGCTTGGCCAGTCTGTTGTCCTTTGCCCGCCGTTCATCATGACGCCCGCACAGATGGACGAGATGTTTGGCAAACTCGAAAAGGCACTCAAAAAGGTGTTTGACGAAGTCGCATGATCGTTGTGCGGGGCCATGCCCACCGTTGTCGATCTATTTGCTCATGCGGGACAGCTTGGCCTGCAACTCTGCCAGTTGCTTCTTGATGTCTTCCAGACCGCCGTCGCTGCCATCTTCACGAGCGGGTCCGCTGCTGTCTTTCAATCCGCCACCAATCCCGCCGGTCATGGCCTTGAAAAACGCCTCTTGCTGCGTGCGCATCGCGTCGAATCCGGGCAATTTTGCCATCGGGCTGACCTTGGTCATGTTGTCCATCATCTTGGACTGACCATCGCGCAGCATCTCGAAACTGGCGGCAAGAAACTGCGGCACCACAGATGCGGCCTGCGATGTGTAGCTACGCACAAGATCGGTCAGAACATCGACGCCCAGTACGCTTTCGCCACGGCTTTCATGTTCTGCAATGATCTGGAGCAGATATTGCCGCGTCAGATCATCACCTGATTTGAGGTCCACGATCTGTACCTCGCGGCCTTCGCGGATGAAGGTCGCGATATCCTCCAGCGTCACATAGTCACTGGTTTCGGTATTGTAGAGGCGGCGGCTGGCATAACGCTTGATCAGAAGCGGTTTTGAGGTATCGGCCACAAGCAGCACTCCTCTGCGATGTTGCATTGCGGCAAGCCTACGCCGCTGTTGCACAAAAAGAAAGGGCGAGCTGCAATGCAGCCCGCCCGGTCTCTTGTTGCCTGTTCAGGACCGGAAAGCAGGGAGTTGCCGGCCGTTCCTGACTGTTGTCAGAAAATCAGTTTGCTGTTGCGCTTGCCTTTTTGGCTGCGGCGGTCACTTCGGCGGTAGCTTTCTTGGTGGCTTCGGTCACGTCAGCCGACATATCCTTGCCAGCAGCCAGCATAAGCTCGAGGGTCTCGGTCTGCACCTTCTTGGCGATTTCTGCAAAGGCCGCCATGTGCTCTGTCGCAGATTCAGCCGAGGCCGACATGAAATCGCTGAACGACTTGGCATATTCGGCGGGCTCTGCCTTGGCTTTTGCCATTGCCGACATCTTGGCCAGCGTATCCTGGGCCCATTTTGCCGACAGATCGGTCGATTTGGTGGCAGCATCAATCGCGACGCTCGACAGTTTTTCGGTCAACGCGGTCTGCGACTTGAAAGCACCTTCAAAAGCTTTGGTGTCAACCGGGAATGCGCCCATGACATCTTTGAAAGCGGCGGTGTAATCTTGGGTCTTGGCCATTTGAGAAACCTTTCAGGTTCTGTGCGGGTCCAGACCCGCTTTGCTTGCGATGAACCCAATATGCATGCTGCAGCGCAGCATTTCAAGTCTTTTTTTCAGCAACGCAGCAAATTTTCCGCGCTCGCACAAATCCAGGGCTTCAGGACCGTTCAGTCCGTTGGCGGATCTGTCACATAGTGACCGGGTGCTGGTCCCAGCACAGGATGCGACGCATCACCCGGTGTGCGGGCGGGCACCATCTTGCCCGAGCGTGCCGACAGCCACGCATCCCAGCGCGGCCACCACGAGCCGTTCTGACGACTGGCCGTTTCCTTCCAGGTTTGGGAATCCAAATCCAGATCATCATTGACCCAGTGACCATATTTGTTTTTGGACGGCGGGTTAACGATTCCTGCAATATGGCCGCTTTCCGACAGGATAAACGTCTTGTCGGCCGAACCCATCTGCTGCACCCCGGCAAAGCTCGATGCCCAGCCGGCGATATGATCTGTCTCACAGGCAATGGCACAGAGCGGGACGGTGATGTCGGCCAGTCTGATCGTCTGCTCGGCGATCGGAAAGCCGGATGTTGCGAGCAGATTGTTCTGACACAGACCGCGCAGATACTCGACTGCCATCCGTGCAGGCAGGTTGGTGCCGTCGCCGTTCCAGTAGAGAAGGTCAAAGGCTGGTGGCGTCTGTCCAAGCATATAGCTGCGAATGGCCGGACCGTAGATCAGGTCATTTGAGCGCAGAAAACTAAAGGTGCGGGCCATGTAAAAAGACTCCAGTACGCCCGTCTGGTTGACTTCCGCCTCGATTCCATCAACGAAATCGTCGTTGAGGAATACCCCAACTTCGCCCTGATCCGAGAAATCGGTCAACGTGGTAAACAAAGTCGCCGCGTTGACACTGGGGTCTCCCCGCTTGTGCAGCAGTCCCAGGGTCAGTGAAAGCGTCGTCCCCGCGATACAATATCCGACCGGGTTGACCTGCGTGACGCCACAGATGGATTTGACCTGGTCAAATGCGGACAGGTAGCCGTCCTGCACATAATCGGTCATCGACGTATCGCGGTAGGCCTGGCCCGGATTGATCCAGCTCACCACAAACAGGGTGTAGCCCTGTTCAACCAGCCATTTGATCATGCTGTTCTGCGGTTTGAGGTCGAGGATGTAGAACTTGTTGATCCAGGGCGGGAAGATGATCAGCGGGATTTCATGCACCGTCGTGGTGACGGGCCGATACTGGATCAGTTCGTACATCCGGTTGCGAAAGATCACGTCGCCGGGAGTTGTGGCCAGATTTTCGCCCACCCGAAAGGCGTCTTTGTCGGCCAGCGTCACGACCAGATCGCCGTTGTTGCGTTCCAGGTCCGCGATGAGGTTTTCCAGCCCGTCAACCAGGCTTTGGCCCTCCGTCTCGACCGCACGCTCAAGCGCTTCGGGGTTGGTGCCCAGAAAATTGGTCGGGCTGAACATGTCGACAATCTGGCGCGAAAAATACTCAAGTCGCTGCTTTTCCTTGGGATCGAGCCCGTCGATTGCGGCGACTGCGGTCTGAACCGCCTCTGCGTTCAACATGTATTGCTGTTTGATGAAGTTGAAATAGGGATGCGTATCCCAGAGCGGGTTGCTGAAGCGCCGGTCTTTTGGCGTTGGATCAGAGGGAACGGTCAGTTTGCCCTGCGCAAGAACCTGCTGCGCCTCGACATAATGTTTGAGAGTCTTGCCCCAGTAGCCGATCTGCTGCTCCAGTATCTTGGCCGGGTTCTGCATCATCTCAGTCATGTAAGCGCCGGCCGCTTTGACATAGAGGTCCTGACTGGGCCCCTGCAGCGACTGAGGGACCTCGCGCTTGTGCCCCATTGCGGCAACCAATCGCTGCGTCAGCGCCTCGACTCGCGAAAGATTTGCCTCAAGATTTGAAACATTCTTGCTCGACGACGTCGTGTCGGAGGAATCATTGGTTGTCATGTTAATGTCTTGCGCCTACTTTGCACTTGCAGCATCGGGTCGGCAACGTGGCACTGACCGAGATGACGAATCGTCTTTGCCGCGTTTGAAGCCGGAGTTCCTGACGTGAAGTATATGTTGACCTATGACCTGATGGAAAGCGTGCGGAACACTAACCAGTGGTTGGGAGCGACAGCACGCGCATTCGGTTCCTACCCGGCAATGGCAATAACCGCCAACCCGATGATCGAATGGGTCCGCGCCTGGGGCGAAGTGACCGAGCGCACCTTCTCGAGGATGATCACCAAGCCCGACTGGGGCATCCCGACTGTTACGGTCGAAGATGGCAAAGACCACACTGTCAGAGTGATGACGCTGGTCGAGAAACCTTTTGGCAATCTGATCCATTTCAAGGTGCCGGGTCGCGTGCCGCGCAAGCGCCGGGTCTTGCTCGTGGCACCGATGTCGGGACATTACGCAACCTTGCTGCGCAAGACCGTGATCAGCCTTCTGCCAGACTGCGAAGTTTTTATCACGGATTGGCACAATGCGCGTGACATTCCGGTCAGCGCAGGCAAGTTCGATGTTGAGGATTATACGCTCTATCTTGTTGAATTCATGCGCCATCTTGGATCAGACTTGCATGTGATTGCGGTCTGTCAACCGGTGCCGCTTGCCCTCGCCGCGACGGCCTATCTGGCGGAAGAGGACCCTTCAGCCCAGCCTGCGTCACTTACCCTGATCGGCGGGCCGGTTGATCCGGATGCGACCCCGACCGAAGTGACGGACTTTGGCAGACGCGTTGATATGGGCCATCTGGAGCAATCCATGATCCAGCGCGTCGGGTTCAAATATCCGGGCGTTGGCCGGTTGGTTTACCCGGGCCTGCTGCAGCTGGCATCGTTCATCTCCATGAACCTGCAGACCCACAGTCAGGCATTCTCGGACCAGATCATGAAGGTCGCCAATAGCGAAGGTGGCGACCACGACAAGCATAATGTGTTTTATGATGAATATCTTGCGGTCATGGACATGACCGCGGAATTCTACCTGTCGACGGTCGAGCGCATCTTCAAATCGCGTGACATCGCGCGCAACGCCTTTACAGTTGGCGGCCGCAAGGTGGACATGGGCAAGATTACGACCGTCGCCGTCAAGGTTGTAGAAGGGGAAGATGACGATATCTCGGCTCCCGGCCAGTGCCTCGCTGCACTTGATCTGTTGACCGGTCTGCCGAGCAACAAGAAGGCGTCCCATCTG
>Ga0105054_10007778_pt1 | contig 14421 bp, 12 predicted proteins | sample BON02_FD_78091 | JGI IMG/M metagenome (GOLD analysis project Ga0105054, IMG submission 78091) | Freshwater microbial communities from Lake Bonney liftoff mats and glacier meltwater in Antarctica - BON-02 (megahit assembly) | ecosystem: Environmental > Aquatic > Freshwater > Ice > Glacier...
CATGGTGGAGAACTTGGTCGACGGGAGGGACAAGACGAGACTAGGTTGACGATGTGGATGCCGGCATAAGGCTCTTGGGGTTTGGTGATTAGTGTTTAGTGTTTAGGGTTTGGGGTTTGGGGTTTGGGGATTAGGGGTTAGTGTTCAGAGTTTAGTGTTTTGTTTAGTGTTCAGCTGTTAGGTGTTAGGGGTTAAGGGTTAGGGTTTTAATGTTTAGTGTTTAGTGTTTAATATTTAGTGTTTCGTGTTTCGTATTTCGTATTTCGTGTTTCGTGTTTGTGTTGAGTGTTTAGTGGTTCGGTTTGGGGTTTAGGGATTAGGTTTTAGGGGTTAGGGGTCAGTGGATGTGGGTTGAGGGTTGAGGGAGCGAGATACCCTATCTGAGGCTGCGGTCTCATAAAAAACTGTGGTCACGAACGTGACATGGTTGATTTCTAGAACAGAGTTTTCTAGTTCGGAACTTGTTCTATAACGACAATTTTGTTGACGTCCTTTTTAGAGGTTGAGACGGCCAGAGAAAGGGGTCGCGATTGTTTGCATAATACAAGCACGTTTGTACCAAATGATCGTTCACAGTGTCTTCACTGTCTCTGGCCGTCTCAACCTCTAAAAAGGACGTCAAAAAAATTGTCGTTATAGAACAAGTTCCGAACTAGAAAACACTGTTCTAGAAATCAACCATGTCACGAACGTGACTACAATTCTTGATGAGACTGCAGCCTCAGATAGGGTATCTCGCTGAGGGTTAGGGGTTAGGGGTTAGAGAATAGGGAAGAGGGATTGGGGATGAGGGTTGAGGAGAACCTGGTCTACAGGCAGGACACCAAGAGCAGGCATGGATGACGATGTGTATGACGACATAAGACTTTTGGGGTGGGTCTGCGCATACATCATCTGCAACACACATAAAGAGAGAGACATGTGTAAATGTACGTGTGTATGTATGTATAGATGTTTGTATGTAGGTGTGTTTGTTTATATGATTGTTCGTGTGTGTGTTTGTGTGTATGTGGGTCTGTGTATACGTCATCTGCCAAGCACAGGAGAGAGATATTTCGGTCAATTCATCGAGAAAAGGAAAGACGTGGGTTTTTTTAAATGAAAGGCTCTTCAAAGGGCGTATGATGATGAGAGACTCTTTTTTTGAGAGGATAGAAATTCTTTTTTTGAAGATGAATCTGTTTGAGATGAAATGCTCTTTTGCGTTACTGCGTATGATGATGAGAGACACTTGAAAGTGCGTATCGTCATGACAGACTGTTTTCAAAGTGTGTATGATGATGTAGGAAGGTATATATTATGTAGGTATGTATGCACATATATTCCTACATATATATATATATATATAGATTTTGAGAATACATTTACATATTTACATATGTTTATATATGTATGTGTGTGTATATAAGAAACCTGCTGCTGTAAGTACATCTGCAGAGCGGCAGCCTCAACATTCTGGCGTATAGAATTGCCGTGTTGCTGCTCGGTGTGCTGCTGCTGCAACAGGGTTTTATATTGCTGCTGCTGTTGCAGGCGATACATTTGTTCCGCCTCCACAAATGCCTGCCAGTTTGGCATCCAAGTGTCGTGTGATGAGCCTGCCTTGCATATATAATGATAAAACGGTTTGGACTGACACGTTGAGGAAATATGACGATGCTGCACAAACGTTCAGTGAATGATGATGCATATACATTGATGAGCCACACATCCATATATTGCATACATCCACACATACCAATGTCTCAGCCAAATCTTTCAAGTTGATACTGTTGGGTAATATCATTCATGGCATGTTCGTAGAACAGAAATATGACTCGCGCGTCTTACCAACGTGGGGTGGGGCACGCCTTTTTCAGTGTGTTGTTCAAGCTGTGGTGGTTCTTGGATTGCCACCGCTTTCATTGCCTCTTGTACCTGTCAATATGTATACCTCATCTTGATCAGCACCTGCCCTGCCGAGCCCCACAACAAACACATATTACACTCAGGCCTATACAACTGCAAACTGCACACACATGCATACAAACAGACGAACCTACACACATGCATGCAAACACACACACACACACACACACACACACAATACAAATGTGTGCAGCGGAAATTCAGAACCGGAGGCACCGGAGGCGCAGGAGGCGCTGGAGCAGCGGGGTGTAAAACGCGAGGAGACGGTGGAGCCTCAGATAAATTGATGGTTAAAACTGGTAGAGGGCTTTTTTCTCGGCTCTGCGTCAGCCGTAACGAGCGCCAGAGCCGGCGAATTGTTGATGACAGCAAAGGCGAATAGTTGATGAGAGCAATATCAAGGGAAATCATACGTCAGCGTTTAGGGGTGTTACCAGCACAACAAAACTTGAAATTGTTAAATGTTTCAAGATCTCACCGGTGGAGCATCGCCACTCCGAGTCTCTTTGACTACTTTTATTGGTGTAGGAGTCTGGAGATCAGGCTGCGGAGGTTTGCGAGCCAGAGCTGTAAAATCTTCCACATGCTTTCTGACCTGACACTCAGCCACATTGTAATACACACTCATGTCACTGGTTGCAATACTGTTATTGCTGTTATGGGAAAAATTCGAACAGGTGCCATTCACTGGCACATGTCCAGAAAATCGGAAACTGCGTTATCTCCAATTGGAGCACCATATGCTCCTCGTCTCAGACTGAGACAACACGTGAATCTACAAGCAAGTGAATCTCAAGACGATTGTCATCGAGCACATAGAGCTTCCAGCAAAGCTACTAGACTATTTGTTACGAAGTACTAAAAGCAACATCAATCAAGACAAACCGTGCCGGCGCCGGGAGTGCCCGGCGTTGAATCATAAGGTGGTTCCATGGATGAATTTGAAGAGTCAATATTGCGCGAATCTTTGACGGTTACGCACCCGTTCCCTAGGGTGTTCGTTTGGGTAGGAACCCAGGTACCTAAATTGACCTGTCGTGTCTGTTCAAGTTTTGTTAAAATCATGATTATCAGCACCCAGGTACGCCACCGTACAGTGACCATACCCATCTTGATCTGACAACATATCGTGTCTGTTCTGAACATATGATGATAATGCGTCAGTACTTCCCCCGACTCTGGTACGACCCTATCCACTACATGCGCGTGGTGTAGGTCTCTGTCCTTTTTAATGCGCTGGTCTGTGATCTGCTGCCAAGACGGTTGTTTGATGGCTTTTGCTATAGGTGCATTGCCCGAAGAGTATTTCTGTCACAATTTTGACGAGCAATGCTTGGGAGGACATTAGGCTTATTTGATGCCTTTCCTACCCTAGTGGGGGGGCATCATTGATCCCTGGGCACTACGTTTCTTGGTAGTTAGAGAGATTAATTGTGGGGATTGGTTAGCCCAAGGATACATGCCAGCCCACCAACATTGTGATCTGTTTTACCCACTAGGTTGGAGATCTGATTGGGTCTACCATAAACTGCGTAATGCTCCGGTCCGGGACAGGTTCTTGGGTCCTAAGTGGCTAATCGGGTGTTCGCCATCCGCTTAGTCCAGTGATGAGGTTGGGTCTTCGAAACCCAAGAAAGAAAGTTGGTAGGGTTAAAAACAAATATTATGGGGTAGGTAGGGGTTGTAGGTTGTAGAGACGAAGGTTTGTCGGATTTGTAGATATTCATATGTATGTATGTAGGTTTACAGGTAGTAGGTATTTATGTAGGTATGTACTATGTGGGCATGTAGGTATTCAGATGTTTGTGTTTGAATCATAACTCCTCTCTTCTGCTGATGCCTTCCAATCAGATTATATACATGCAGTTATATAGACAAATCTTCTGCCCCTAGAGTCCGCAAATACAGTGCTCGTAGAGGAAGATCACTCGTGTAACAGCCGCGCTTTATGGGTACCAGTTCACTACGCCACCTGCTACAGCACTGCCTCTCGACTTTGTCTGTCGTTCCTGCACTCCTCCCGTACTTAAGTTCGATCTGCAACCTCTACCCTACCCTATACACCCTACCCTACAAATCCTACCCTACCCTACAAACCGTGACCTACCCTATGCTACATCTACATACTAACCACACGTGTGCAATGAAAATCAATCAATAGAATACAATTGTATTGGAAAAGCATCCTTGAGAAGAGAGGAGTGTATTGCCCCCCCGAAAACTCGCAACACTGGGAGGTTGCTAAGAAAACAAAGAACCTCTTTTTAAATTATCGATGGTCGTCGGATCGTAGATGTAATTAGGCAAGAAAAAACGATTGAGTTCCAAACGCAATTCAATCTAGTACTACATTATTTCTCCAAGAGTGATAATAAAAGCAATCATGATCATGGCGACGAATGGAAAACGGCAGCGAGATTGCCACTGCGCAGCGGCATTCTCTTCAAAAAATTGCGTGCCTGAGTATTGAAGTCATGCACAGATTTACATCGGCCGCAAACTCTCATTCTTTGTTTCTTTCTTTTCATATTCATTTTGATATTGAGGCATGTCCAAAATTATCCAATTTCCAGAAAAAATATTGTCAATTTTGGAAGTTGCCACTGCGCAGTGGCATTACCTTTGCAGGCCTGAGTTGCAAAGTCATACACAGTCCTAGATTGACTATCATCTTCATTTTGATATGGATAACATATAGCACAGTCGCCAGTACGGAAGAATCAAGAGCTAGCGCTTGCTCTTTGTTGCACGAAACCCTGCTCCAGGGGCGAGCGCTGGCCTGAGCCGCAAACGGCTCATTTGAAAAGAGACCTGAACTTTGATGGCCATCGAGAATCTTGATTTCCATTCCAATGACAATTTTGAATCTCATCTTTTCACGAACGGACTGTAAAGACCACATGGTTTGTTTCCATAATTGAATTGGATGAAATGCCATGTAATCTAATATCAAAGAGAATCCACATGCGTTCGAGAAATACTCAATCCTCCCTGGTATCAAATAAACAAATGTATCACGATTGTCGAGTCACGGTCAGGGAATATGAATTTGTGAACTAATAAATGAGAAATGATCAGGACAACCTTTCGAATCGTATGTGATCAAGTTGAGTGTCCAATGCCCGAACATAAAAGCCTCGAAAGGACAAGACTACATTCGGATTGAAAGTGGAACTTAAAAACATGATTAGTGAGTAATTTTCAACATAATATGTGCTGAACATGTGGTGTATGATGCATGCAGTGTGTTGTTTTTTGCGATTTGCGCCGTCAGACTTCCAGTACAAAAAAAATTGCTCGTGTGTAATGAATATAATGTACATCATAGCCTGATGATGCGTAGTGACTGAGCGTGTTAAGGATGAGGTGCATGTGATACATTTCGTGTTTTCGTAGATTGCACTCTTTGCGCTGGTTGATAATGCTATGATCAATATAAACATATACACTGGTAGAATAGACAATGAGTGAAGCATGAACTAAAGAGGCTGCCAGTGCCAGTGCTTAACTCTCCAGCTCAGTTGCTATTAGCCTGCATCAACAACTACCTGCTGCAGAGACCCAACGCGAACTATCTGCCACAAAATCCGCTCACAGATTGATTGATGTTGATTTTATTAGTGAAGAAGCATTCGTGTGATGACTTTGGATCATCAAGTTCCAAGTCAAGATGATCACGTCACAAGTCCTCTCTTTTGTAAACATTTTCATTTCAAGGTAAGTGATCTGATTATGGCCGAGTTTCAAATTCCAAGGTGGAATTTTGTGCAACTACAATAATGATTGACGAATCCATACACCGACTTGATGAACTCTTGCAAGACGTACAAGAACCCGGATTAGAGCGTGACCAGAGGGACAAGTTTCAGGGTAATGAAGACCATGTTGCACTCGTCACATAGATTCGAGTCATTGATAGAATCTTGATTCAATCACATGAGAATGGATCAGATAGAAGGACTGAGGGGTGTTTCAATGTAATGTATGAATCATAACATTAATACATACATAAAAATTATCTATAGTGCAACCGCGACAACTCAACTGTCAATTTTGTTTCTTTCTGCAATCGAAAAAAAATCGAATTACATATCATTTGGGATTTGCGAGGCCAACCACAGAAGGATCGAGGGAGAATGTTGCGCACAATGTGCACGTGTAAGGAGATGTAGAGAAAAATACACGCTCACAGAGTGTCAAAGCTGTGGCCCGTCGAACGATAGTGCAATCAGAATGGTAAAGTGGCAATTATAATGTGAAACCCCCCCGGGCTAAGAGTCCAGAAGACGAACACATTTTCGTTGATTTACTTATTCGTATTGTATTCAGACATGTGTCTAAAAACTCATCACTTTACTGCTTGTGCTACGTCACTATGCCACACGACAAAATAGATCGTACCTCCATTTTTTTGCAGATTCCAAGGGTGAGCAAGGCTAAATATGCATATATATTTGTCTTGTTGTGTAATGTCCTTCGGTGAAAAGTTACCGTTGCAGCGTCATGTGGTGATGATTGGTCTTATTATTACTCTGGGAGAGAGAGTGTAGTGATTGTGTTTGGAACTCTTTCGTTTTTTTTAATCTAGCTTCACATGGTGATTGGCGTGGTTTTATTCTTGTGCAGACGATGGAAACTAGAAACTTTTCAAAAGTTCCTGTCGATCCAGTGTTATTGGTATGAATGAAGACCTACCTTATTCCTCAGTATCCACGCTCCTTTGCTCCCCAAAACTCTTCCTCCCCATCCACCCTCTTTCACAATAAACACAGGGCAGCCAAAATGTGAGAATGACTGCCTCAGGTGTTTTAGGGGGTGCAGCCTTCCGTTGTGTGGGTTGCATTTGCGAGTGCAAGAGCCATTGCTAGCGGTCCTGGAAATATGTTTCTGTCAGGTCTCGTTCTTATCTGAAATCTGATCTTCCTCCAATGCAAGACCTCTTCACCCCCCGTATGTCTGTAATCTCCAAACACACTCATTGTGTTTTTATGTAAACTATTGTGACAATAAACATGGCACCAGAAAAATTAACTCAACCCCCGACCCTAGAATGTATCCAGACAATGAAGGGAACTGCAAAGGCGACATAAGTCTGAGGTCAGGCCACTAACACGAGAGTCCACATCGCACCATCGATACTACTCCCTTGTTTTTCTATTATTACTACGGTAGTCCACTCTTTTTTTCTTTCTTTTTTTCCTTGTTTGTGGAAGCTGATTCACACGGCCTTCGCGATTTGAATTACAAATTCAAATATTGGTACTACCAATTGAGAATACTACAAATAGGATGGCACAAGAATCTTGAGATCATTTCTCTCAAACATTTATCTTGAACTACCCGGACTCTCATGGGATTTATAATTAGTACCATGTTATTACTGGATCATAATCGTACTTCCCATGGGCAGAATTCCGTAAAATGTTCGAGAAAGAATCTCGAGATTCTCCGCCACCCTATCAGCTTTGCTGCTCTACCTATTTTACTACTGGTATATACCCACGATTATCTTTGAAACGTCGTGTTCTGCATACCAAGTTTGGTACTGGTGCTCTTAACAGTAAAAAAAAAATAACAGTACTGAAATGGGACAAACTCTTGACACGGAATCCAGAGTGAACGGCAGCACGATGAAGACTCAGAGTGCCAAGAGCACAGCAAAGCAAAGTGAAAGAGCGAAGGTTGCAGGACAGTCTGTAAGGAAAAATCACTGGTTTCAAATAATCACATGCTGGACAAGTTGGACTCCGCTGAAAGATATGTTTCCCAAAACGTCCAGGCCGCAATGCAGACCATAGTTTACTGAGTTTGTGTGGGCAAAGTGTATTTGCTATAAAACGATTTATGAATACACAGTTTTTAGAATATACAAGCAAGCAGACAAGAAAAAGTCCAGCGAACGAAACACCAAGGCCAGTTTGTTTTCGACCCTAATTTAGTCTCTAGAGTTTAGCAGAATGTGCGGTCACAGCTGCAGTGGCCACAAATACTTATTGATCATTCGTGATCTAAGCCTGGCCAATTCATGCTCTCAGGCTCGGCACAGAAGTTAGCCACGGAAGATGAATCGTGGAAAGAAATCATGTCTTTTAATAAAGCAAACAAAATTATTTTGATCTCGAAGAAGCATTGAGTTCAGGATGAAACAAAAATGATTGATGCAAAGCTCTCAAAAAGTTCGAGTCTGACATCACTTTATCAAGTTGTAGGGTCATGCCAGCCTGGTCATGTCAGCCTGGTAAGCTGTCAGACGGTCAGAGCAGAGCTGAATCTAGTGAGTCAAAAGATGCAAGTATTGGGACAAACATCAATCATCCGAGTCTGACATCACCACTTCAGCCTCTTGGATATTTTGAAAATATATGAGGTTGTATTGAGATCAATATGAGTATATGTCCGGATGAGTGTGTGTCAGCAGCATCATGAAACGTTCTGCAGTGTACTGCAGTAAATAGCAGCGCCCTGCCGTGCGGGGACAGCTCACAGCCCACAATTGCCTTTCTTCTTTGCTGTTACAGTGTGATCCACTATTATGTAGTCAGTGTGTTACAGCGTGTTGTAATGTGGCCAGCGCGTCGCCGTGCAGGGAAACCTTATCACTTCTTGCAGCCTTCACGATTATAATTCAACGCCTTTTTTTGGAGCCCTCTTTGTCAGCGTCACGGGCTCTTTCTTCAACTCAAAGCCACGGCCTTGCAACAGTAAACACTGGCAATTATGCCAATACAAGTAGCAACGCGTGTCAGCGGCCAAGTGACTGGTGACGGTAGTGATAATTGTAACTTGAATACTTTCCGCGAAACACATGAGCCCATCATGCAAACCTGTTTTGAAGGTGCTCCAAGTCTCAAATTCTTATGGAACAAAAGTCGCAAATTGATGCGCACCCGACAAAGGGTCCTGTTTCAAGCGGAAGTAGATTAGAACTTGAATTATAGGCACCGTGTCTTCAATGTAACCATGTAGCACCACGAGTCGACTCATGGCATGGTTTCTGCGGTTCGTTGCTGGCTCCTGAAACCCACTCAAGCCCGGTTGTTTTGCAACTGTGACGGCCGGCTCATCAAGCCCGATGGTTGTGCAGGTGCTGTCTCCGAGAGACTGGCCATGTTCCTCACTAATTCCCCACCGCCCAAGACGCGTGCAAGAGCAAAAGAAAACAGACACGAGCGCCCCTTTGTTTATTATGTAATTGAGATTATTTGACTAAACCTCGTCTTTCTTTCGTCGCGCCTAGATGCAGTTCCCGCCATCCCGACGCTTGTGACATTTGGCCATATTCACATCTTAAGACCACTTTTATGGACACTCACGAATAGTGGCAATATATATATATATATCAGACACATATATATACATCAAATCGCGAACATATGTATATACAGTTGCGACAATATCGGTAGATGTATATATACATCGAGCACGCGACTTCGTCCACACAAGCGCACTCCCAGCAGGTAGGCGGAGTTGAGTAGACAAATAGTGGTAATATACATACAAGCGCACTCCCAGCAGGTAGGCAGAGTTGAGTAGACAAATAGTGGTAATATACATATACTCTTAGATACAACATCTACAGACATACAGATACATATCGAGCACACGACTTTGTCCACACAATCACGCTCCCAGCAGGTAAGCGGAGTTGAATAGACAAACAGTGGCAATACATACATATATATGTATCAGGCACATATATGTATATCAAATAGCGACAATGTGTATATACAGTAGCGACAATATTCATGGATGTATATATACATCGAGCACGCGACTTCGTCCACACATGCACACTCCTAGCAGGCACTGGCAAGTGGAGTTGAGTAGACGAATCGTGGCTATATATATATAAAATTCAGACACAGCAGCGCCAATATACTCATGTATTAGGAACTTCTCTGGATGAGCCTGCCGGCTCATCAAGCCCGGCGGTGCGTTGCTGACTCCTGAAGCCTAGCGGCCGGCTCCTCAAGCCCACCGCTTCCGCAACGTCAACTTCTAGCAGAAGCTCAGGCTGATGGCCAGAATCTGGCCAGGACACATGTGCATAAATTTCGGCATATAATGATCATGAATGTTTTTATTATCACTCTTGGAGAAATAATTTAGTAATTGCGTTTGGAACTCTCTTTCTTTTCTTACCTAGCTTTACATAGTGAGCGGCGTTGTTTGCGTTGTATATATATATACAAAGATGTATACACATGTATTATTTATATTGTTACATGTATAAATGCGAATATATACATATGGATCAAGATGCAGATTGCTTTTGTTATTTTCCACAAAGAAATGATTTAGTATTTTTGTTTCCAACTCTCTACTGCGCTAGGTGCAGTCTATTATACTTACAGAAGTGAGTGACTATAATTGCTGATTGCCGTCACATTTTCTTCTTTTCTCAAAGTAAAGGATACGATTAACAAAACAAGGCGCTTAGCCCAGACCATCATCCCACAGCCCAGCGAGGGAATGGAGGCTGAAAGGCCAAGAAAGCAAGGAAAAATATTTTTGAACTGCACATCAATTCAACAACGACTCCGTGGGCCGATTTCGCTGTTATCGGTGTCCAACTCTGTTTAAGTATGACAGCTACCTTTCTGCAGAGGCATTTTTTGATTATATTGAATAGCCCAAGGTTGTTTGTTATGTTTGAATTGATTGTTGATTTGTTGCATTTCAGCTATTTCTCGAAACTGAATGTGTAGGGGTTGGGGATTCATCATTTTTGATGAAAGAAATCTTTTCCTTTCTCACAGGTACAATTTTGGTAACCGTGGAAATAGAATTAATACCAGGTTTTGGTTTGTTTTCTTCTTTTGAGCCCAGCACACATCAATGTATTTGGGGTCGGTCCTAGCCAGAGTATTTCATGATCCACGATCCATTTTCCTTTTCTCTTGCACGGAGGTCCACATTTTGCAAATTTTTAGATAATCAGCAGATATATTTGTCCATGGATACAACTCGGCACTTTGGAATAATGCCCCATGTGGGACATTTACGAACAACCCCAGAATTTGTGCGAGGATTATGTATCGAGAAATTTGTTTTGTACTGATCGTTGAATTTTATAAAATGTTACAAATGTCACACCAAATGTCGCATCTGTGACATTTTCAGTTTTAACAATGGATTATGGATTATGGAATATTTCGGCTAGAACCGACCTTTTGTACACATTGACGGGTCTACATATATACAGCACTTTAGTCGATCTGGATTTTTCCAGCTCTCCAGGTGTCCATCCAACACCTAGGCTCACATTGAGTACCCCACATGCAGTGTGTGCGTGTGTGTGCGTACACACACACACACACACACTTACACTCAAAAAATAGAACAGATACAGACAACACTTTAATCTATCATTTTGTCAAAATTAACCCACCACGCGAACAAGCAGTGCCCTGTATGGACTAGCTGAACCCCCCCAACGCTGATGAACAAAGTGAGCATACACGAGCTCATGTGTGCAACCTGCAGCAAACGTGAACGCAAATGTGTACGCTGATGTCAAAACACCTGTGCAACGTACACACCTGCTTGTGCACTCGTGCTGAAGACACCTGTTTGGTGCACGCGGACACATTCACCTCAAAAAATCCAAATGCACCCGCAAATGCGCACATAAGCAAACGTACAGCAATTTCTACACCAAGGGAACTTTTCGAGAATTTTGAAACTTCGTTCTGATCGACGGCAAACAAGAAATATGGATTCGAACCATGATGACTTTTTAGCTCAACCAGACGTCCAACACAGAGCATTCTGGCTTAACACCCATACTGACTGTGCAGCCCCTGCACGTGAGCCCAGTCAACCTCCTGTATTGGTTACCAAGTCTCGTCATCCTGCTCAAGAAACGATCAAGATTCACGCTTGGCCAGCACATGACGCAGTCGCGACTGCTTTGTCACACAAGCATCATCCGATCATACACGTTGGTGCGGGCCCCTCAAATCTATAGCTCGCTCTTGCAGCTAGTCATTGAGGCCACCCATTTCAATCATCTTTTGGTGGAGGTTCTCAAATATTTGTATGAATATAGTATGTATAATGCATGTGTATACATGTGTGTATATGATATATGTGTGTATGTATGCACATACATGTATATACATGTGTGTACATGCTATATATATATATGTACATGTAAATATATGAATACATCCACAAGTACATACATACGCACAAAAAAAGGTACATTTGTATACGTGTAATATATGTATATACATGTATATATGTATATATGTGTATTTATAGTCACATATGTGGAGGGTCCTGAAAGATCTTCTGTGATGCATCTGTCGCCATAGCTCAATAGAGAAGAGCGCGGGACTCAACAAATTTGGGTTATCCGCTGGTCTCGGGTTCGATTCCGGCCGAAAACCCGTCAACTCAAATCAGTGTGGATTTGAGCAAATAGACCCTCAAGCAAGGGTTCTAAACTACCGTTTCCAGTAATAAAAGCCAAAAAAATCAATACATGTATACATACGCATATATATGTAAATATATACATTTATATATACAAAAAAAAAAGGTCCAAGTCCTCCAGAGCTGAACGGTCATTATGAATTCATGAACCTTCACGATATCTAGGTTCGAGAAGAAACAAGCTTTTGATAAAGGCGTCTTCGATTGATCATCAATGTCTCATGGGATGGTTGATGGTGTCACTGTCCTTAGTTTTAAGTTTCTTTTTCCTCAATCTAAAGGTTTAACCGTTGTGCAACGGCACTTCTCTTATCATCTCGTTCTATGTCACGGTGAATCTTTGAGGAGACGCACTCCAGCCCAAAAGAAGATTTAGAATGAGGTTCCTCAGAATCCCTCTCTCTTGTACAAACACATAGCCTGGATTTGTATCAGAATGCATTGAATTTGCACACAGTGAAAGTGCTGGAGAAGGAGAATTGCACAAATCAGTAAGGCTATACGTATGCATACATAAGTATGTATATACATGTCAGACAATGTATCTGTAAATTTTTTGTACAGACGTGCTCGTGTCAAAGATTTTTTTCCGGACGCGCTCGTGCCTGGGAGTTCGTGTTCGTGTGTTCTTTTGCGCTCAATTTTTTTATTCTAAAAATAAACATGGTACATGGGGGGTCCGACAGGTTGCTCCCAGAGGGACATAATCATTCATCTTTCTATCCTAGCGAGAACCCCAACCTGAGGCTGCGGTCTCAGTAAGAGCTATGGTCACACTGTGACATAGCTGAGTTCTAGAACAGAGTTTCTCAGTTCAGAAATTGTTCTATAACGACATTTTTTTGTTGACACCTTTGTAAAGAGGATGGGACGGCGAGAGAAAGTTGTCGCGTCGTTTGCCTAATACAAGCACGTTGGTACCAAATGATCGTTCGCAGTGTCCTTTCTGTGTCTTGCCTATCACACGGTGCGCCTTTGGTGCTCACTTACACGTTGGCCTCGCGGAGCGACATTCCCGTGCAGATCCATTGGAAATGTACACGTTTCCTCCCCTTGTTTCAGGGAAGATGGCCATCTTTTAACAATACGGAATCGCTACCCTTTCGTTTTTCGAGGTTGAGTGCTGGATTGAGCTATTGAATTGTATTAGGCTGTTACATTAGATGTGTGCAGACATATTGTTGCCACGCCTTTTGTAGTTCTAACTTCGTTGCTCTCTTCGACGGGCATAAAACAAATGAACCGACACTCCAGCTACCGATGTGCACACGCCTGTTGTATATGCGCATGTGACTGCCAATAAATTGATTTGTATCGAAGGGTACACACCGTGACCGGCGCACATGCACACACATTGCACACACGCACACGCACACTCACATACAATGATCAGACCCACCCATAACAGTCAAATGACAAATACGAACGCCAGATAAACACGCGCATAAACCGCAAGGAACAATCCACGAATTCTCAAGGCATTAGAAAACTGATAAATAAGTGATCAATTTTTGGGAGGGGAGGGGATGTGAATAGAGGCTTTTAAAAAACTTGCCTCCAAGTATACCAGCCCAGGCGTTAAGGTTGGTTTTCACCTGAATTTTCCCGGTTCAGTCGACTTATTTGTTGGTGATTTGGTACGTATACTACAAAGCACACGCACACATATTCAACCACATACAGACACAGACACAGACATAGACACAGACACAGACACAGACACAGACACAGACACAGACACAGATACAGACACAAACACAGACAGACACACAAGCGCACTCACACACACAGGCACTCACACAAACAAGCGCACAAAATCAAAAGAACACGCGCATAAACACACACACACACAAAGATAAACTGACACACACCATACCTGACACACACCACACATTCTCTCTCTCTCTCTCTCTCATACACACACAAAGACACATGCACACACACACACACACACAAACACACGCACACACACTTTCTTGGGGGGATCCCTATACAAAAAAATACACACAAACAAACCCACTTGCAAACGCACATGTAGATGAGTAATGACGCATATGAATGCAACCACACTTA